>LKMJ01003309.1_pt1 | contig 14983 bp, 13 predicted proteins | sample 643391 | NCBI WGS metagenome assembly LKMJ01 (sample SAMN04112250, study PRJNA286221) | soda lake metagenome | biome: soda lake; feature: Kulunda Steppe; material: water; isolation source: sample PL-Br10 brine of Picturesque Lake | place: Russia: Kulunda steppe | collected 2010-07
CGAGACCGAGGTCTTTCGCGAGTTCCTCGTCACTCATGGTCCGATTCCTCCTCGATTTCGGGGAGCACGATCACGGGCAGATCCGTGTCGGTGACCATCGAAACGGTGTTCTGTCCCGACAGGAGACGACTCAGGAGGCCGGAGTCACGGGGGAGAAACGCCACCGCGGTGGCGTCGATCGCCTCGGCGTGTGCGACGATCGCGTCGACGACGTCCTCGCCGTAGAGGATCTCCGTCGAGACCGATCCTGCGCGGTCGCCGAGTCGGTCGGCCACGATCGCCGTGATCTCCTCGCCGTACTGTTCTCGTTGCTCGACCGATGCCTTGTCCGGTGCGCCACCTGCCTTCTCGACGACGTGGACGACCGAGACCGCGGTGTCGGGCTCGATGTACGGCGCTGCGGCCCGTGCCGTCGCTTTCGCGTCCGCCTCGCTCGCGACGGGCAGGACTATGCGCTGGAGCAGTGTTGAGCTCATGTCGCTAGTTCCATCCAGAGGGAGATCGCTGTTCTGTAGAACGGTTCCGCCAGCCGCACCTATCGCTGCTGTCGGACGAGTATATCATTGTCGGACAGGTGTAGGGGAACGTTCATAAGTCATTCGCACTCTCCGAGAACCGTGTGTTACCACCTGTCTTCCAGAACAGGCGGTAGTAAGCTATGATTACTAGTCGTTTTTGCGCTTCGTTCGAGCACACACCTTCGTCGGTTTCGGATGGTGTAACTTACATATCAGGAGGGCACATCCAGTAGCGTGTCACGCTCATGAGGATCCGGGTCGACTGGCGACAGAGCGTCGGGCTTACCGGGTCGGTGCTTCAGTATCTGGCGATACCGCTCCTGTTTCCGCTCGCGCTCGCGCTCTATTACCGCGAACCGGTCATGCCGTTCGTGGTAACGATCGCCGTTGCGCTCGCGCTCGGCACGGCATTCGGGCGCTTCGAGAGCGACGGCGAACTCGGCCCCCGCGAGGCATTCCTCATGGTCTCGCTCACCTGGGCTCTGGTCGCGCTCGTCGGCGCGATCCCCTTCGTCGTCGCGGGCGTGGGGACGATTGCCCACCCGATCAACGCCGCCTTCGAGGCGATGAGCGGCCTGACGACGACCGGTGCGACCGTGGTGCAGGACTTCTCAGCGCACGAGCGCTCGATCCTGATGTGGCGACAGCTCATCCAGTGGCTGGGCGGGCTGGGGATCCTCGTTCTCGTCACGTCGATCCTCTCGCAGCTCTCAGTCGGTGGGGCCCAGCTGATGGAGACAGAAACCCAGTACGATAGCGTCAACAAGGTGACGCCGCACATCCAGGACACCGCGCGCCTGATCCTGAAACTCTACGCCGGGCTGACCGCGGTGGCGATCGGCGTCCTCTATGCGCTTGGACTGTCGGGGCTTGCGCCGAACATGGACCTGTACAACGCCATTGCGCACGCCTTTACGAGCGTCGCGACCGCCGGGTTCTCGCCGGAACCACTCAGCATCGAGGCGTTCGCACCGGTCGTCCAGTGGGCACTGATGCCGTTTATGTTCCTCGGCTCGACGAGCTTCGTTCTCATGTACTTCGTCCTGCGAGGGGACATCAATCGGCTCCGCGAAAGCGAGGAGTTTCGCTTCTATCTCGGGAGCGTGCTCGTGGTTGCGGGGCTCGTCCTCGCCGTCCTCGCGGCGAACGGCAATCCGACCGGCGAGGGGACGCACGATCTGGTTCGCCAGTCCCTGTTCAACGTCGTCTCGATTATCACCACGACCGGCTATGCGAATGCGGATTTCACCCAGTGGTCGGCGTTCGCACAGTACCTGCTCTTTCTCGCCATGTTTCTGGGCGGGATGGCGGGCTCGACGACCTGTTCGATCAAGTCCCTGCGCTGGCTGGTTGTGTTCAAGTCGTTCCGTCGTGACCTGTTTACGTCGGTCCATCCGGGCGCTGTTCGCCCGATCCGGCTGGGTGGCGGGGCGATCGACGAGGAGACGATCCGGGATATCTACTCGTACACGCTGGTCGCGGTTCTCGGCGTCTTCCTCGTTAGCGTCTTCGTCGCGGTCGACGGCGCACGCGCCGGACTCGACGGCTTCGGCGCGTTCGACGCCATCGGCGCAGCGGCTTCTACCTTCCTCAACATCGGTCCGGCGTTCGGACCTGCAGGCCCCTACGGCAGCTACGACGTGTTGCCGATGTCGACCAAGGCGGCGATGGTCGTCTGGATGCTGGTCGGTCGGATCGAGATCATCCCGGTGATTGCGCTGTTCACCCGGTCGTTCTGGGAATCGTGACCGTCGTGGGTGGCTGTCGTTTTTCGACTGGACCTCGCTGGAGGGTCGAGAGAGATATCTTTATATAGGTGTAAAGTACACTTTACTGTAAAGGGTGCTTTACACTTGACCGAAGAACTCACCGCACGGGAACGAGTCGAGACGCGCGAACAGTACAGCGAGTGGATCAACAGATCCGTCGGGGTCGGGGTGGCCAGCATCTTTATCGCGACAGCTGCGTGGATGGTCACCGACGAACCGCTGGTGCTGTTTGCCGGACTGGGGCTGTACTGGCTCGGCTGTCTGGGGATGGGGATCGGCTACTGGCGCTCGCCCGTCGCCGTGCAGGACGAACTCGAACGGCAGATCGAACGGGAGGCCAGCTCGACGACCCTGATGGTCGTGGTCGTCGTCACCATCATCGGGCTCCCCGCCGAGGTCGTGCTCAACGCCACCGGAATCTACACCGCACCCGCTGCACTCCGGGGCGCGATCTGGGCGTACATGCTGTTGATCCTCGTGTACGTCGCCGCCCAGTGGCTCGCGGAGCGACAGTACGAATGAAAAACGAGATCGACACCTATCGCGAGCGCGAGGGGCTGAGTCAGGGCGAACTCGCCACGGCGGTCGGGGTTTCCCGGCAGACAATCAACGCCATCGAACGGGAGCGCTACGACCCGTCGCTCGAACTGGCGTTCAAATTGGCGATGTTCTTCGACTGTGAGGTTGAGGCGCTGTTCTCGCCGGATATTGAGCCGCTAGGAGAATAGATATCGTCGTGGGCCTGAGCTCTTGTAGCCCGCAGTAGAGGCTATACTCTTTCCATTTGTTCCTTCACCAGGGGGAACTTGTCCTCAAGCTCCCGATAGATGTCTGTCTCTCCAATATACGGTTTAGAGTGTTCGATGAAGTAGTCCATCTTCTCGATCAGGTTCTTTCGTAGTTCCTCCGACCCCCCCAAACCGTAGTAATCACTGTTATCGAGGATATCCACAGCTTTCACCACGACCGCAGGTCGTCCCAGTTCGAAGCATCTTTCATAGATATCGTAGTGTTGTTCGAGATAGTCGTCGATACTCTCGTCGAAACTAGTGGCTGCCACGATATTTCCAACGTCGTCTCCGAACTCCGAGCGAATCTCAGCAGCAGTCACATCCGTATCCTCTATTAGATCGTGGAGGAAGCCGGAGATGACGATGGGCTTCTCGTATCCTCTGTTGTAAAGATCCATCCCCACTCGTGTACTATGGAGTATCACCGGTTTCGGATTATCCCCCGACGCTTCGAACGAATGCACTAAATACTGAATCGCTCGTTCGATTTCTTCATCTTCTCCAGGATCTCTCATTCGTACGAGTAGAGTGCAGATCCGCTAAAAAGTTGTTTTTGCGCCGGCCTCGAGGTCATTCTTCGTCCGTGTGGGTAAGCAGTCCTCACCAACCGCCTGTTTCAGGTGGAACTCTATTTGAAGAATGAGATTCCAACAGAGCCACTACTCGGAGTTCCAATAATTAATGACAGGGCCCTCGAACGCCCCCACACCGCTCGACCGCGCTGTGGCCGTGCGCTCCTCGCTACGCTGCGGTGCTACGGGCCACAGCCCGCCCCACCGGCGTGGCCCCGTTCAGTCCCGAAAGACTCACACGGTTCGTCTTTCGACCCTCGCGAACGCTTCGCGTTCGCTCAGTCCACCCAGACAGCGCCTCGTCCTCCCCAGCCGCGGCTCGTCACTCCGTTCTGAGCCGCCCTCGCACGGCGCTGGCTCGGCATAAACGCCTCGCCAGCGCGCGCCACCGCAACCGCGGCGGGTGCTGGTCGGCGACTCCAGCGAGAAAGGCTTTACCGACTGGCTCGCGTACGTGGGATAAATGGTACTCGACGATCTCGGCACGTCCCTTCGCGGGACGCTCGACAAACTGCAGGGGAAGACACGCATCACGGAGGAAGACGTCGAGGACGTCGTCCGCGAGATCCAGCGCTCGCTGATCCAGGCCGACGTCGACATCTCACTGGTTCAGGAGTTATCGGACAGCATCGAGACGCGGGCGCTGGACGAAGATCCACCGGCGGGCACGTCCGCGCGCGATCACGTCCTCAAGATCGTCTACGAGGAGATGGTCGCTCTGGTGGGCGAAAGCACCGAACTCCCGCTCGAAGAGCAGACGATCATGCTCGCCGGGCTACAGGGATCGGGGAAGACGACCTCCGCGGCGAAGATGGCGTGGTGGTTCTCGAAGAAGGGACTGCGTCCCGCCGTCATCCAGACTGACACCTTCCGACCGGGCGCGTACGATCAGGCCAAGCAGATGGCCGGGCGGGCGGAAGTCGAGTTCTACGGCGACCCGGACGTCGACGATCCGGTCCAGATCGCTCGCGAGGGGCTCGAAGCGACCGCGGACGCCGACGTTCACATCGTGGACACGGCTGGTCGGCACGCGCTCGAAGACGACCTGATCGACGAGATCGAACAGATCGAGGAGGTCGTCGATCCCGACCGGAACCTGCTCGTGCTCGACGCGGCGATCGGACAGGGCGCAAAAGAGCAGGCCCAGCAGTTCGACGAGTCGATCGGCATCGACGGCGTGATGATCACGAAACTCGACGGGACGGCGAAAGGTGGCGGGGCGCTCACCGCCGTCGACCAGACCGACTCCTCGATCGCCTTCCTCGGGACCGGCGAGGAGGTCGGCGACGTCGAGCGCTTCGAGCCCAGCGGCTTCATCTCGCGGCTGCTCGGGATGGGCGATCTCAAGCAGCTCGCCGAGCGCGTCGAGCGCGCGATGGAGGAGACTGGGCTGGAAGACGACGACTGGGACCCCGAGGACATGCTCCAGGGCTCCTTTACCCTGAAGGACATGCAAAAGCAGATGGAGGCGATGAACAACATGGGGCCGCTCGATCAGGTGATGGACATGATCCCCGGCATGGGCGGCGGGATGATGGACCAGCTGCCCGACGACGCGATGGACGTCACGCAGGATCGGATGCGTGATTTCGACGTCGTGATGGACTCGATGACCGAGAACGAACTCGAATACCCCCGCGCGATCGGCGCGAGCCAGATCGAACGCATCGCCCGTGGCGCGGGTAAGCCCGAAGAGCGCGTCCGCGAGTTGCTCCAGCAACACAAGATGATGGAACAGACGATCAAGCAGTTCCAGGGGATGGGCGACGGCGACATGCAGCGGATGATGAAGAAGATGCAACAGCAAGGCGGCGGTGGCGGCGGCATGGGCGGTCTCGGCGGCGGCGACGGCCCGTTCTGACGTTTCAGAACGTCTTTGCCTTAACTTCGATATCTGTAGCTATTCACTTCGAAGACTGTAGTACTGGCAATGAGCGCTGACTGTGGCGGTTCGATGTGACAACACGTCCCCGCGCCGGGTGCCCGTACTCCACGGTAGTCCGTTTCCCGTACTTCACAGTAGTCTGCGCTCACCGCGGTAGTGGCGCGTAGCGAGGAGACCGCCTACGGGGCTGGTCGTGGGTGAAGATCAACCGCTCTCGACTTCGCTCTGTGCGTCGCTCGAAAAAAACCGTGTTCCCGACGTCTCACCCGGTATTCTTCATCCCGGCCGCGATCCCCTTGACCGTCAGGCGCAGGGTGCGTTCTTCCAGATCCGTGCGGTGGGTCTGGGAGAGCAGATGCGTCTGGAGCAGGTTGAGCGGATCGACGTACGGGTTACGTCGTTCGAGGCTCTTCTGGAGCCAGTCGCGGTCGATCGGATCGTCCCGACCGGCAATCTCCAGGACGAGCTCCTGGGCTCGCTCGTGCTCCTCGGAGACTCGCGGGAAGAACTGCTCGCGGAGTTCGGGGTCAGCGAGGTCGGCGTACTCGGCGGCGATATCCAGATCGGTTCGGCCGATCGCCATCGCTGCGTTGTCGAGCATCGACTGGAAGAACGGCCACTCGGCGTACATCTCCTGAAGTGTCTCGATGTCGCCGCCGTCTTCCAGGTAGGCGTCCATCGCCGTCGCCAGCGAGTACCAGCCGGGGATGATACAGCGGGCCTGTGTCCACGAGAACACCCACGGGATCGCACGCAGGTCCTCGACCTTGCGTTCGCCCGAGCGGGAGGCCGGGCGCGAGCCGAGGTTGAGGTTCTCGATGACGCCGATCGGCGTCGCCTGCCCGAAGTACTCGACAAAGCCCTCGGTGTCCAGCAGGTCGCGGTACTCATCGCGAGCCACGTCGGCCATCAGTTGCATCGCCTCGATCCATTCGTCCTCGACGTCCTCGTAGGGCTGCTGGAGCGAGCGTTTGCGGGCACGCAGCTGTGCGTTGAGCATCTGCTCGATGTTGCGCTCGGCGATGCGCGGGTTGGAGTATTTTTCGGCGATGGCCTCGCCCTGCTCGGTGAACTTGACCTGTCCGGTCACCGTGCTGTTTGGCAGGGCCAGCAGGGCGTCGTTCATCGGGCCGCCGCCGCGGGAGATCGAACCGCCGCGGCCGTGGAACAGCCGCATCGTGACGTCGAAGTCGTCACAGATCTCGCCCAGGCGAATCTGGTTTTCATACAGCGACCAGTTGGCGGCGAGGAAGCCGTTCTCCTTGTTCGAGTCGGAGTACCCCAGCATGATCTCCTGGGTGTCGTTCCGTGCATCCAGGGCCTTCGCGTAGGCCTCGTTCTCGAATAGCGTTCCCATGATCCGGCGTGCGCCCGAGAGCGCGCTCTCGGTTTCCAGTAGCGGGACGATGTCGAGCCCACAGTGTCCGGGGAGATCGACCACGTCGGCCTGATCCGCGAGGAACAGGACTTCGAGGACGTGGCTCGGCTCCTCGGTCATCGAGATGGCGTAGGTGTCGATCGCCTGGATGCCGTACTCCTCCTGCCAGTCCGCGAGACGGTCAAACCGTTCGAGTACGCGCGCTGCGGTATCGGAGACTCCTTTGTCGTTCGAGACGTCGACGACTGGCTCGTCCTGCAGGACCGATTCGGTGAGGACGTCGACGCGCTCGTCTTCGTCCATCGACTCGTAGTCGATACCCTCGCGGGCGAGCGCCTCGGTGACGGTCTCGGTGTGTTGTTCCTGATGGTCGCGCAGGTCGAGGCTGGCGAGCGTGAAGCCGAACGTATCGACCTGTCGAGCAAGCGGGTCGATGTAGGCCTCGGCAACCGAGTCTGCCCCGTTCGCCCGCAGGCTCTCGCCGATGACGTCGAGATCGTCGGCCAGTTCACCCATATCGGTGTAGCCGCCGGGACGGACGTCGCCGACGCGGTTGAGCCGCTCGCGCATCAGCTTGAGCTTCTGGCGGTACGGTTCGTTCGGATAACGCTCCTCGACTTCCTCGGTCAGGCCAGGCAGTCGCTCGCGATCCGCCGCGAGGGATTTCTCGAAGCGTTCCCCGACGGCGATCCGGGTGCCGTCCTGGCTGAGCACGCGAGAGAGGCTCTTGAGCTGGTCGCGGTACCGATCGAGAACGACACGGCGCTGTCGTTCGAGCGTGTTCGTCGTCACTTTGGGAGTGACGAAGGGGTTACCGTCGCGGTCACTGCCCGCCCACGAGCGGAACTCGACGAGCTTCGGGATATCGATCTCCTCCCCGAGCTCGTCCTCGAAGGCGTCTTCCAGTTCGTCGTAGACTTCGCCGACGATGTCGAACAGGGTGTTTTCGAGGTACCACTGGACGTTCCGGGCCTCGTCTTCCGGCTCGGGGCTTCGGTCCCGAACCTGTGGTGTCTGCCAGAGGCTCGTGACCTCCGCGTCGATATCGCGATCGACGTGGCCTTTCTCCTTGTTGGTGAGCCGTCGCTCGTCGAGCGTTTCGAGGTGGTTCGCCACCGAACGGAGCTTCGATTTAACCGTCTTGCGCCGGGCCTCGGTCGGGTGTGCGGTGAAGGTGGGCTCGATAAGGACGTCGTCGAGCACCTGTTCGAGCTCGTCGTCGTCCAGTTCGTCGAGCTCTTCGGCCGCCGTTTCGAGGCTGTCCTCGAGCGTTTCCTCGTGGGAGGCGGTCCGGATCGCGCGGACACGCTGGCGCTCCTCCGCGAGGTTGATCAGCTCGAAGTACGTGGTGAACGCACGCGCAACGATGCTCTCGCGCTCGGGCGTCAGTCCATTGAGCTCCTCGTGAAGCGACTCGCGAGAGTCCAGTTCGCCATCCCGATAATCTATCGCGGACGTACGCAATGTCTCCACAGTCTCGAAAGCTTCCCGGGACGTCTGGTCTTCCAGTACGTCGCCGAGCAATGCACCGAGTTCCCGCACGTCCTGTCGGACGTCCCTGTCGTGCAGTCGCATATCTCACGCATATCCGCCCTGTGGTTAAAACTCTCCGGAACGGGACGGTGATTTGAGGGGTTTTTACTCAAGGTTCCAACAGCAATCGAAATCAAGCAACAAGCGAAAAAGAGCCGATCAGCGAGCGATCAGGATTCGAGGATATAGCGGTTCAGCAGGGCATTGAGCTTCTCCTCGCGGCCGGATTCCGGGTGGGGAACGTCGTTGTCCAGCGTGTACTCCTCGAGGTCGGCGAGGTCGGCCTCGCCGTCGACGATCTTCTGGCCGATGCCCTCGTCGTAGCTACTGTAGCGGTCCTCGACGAACGCCTCGAGTTCGCCGCTTTCCTTGAGCGCGTGGGCGGCTTCGAGCGCGCGGGCGTAGGTGTCCATGCCCGTGATGTGGCCGTGGACGAGGTCGACGGGCTCGAAGGATTCGCGGCGGACCTTCGCGTCGAAGTTGATCCCGCCGGGCGCGATGCCGCCGTTCTGCAGGATCTCGTACATCGCCAGCGTGTGATCGCGGAGGCTGAAGGGGAACTCGTCGGTGTCCCAGCCGACCAGCTTGTCGCCCTGATTGGCGTCGATGCTGCCGAGGATGTCGTTGAGTCGCGCGTAGCGCAGCTCGTGGGCGAACGGTCGGTCCGCGAGCGTCGCGTGGTTGGTCTCGATGTTCAGCGTAAAGCGATCGTCCAGATCGTACTTCTGGAGGAACGCGTGGATCGTCGCCGCGTCGTGGTCGTACTGGAACTTCATCGGCTCTTTGGGCTTGGGTTCGAGCATGAGCTGGCCCTCAAAGCCGATCTCGTCGGCGTGGTCCGCGACCATCGTCAGGAAGCGGGCGACGTTGGCCTGTTCGAGGCCCATGTCGGTGTTGAGCAGCGTCTTGTAGCCTTCGCGGCCGCCCCAGAGACAGAACCCTTCGCCACCGAGCTCGTTGGTGACTTCCAGGGCCTTCTTGACCTGCGCACCGGCGTGGGCGAAGACGTCCGCGCTCGGCGAGCTTGCGGCACCGACGGCGTACTTGGGTTCGGCGAACAGCTCGGCGGAGCCAAAGAGCACGCCGATGCCCGTCTCGTCGATCTTCTCTTTGATCAGCGGGACGATCTCGTCGAGGTTCTCGTTGGACTCCTCGATCGTTTCACCGCGCGGGGCGAGGTCGCGGTCGTGATAACAGAAGTAGTCTACGCCGAGCTTGTCGAGCAGCTCGAAGTTGGCCTCGATGCGCGCTTCGGCCTTCTCCATCGGGTCCTCGATGTCGTCCCACGGACGCTGCATCGTCGGCGCGCCGAACGGATCGGAACCGTCGCCGGTGAAGGCGTGCCAGAACGAGACAGCAAAGCGCAGGTGCTCTTTCATTGTCTTGTCGCCGACCTGCTTGTCGGGGTCGTAGTAATCGAACGCCAGCTCAGCATCGGAGTCGGGGCCCTCGTACTCGATGTGGGGAACTTCCGGGAAGTATTCGGACATACAGCTATACGGTTTGCTCTCGGGGGATATAAATCTGGTAATATTATTCTGTAGCGAGTAAGTATTTTCAGCGCGTCGTTAGTTGTACTCCCGCCAGCGGTGGCCACACTCCTTGCACTTGAAAAACCGCGTCGGCGGTTCGTCCGCGGAGCCGGTCTGTTTGATCGTGTACCAGGCGACGTTGTGACCACAACGATCACAGTTGACGTCCTCTCGCGTGGGTTTCCCCTCGAAACTCGCGCCCTCCTCGGTCTCGATCAGTTCGTCCCCGCTTTGCTCGTCCGTGGAGACGAACTGTGCGGCGAGGTCCTTGTCCTGTTCGTCGGTTGCGCCACAGTCGTCGTTCGAACAGACCATCCGGTCGCCCTGTGAGCGCATCATCGAACCGCACTCGTCGCAGAACTGCATAGGTTTGGATAGAGCGAGCCAGCGGAAAAACTACTCGGCTGCGGGATCGAACTCGCCGACTGCGATATCCTCGGCGACTTTCGGGCAGTTCCGGACGGTAAAGCGTTCGATGTCCACCATGTCGACGATCTCGGTTCCCTCGTGTCCGCAGCTCACTTCGGGCGGTTCGGAAAAGTACTCACAGGACTCACAGTAGCCCGACGTCGGGACGACGTGTTCCTCGATCCCGACCTCCGCCTCGACCGCGACGCCGCCGGTTTCCAGTTCCTCCCAGACGAGATCGCTGTCGAGGTCCCCGACGTCCTCGGAGACGAACAGATCGTCGTACTCGCCCTCGGTACGCTCGTCGCGGCGTCGACCCAGTTCGTCGGCGAGGTCGCTGAGCGGTCCCTGTCGCCCCGGGTGAGTGTCCTCGCTACCGCTGTCGGCGTGCGATTCGAGTACCGGAACCGACTCGTCTCCATCGTCCGGGCGGATCGTGGGTGGATCGTGGGGCTCGTCCGGTAGGGCGTCGGACGCGTCGTGTAGATCTTCGGACGAGTCGTGTGGCTCGTCGGTCAGATCCTCGGACGAGTCGTCCTCAGGCATCGGTCTCACCCGGCGGCTCCCACTCGGGTGCCTCGTTCGTTCCCTCCTCGAACGCATCGTCGAGTTGCGCGCCGAGGTCGTCCCGTACGTCAGTACTGGTCAGTGCGGGCGGGTCGCCCGTTTCGAGCACGTTCGGTTTGAAAAACCGTGAGCCCGCTGAAACATCGACAAACCGCTCGGTACACTGCGGACAGTGGGGTTTCGTCAGCAGGGCGATATCGACCGACGCCGAGCAGGCGTCACACTCGGCCGTCCGAACGCCCTGCTGGTTGGCCGCCCGTTTTAACTCGTCGACGGCCGCCCGCCGGGCGCGTTCGGCGGCAACCGTCTCCACCTCGGAGCGGAGGTCGATCACGGCGCTGGCGAGGACGTCGAACCGATCGGCGAGCAGGTCGGTCTCTTCGGTGAGGTAGGTGAGGATCTCCTCGTAGTTCTCGAAGCCAGCGGCGAGCGAGGCCTCGGCGTCGGCCGCGCGCTCGGCCGCCGACTCGGCCTGTCCCTCGGCATCCACGATCCGCCCCTCGACCCCGTCGAGACGCTCGCAAAGCTCTTCGTGATTGTGCTCTTTGGGCGCTTTCGCGTCGGTTTCCCGCTTGAGCTGGATCACGCGCTTGCGGACGTCCTCGATCAGCTCTTCGATCATCGCGTCGAGGTCGTCGAGGCGCTCGTCGAGTTCGGCCTCGGTGACGGGCCGATTGTCGTCCGAATCGCTTGACGGGGCGATTGGGTCCCCGCCGGTAGCAAGCCGTCGGTGTGCGTCGAGCAATCGTCGGGCGACAGCCTCGACGTTACCGTGGTGCTCCTTGTCGAGCCAGTCGTACACGTCGCCGGGGAGCTCGATCGTCTTCCCGCCACGTGAATCCTCGCTGGCCATTCACCCCTACTTGTTAAAGGAGAGTCTTAATAGTTCGGTGGGAGAATACGTTATGATCCTGTCAATTCTCTGCTTAGCGGATCTTCCGGATGTCGCTGATGTCGAAGCCGGTGTCGCCGATATCGGTCTCGAACCGGACGATGTTCTCGTCTTCGAGTCGTGAAAGGACGCCGCGGAACTGTTTGACGACCATCGTCCTGTCGCGCTCGCTGCCGCCGCTTTCCCACTCGAACAGGAAGGTGCCGTTCGTGGCGTCCATCAGCGTCCCGAGTTCGGTCTCCGAGAGCGTGTCGAGCGTGACATGTAGCAGGATCAACCCGCCCCACTGGTTTGCGGCCTTTTCCAGCCCCTTCAACAGGAGCGTGATATCGGTCCAGTCCATCACCTTGCCCGCCGCACTGATCAGATCGGTAACGGAGTCGATCACGACGAGGCTGTCCTCGGCATGTTCGCTGAGATAGTCCCCCATCGCGTCGAGCACGTCGTCGGTATCCGTATCCTGTCCGAGCGAGGTGATGCTTCGGGTCCGCTCGGAGTACCACTCCGGCGGCACCGGGCTCAACTGGAAGTACTCCTCCGAAAGGTCGCCAAAGCGCATCGGCTCGGTGCCGCTCTCGACCAGTTCGGGGTCGAGCGCGTGGCGCATCTCCTCGACGAGCGGGGATTCGGCCGTCGTAAATGAGAGATAGTGGATCTCCTCAGGTAACCGCGCCTGGTCGTGAAGATCGCCGTAGTACAGATCGAACTGCTCCTCGTCTGCCTGTGCGAGGCCGTTCATAACCGCAGTAGTATAGATGAACTCCCGCGCACCGGCTCCGACCTCGCCAGCCAGTAAGACGACGCTTCCGGAGGGTGCGCCGCCGCCGACCGTCCTGTCGAACCGCGAGATACCGAACGGAATACGCGACATACCTGCATCTCTCAGTCCGGCCTGTTAGGCGTTGCGCCAACGATCCCCGCGGCGCACTCGCCCGGCGTCACTCCTCGATCGTCGCGCCGGAGTTCCGCGGCCCGGCAACCAGCACGTCGCCGTCGATACCGGCCACTGCGAGCGCGTCCCGGCCCGCCGCACGGGCGCTCTCGACCGCGTCAGCGTGGGTCAGCCCGTACACCGTCGGTCCCCACGAGGACTGGCCGACGCCGTCGATTGCCGGATGTGTGCCGAGTTCGTCGACGATCCGGCCCACCGGCGGGCGAAAGACGCCGCCCTGCGCGTCGGTGTACCACGCGCCGTTGAGCCGCCCGATCTCGGCGATCGCCGCGCCGAACTCCTGTCGACGCCCCAGGGCGGCTGCGGGAAGCACCCGCCGGGTCAGTACGGCGCTGATCTCGTCGGCCAGCGTGGGGTCGGCGGACTCGACGACGGATCGCATGCTGGCGTCCTCGTCGTTGCCGTTTCGGCCCGGTTCGGCATCGGGGAGCACGAGGACGAATCGCCAGTCCTCGGGGAGTTCGTGGCGGGCGATCACCGGCGGGACGGTCCACTCCCCATCGGCCGGGCGATCGGTCGTAAACTGGCTCGTCGGGTGGCCCCCATCGACCAGAAAGCCGCCGGACTCGAATCCGGCGACGCCGATCCCGCTTCGCCCGCCGCGGCCGAGGGCTGGGGCCGCCTCCCGGACGTCGACCGGACGGTCGTGGGCGGCCGCCATCGCGGCGTAGACGGCAAGGGCGAGCTGTGTCCCGCTCCCCAGTCCGACGTGTCGGGGCAGGCGCTCGTGGACGGTGAGGGAGACCCCGTCGAGATCGAGGAGCGCGGCCGTGCGCTCGGCATAGGACTCGACGATGCTGTGGACTGAGTCCTCGCCCCCTGTTTCGTCCGTGACGGTTACGGCTGACGCCCGCTCGGCTTCGACGACCAGTCGTGGTGCGTCGAGGGTCACGCCAACGCCGCCGTACAGGCGCGCGTGGGCGAGCGAGAGGTTCCCGAAGCCAAAGTGCAGGCGCGCCGCCGTACGTACCGTCGCCATGACCGGGACTACCGTCGGGGCCGACAAGGATATTTCGACACCGGAGACGAGGACTCCGCGAGCAGCCGAAGACGTTCGGATATAGTGACTTAAGGTTCCCGGGCCGAACCTACGGGGTATGAGCAAGGAGACGATGGGCGGCGAGAAAGACCCCGACCTTCCGAGCAGCGAAGTGACCGAAGGGGTCGAACGAGCACCCCACCGTGCGATGTTCCGTGCGATGGGTTACGACGACGACGACCTCTCCGCGCCGATGATCGGCGTGGCGAATCCGGCGGCGGATATCACGCCGTGTAACGTCCACCTCGACGACGTGGCGGGGAGTGCATACGACGCGGTTGACGAGACAGACGGGATGCCCATTGAGTTCGGGACGATCACGATCAGCGACGCCATCTCGATGGGGACGGAAGGGATGAAAGCCTCGCTGACCTCTCGCGAGATCATCGCCGACTCCGTCGAACTGGTCGCCTTCGGCGAGCACATGGACGGTCTCGTCACGATCGGCGGGTGTGACAAGAACATGCCCGGGATGATGATGGCGATGATCCGCTCCGATCTCCCCTCGGTCTTCCTCTACGGCGGTTCGATCATGCCCGGCGAGCACGACGGCCGCGAGGTGACGATCCAGAACGTCTTCGAGGGCGTCGGCGCGGTCGCCGAGGGCGAGATGAGCGAGGACGAACTCGACGAGATGGAGCGCCACGCCTGCCCCGGTGCGGGCTCCTGTGGTGGAATGTTCACCGCGAACACGATGGCCTCCCTGAGCGAGGCGCTGGGCTTCGCGCCGCTGGGCAGCGCAAGCGCACCGGCCGAGGCCGATGAGCGCTACGAGGTCGCCCGCGAAGCCGGCGAACTCGCCGTCGAGGTCGTCGAGGAGCGACGGAAACCCTCTGACTACCTCACCAAGGAATCCTTCGAGAACGCCATCGCCCTGCAGGTCGCCATCGGCGGCTCGACCAACGCCGTACTCCACCTGCTCGCGCTGGCCGCCGAGGCGGGGATCGACCTCGATATCGAGGAGTTCGACGAGATTTCCCGACGGACGCCGAAGATCGCCGACCTCCAGCCCGGCGGCGAGAGGGTGATGAACGACCTCCACGAGGTCGGCGGCGTCCCGGTCGTCCTCAACGCCCTGCACGAGGCCGGACTGCTCCACAGCGACGCGCTGACTGTGACCGGGAACACCATCGGCGAGGAGCTGGAC
>LKMJ01003310.1_pt1 | contig 14981 bp, 9 predicted proteins | sample 643391 | NCBI WGS metagenome assembly LKMJ01 (sample SAMN04112250, study PRJNA286221) | soda lake metagenome | biome: soda lake; feature: Kulunda Steppe; material: water; isolation source: sample PL-Br10 brine of Picturesque Lake | place: Russia: Kulunda steppe | collected 2010-07
GCAATAGTACCCAAAGCAATTAGAACGTCCATGTTTGGCGTAAGTACCCGGGCAGATTTCCAGGCACTTCTGAGCGTTTCCATACCCGGCCCAAAAATCACATAACCGGCACCTGCAAACATCGCCAATTCCATAGTCAGATGACTCGTTAGATGAATATTGAGCACCATATCAACGAACATCCAGGCCATTAAAGGCGCGGTGATAATCCAGCTTTTTATCATTTTGTTTTTCGCTGAACGTAGTTTTTCCTCATCTCTCTTTCTCTTTTCCTCCAGCCGGTTGTTTTTTTTACTCTCTTCTCTGGTGATTTCGTAACCGGCATCCTGAACGTTTTTTTCAATCAGACTGACCTCCGTTTCATCCGGATTGAATTCAACCACTGCTTTATCTGTAGCCAGATTCACAGATGTTTTCCTGACTCCTGGCACAGATCCAATTGCCTTTTCCACGCTCGACACACATCCGGCACAGTGCATTCCCCCGATTATAAAAATTGATTTTTCCAGCTTTTCATCTTCAAGCTCAAATCCTGCATTCTCTACGGTATTTTTTATCTCTTCGAAAGAGTACTCCCCATTCTCAAATTCTACAACAGCTTTCTCGGTGGTCAGCTGTACATCGGCATCGATCACTCCTGATATCTTTTTTAATGATTTCTCAACCGACTGACTGCATCCCGCACAATGCATTCCTCGTACATTAAATGTCTTCTTCATATTGCTGCAATTCTAAATTTCTACCTTTCAAGATTTTACTTCATACTGGAATTAAGATAGAGAGGAATTGACCGGAAATACTTACATCACCGCAGGTTAGATGTGTAAAATATTTGGTTAAATACTATCGAAAGATTTTCTGGACGTATTCTGAGCCTCTAAGTATTCTGTAACAGTTTGCCCTGTAATTTTTTTAAACTGGTTTGATAAATACTGAACACTGCTGTATTTGAGTTTCCAGGCAATTTCGCTCAACGTCCACTTTCTGAATTGAAGAAGTTCTTTAACACGTTCTATCTTCAACTCAATAAAAAGACCCTCAATCGTTTTACTCCGGTTATCAGAAAACACTTTACTTAGATAAGAATAATTGTAATTGGTTTTTTCTGAAATATAATCAGATAATTTTTTGGGGTTATTACTATTCTCAAGATGTTCTATGTAACTGATAACTGTTGATTTTACCAAATTTATCAGCTCAGTTTTCCTATCTACTATCAGTTCAAACCCACGGCTGCTCAATTTTTCTCTTAGTAATTTCTTTTTATCCTCGGTGAGAGTGGCATCAATTTCAACCAAACCCAACTCAACATTCGTCACCGGAAGATTCATTTCAGAGAAAATCTGATCCACAGCTTCCACGCATCGTGGGCAAACCATATTTTTAATTGGGACTTTCATGCCATTATGATAACGAATTTTTATTCTATTTCAGTCCTCCGCCTAAAGCGACGATCATACCCGGTTAAGTATATTCAATGATAATTTCTAATTAATTTGAAAATTATATTTTTTCATTTAGGATATCATATTTTTTTAAAATAGATTGATATTTCGTAAAGCAAACAAGCTGAGAAGTATCAGGAGATTCGGTGTAGGTTCACTTTTTAAAATTGTCTTTTCTGAATATTGAGTGTTCCAAAGCTAATCTAGTAATACACCGTATTAACCTGAATAACGGCGTCAAATAAAAATCAGACGTCGAAAAAATGGCGGTATCCGAAAAGCCAAAAACAGAGTAGGAGCATAATAATGAAAGAGGTGAATACAAATGAAAGAGAAAAAAGGAAAAAGGTACCTTGTAACCTATAAAGATCAGGCTATAGGCTCGTCTGAGGCGAGTAGTATTCTTGGCGTGGCCAAGAAAGACTGTAAGGATGGAGTTACATTCATGGAGACTGATGCAATTCCGGGAAAGAAGGACGTTCTCCATTTTGAGCACGTAGGTGTCAGCTCTATTGAACTCTCTGAAGAGGAAAAATCTAACCTGCTAAAAAATAAAGAGGTTTTAGCTGTAGAAGAAGATATAGAAATGCATGTTTTAGAATTAACCAACGAAGAAGAGCAGGCCGAATACATGAATGCTTCATTACTGGAAGAAAACGCCAGTGAGTCACTTGCTTATGATGAAGGATATCATAGTGCGATGGTAGACATGTTTTCTTCTATGCTTTACCTGGGAACACGCGGTAAGACACCTGTAAACGGAAACGGTGAACGTGCAAATTCACCTTTACCAATTAATCCGAGACCTATACAGCCATTACCAAGGTTGCCAATTTTTCCTCCCATTTTATTGCCTAAGCAACCCATTCCATGGAATATTAGCTTGGTTAAAGCTCCGGAGGCATGGGCGAAAGGATATCAGGGAAGTGGTGTAAAAGTTGCCATTCTTGATACCGGTATTGCAAATCATTCAGATCTGTCAATTTCTGGAGGAGTATCTTTTATCAGTGGTGTAACCAGCTATAATGACGGGCACAGCCATGGGACTCACTGTGCGGGTATAGTTGCCGCAAAAAATAACATTATCGGTGTAGTGGGTGTTGCTCCACTGAGCAAACTTTATGCTGTTAAAGTGTTATCCGATGGCGGAAGTGGACCTATGTCGGGCGTTATTGCCGGTATGGACTGGTGTATTACAAATGGAATACAGGTAGCCAGTATGAGCCTGGGTAGCAGTTCTGCGCCAAGTGCAGCTTATTCTAACGCGGTAAAGCGCTGTCAGGATAATGGAATTACTGTAGTTGCAGCAACAGGCAACTCCGGTTACAGTTCTTTTCCATATGTTGGCGCACCGGCTAATTCCTACCAGCGGGGCACATCAAAAGCCAGCCCGATTGCTGTAGGATCGGTAAACCAGAGCAGTATACTGGCAGGATCATCATCCCGTGGTGGTGAACATTCGGAATGGAATCAGGTGACAGTTGTTGCGCCCGGGGTCAATGTCAATTCCACAATTCTGAACAATGGTTATGGCACAAAATCAGGAACAAGTATGGCATGCCCGCATGTGGCCGGTCTTGCTGCACTGATTTATGAAAAATACCCGGGCATCAGTCCTGTAAATGTTGAGCGAAGAATTACTTCTTCAGCCAGTGACCTGGGTGATTCCGGTTATGACACACTTTACGGTTATGGCTTAATTAACTGCGAAAAAGCTATAGCTTAACTCTCTGTAAAGTGCCCGAATTCATTTTTTGGGCACTTTTTTAATAACATAGAATACTTTGACCATGAAAAAAATATCTGAACCGCTTCGTAGTGAAATTTCATCTGAAACCAATAAAATTTACAGCATAATAGTCGTTTTAAATGAGGGAGCAGACATTAAAAAGTTGCATCTGAAAGAATACAACTTATTAATGAAAAACATTCTTTCCACGAAGCTGAAGAGTTCTGAAATAAAACAGCTCTCAAAGCATGATGATGTTCAGTCCATTGAACTGAATGAAGAAGCCGGTATTCTGTAAATTATTTAATCAAGGTTTAAAATACTGAACCTGCCTATCCTGAATTTGCTACATCTGATTCCTGAATTAGCTATAATTATATCAATTAGTACATTATAACAGATATAAGGAATTCAACAAATCCCGGAATTATGAATCCACTCAAAATTTTTAGCCTTCCACTGACCATTCTTTTCACCTTACTGCTCATATTCCAGTCTTATCAGTTGGGGTATTCCCAGCAGTTAGGGATATTCGACCATTCTATAGATATCGGGGACCCAACAGCTGAGGGAACGGCTAAATATGATGCTGAAGAACAAATGTATAAAATCAGCAGCGGTGAGGTTGGAAATACTCAATTCCTTACCAGGAAAGCCAGCGGAAATTTTATACTTCGGGCAAGAATCATTTCAAATGAAGACAATGACGGTATAGCGGGATGGAGTATCCGAAACAGCATAGATCTCGGATCAGATTATGTCAATACGGTTACTGAGAATGGCGGCGGCTTAACATCTCTTCAGTACTCTCAGAATGGTGAGCAATCAAAACAGATAAATATGGATTTACCGTTTGCTGATGTAATTCAGATTCAACGAAAAGGAGATCGATACATACTTTCTGCCGCTCGGTTCGGGCAACCATTCCAGTCGATTGAAATATCAGATATTGAATTGAATGATGAAGTGCATGTTGGCCTTTATGCTGCTTCAGAAAATGATAACGAGAATGTTACCGCTGAGTTTATGAACGTACGAATTACCACACCTGTGGATGATGATTATGTGCCCTACCAAGAGTACATCGGTTCGCGTCTGGAAACGGTACATGTAGAAACCGGGCATCGTCACGTTTTGCACCAGGAAAACCGATCTCTTCAGGCTCCCAACTGGACGGTTGACGGCAAAACCTTAATTTATAATGCCGACGGACTTCTCTACTATTTCGACCTTGAAACAAAAACCCCGTCAGTTATGGACACGGGATTTGCCACATCTAACAATAACGACCACGTTATCTCCTTTGATGGCACAAAGATGGGGATCAGCCACCATAGCGAGGATCACAACGGGCAGTCAATAATTTATACCCTGCCCATTGAAGGGGGAACCCCGCAGCTTGTTACGGACAAAGGACCTTCGTACCTGCACGGATGGTCGGCCGGTGATGACACCCTGACCTATACAGGAGGTAGAAACGGTCAGTTTGATATCTATAAAATCAGTGAAGATGGCGGAGAAGAGGTTCAGTTAACCGATACACCTGCGCTTGATGACGGATCGGAATATACACCCGACGGCAAATACATTTACTTTAATTCGAACCGAACCGATACCATGCAGATCTGGCGAATGAGGCCGGATGGAAGTCAGCCCGAACAGCTCACTTTTGATGAATACCAGGATTGGTTTCCACACATTTCACCGGATGGAAAAACAGTATTGTTCTTATCATATATGCCAGAGGTTCCATCCGGAGATCATCCATTTTACAAACAAGTATATTTGAGAAAAATGCCACTTGACGGCGGTGAACCGGAAGTAGTGGCATATCTATATGGCGGACAGGGAACCATCAACGTTCCGAGCTGGTCTCCCGACAGTAAGAAAGTTTCTTTTGTCAGTAACACTCAGATGGATGATGAATGATTTATTCTACAGTTACGCTCTTGGCCAGGTTTCGGGGCTGATCAACATTACATCCACGATTTACAGCGATGTAATACGACAATAGCTGCAACGGAATAACCGTGAGTAGTGGTGAAAAACAGTCGTTAGTATCCGGAATAGATATATGAAATTCGGATAAATCCTTAACATCACTGTTCTCATCGTTCATAATGGAGATAATTCTGCCCTTTCGCGCTTTCACCTCTTCGATATTTGAAATCATTTTATCGTTGGTGTGATCTGTAGCGGCTATAACCACAACCGGCATCATCTCATCAATCAGGGCAATCGGGCCATGTTTCATTTCAGCGGCCGGATACCCTTCGGCATGAATGTAGGAAATCTCCTTTAGCTTCAAAGCCCCTTCAAGAGCAACCGGGAAATTATAGCTTCTGCCGAGATACAGAAAGTTTGGCGCATAGGTAAAAAGCTTTGCCATTTTTTGAATTGCTTCATCCGAATGCTCAAGAATATACTCCACTTTTGATGGAATTTTTGATAGTTCGGTCAGGTATCCCTTCATCGCTGAATCGCTGATTACACCTTTCTTTCTCCCAATTGCGAGCGCCATCATTATCAGTACTACTACCTGTGCAGTAAATGCCTTAGTTGAAGCCACTCCAATTTCCGGACCGGCATGGGTAAATACTCCGGCATCGGTATCCCTCGAAATAGTAGAACCTACCACATTGCAGATTCCCAGCACCATTGCACCTCTTTTTTTAGCCTCTCTCATTGCTGCAAGCGTATCAGCGGTTTCTCCGCTTTGCGAAATAACAAGGAGCACATCACCACTTCCTATTAACGGGTCGCGGTATCTGAATTCCGATGCATATTCAACCTCAACAGGCATTTTTGCCAGGTATTCAAACAGGTATTCTCCTACCAGTCCTGAATGCCAGCTGGTTCCGCAAGCAGCAATTACAACCCTGTTTGCATTTGCAAGATCGTCCAGTACATCTTCAATTCCACCAAGCTGTATTGAATTTTTTTCAAGATTTATGCGCCCTCTCATACAATCTGCAATGGAACGGGGCTGCTCAAAAATTTCCTTCAGCATAAAGTGCGGATAGCCGGCTTTTTCAATCGCTTCCAAACTAATCGCAAGCTCATGAACTTCTTTGGTGAGCTCAACATCTTCTATAGTTTTTACTCTGTAATTATCTTTAGTTACCACAGCCATTTCACCATCGTCGAGATACACAACTTTGTTTGTATACTCTACTACCGGCGATGCATCCGAAGCTATAAACATCTCGTCATCACCAATACCAAGCAAAAGTGGTGAACCTTTACGGGCAATAAATATCTTATCGGGCTCCTCTATATTTACAATTGCAATACCGTATGTGCCCACTACCTGCTTCAGCGTAAGCTGTATTGCCTGCTCAAATGTCACCCCTTTAGAAGTTGTGTAAATTTCTTCCAGCAACTGAGCAATAATTTCTGTATCCGTCTGGCTTTGAAATGTTCTGCCATTTTCAATAAGCTTTTTTTTCAGCGAATTATAGTTTTCAATAATTCCGTTATGAACTACAGCAATTTTTCCACTTTCGCTTGTATGGGGATGTGAATTGATATCATTGGGCTCTCCATGAGTTGCCCAGCGGGTATGACCAATTCCAATATGGCCAGTTAAACCATTATCTTTTACACCTTTTTCAAGATTGGCAACTTTACCTTTTCCCTTTTGAATGCTCATTTTCCCATTCATAAGGGCCATTCCGGCTGAATCATACCCTCTGTATTCTAATCTCTTCAGTCCTTTTATTAAGACTTCACTGGCTTCTCTCTTTCCTACATATCCTACAATTCCACACATAATCAATTGATTTATAGTATTTTTATTTATCCTGTAATTTACAAAACATAAACTGACAAATAACAACCAAATTCTTATGGATATCCCCTGTTGCTACTTTGAAGATGATATGCTGGAAAACTTTCACCCACTTACTCTTACCCGGCCGGTTTACGATTTGCGGATCGGTATTTTTACTCTCGGTGAAAAGTGGCTTCGCGCATTGCAGTCGAGAGATGAAGTTTGCGGACCAATTCGTGAGCATTTGCGCGGAGTTTTTGATGAGTGCAAGATTGAAATTAACAGTTCAGAGATTCTGTGGATAAATCCAAGATTTATCCCTTCAAAAGTTCTTATTGATAAAGTGGAAAAATTAGAAACCTGCACAGGTTTACTTTCTGAATCAGGCAGTCTTATTGCTGCAAAAGCTGATCAGGCTCTGCATAAAAAATGGATGAAAGAAGGGTTGAATAGCAATGATCTTAAAACAACCACTTTGAACAAAAGCTCACTTATTGAAGTAAAAAATATCTGGGAATTATTTCAGCTGAACGGTAACCAAATAAAACAGGATATTTCATGGATGAACACATCTTCTTTTATAGAAAATATTGAAGTCGCTTTCCCACACGCAACATTTTTTAATCCCGATAAAATCTACATTGAAGAGGGTGCTAATATTGAACCCGGTGCAATTTTGATAGCAGAAAACGGCCCGGTATTTATCGGAAAAAAAGCACACATTATGGCCGGTTCAATTGTACGCGGTGCATCAGCAATTTGTGAAAACTCAGTGGTAAAAATGGGCGCAAAAATTTATGAAGACACAACCGTAGGGCCGGTCTGTAAAGTTGGCGGAGAAATTTCAAATGTCATATTTCATTCCTATTCTAATAAAGCTCACGACGGATATGCCGGTAATTCCGTTTTTGGGCAATGGTGCAATTTGGGCGCCGACACTAATACCTCCAATCTCAAGAATAATTATAGTACAGTAAAGGTAAGTGACTGGCACACAAACAAAATGATGGGTACTGGTCAACAGTTTATAGGCACAATTATGGGTGATCACAGTAAAACCGGTATAAATTCCATGCTGAATACGGGTACTCTCTGCGGAGTTTGCTGTAATTTATTTTCTGATGACTATCCCCCAAAATATGTCCCTTCTTTCAGCTGGGTAAGCGGAAATAATATTGTACCATATCATTTTGAAAAAGCAATTGAAGCGATGGAAAAAATGATGCAGCGCAGAGCTGTAGACCTCACACCGTCTTATAAAAAAATGATGCGCGCAATATTCAGATCAACGAGTTTTTAATACATTATTTTTTGTTTTGGGGGATACAGATTTCTATGCTGTCTTAAATTATCAATACATCTTTATTTTTTAGAATATTGAATTTAGATCATATTAAATGACTAAGCAGTTATTTGGCCGAAGTAATGCCGGGTTCTTTCTGGGGGTTATATTATTTATCATCATGCTTTTACTTCCTGCACCTGCGGGAATGGAAATAATTGCCTGGCGAACAGCGGCCGTGGCAGTTTTGATGGCAACCTGGTGGATTTTAGAGGCAATGCCAATCGCCGTTACATCACTCCTGCCAATCGTTCTTTTTCCAATACTCAATATTTCTCCAATTCCAGATACAACAGCCCCTTATGCAAATCCACTCATATTTTTATTTTTGGGCGGATTTATTATTGCCATAGCCATGCAGCGCTGGAACCTCCATCGAAGAATTGCGCTGAATATTGTTAGTTATGTGGGGGTTAAACCAACATCAATAATTATCGGTTTTATACTTGCTTCAGCATTTTTAAGTATGTGGGTAAGCAATACAGCTACAGCGCTGATGATGCTTCCAATTGCAATATCGGTATTACAGTTTGTTGATAAAAACAAGGATAAAAGCCAGCCGGTTACTAATTTTGAAATTGTACTTGTACTTGCCATCGCCTATGCCTGTAATATTGGAGGAATAGCCACATTAATTGGCACGCCTCCTAATGCACTACTGGCCGGATTTATGCTCGAAAACTATGGAGTGGAAATCAGTTTTGCCCGCTGGATGCTTGTTGGTTTACCACTTGTTTTCATTATGCTTCCTATCATGTATTTCCTGCTCACCAAATTGGTTTATCCAATCAAAATTACAGAATTGCCAGGTGGCTACTCTGTAATAAAAAACCAATTAAATTCCCTGGGAAATATTTCAACTCCTGAATTAAGAGTCGCTGTTGTTTTTACCCTTACAGCTGCACTTTGGATATTCAGGCCGCTACTGGCAAATGTAGTTCCGGGTTTATCAGATGCCGGAATTGCCATTTTTGGCGCCATGATCTTGTTTATCATTCCATCAGGCTCAAAAGAGCAGCAAAAAGTACTTTTGTGGAATGACCTTAAAGAACTTCCATGGGGCATCTTAATTCTTTTTGGAGGAGGATTAAGTTTAGCCATGGGAATTTCTTCATCAGGATTGGCCACCTGGATTGGTGATGGGGTAAGCGGACTTGGAGCCATTCCGCTTCTGCTGCTAATTTTTGTGGTTATCGCCATCGTTGTTTTCCTGACCGAAATAACAAGCAATACCGCAACAACAGCCGCATTTTTACCCATTTTGGCCTCGTCAGCCATAGGCCTTGGGCAGGATCCTATGCTATTTATACTGCCAGCAGCAATTGCGGCAAGCTGTGCTTTTATGCTTCCTGTTGCCACCCCGCCAAATGCTGTGGTTTACGGTTCCGGAAAAATTACCATTCCACAAATGGCCAAAGCCGGAATTTGGCTTAATATTGTGGTTACAATTCTATTTTCTCTGGCGAGCTACACTCTTTTTGCATGGGTATTTGGAATAGAAGTTGGTGTATTACCAGATTGGATTCACAATTAAATCAACTTAATAGTGAGTTATTTTATATTCATTGCTGCTATGCTGTTTCAGCAAACTATCTCGGCAGATACCACAAATTCGGTATATGATTTGCACAGGCTTAGTGAGCCTATACATTTTAACGGTATGCCCGATGATAAAGCTTGGCAAAACATACCCGAACTTCCACTTGTTATGTACCAACCGGTCTATTTGGGCGAAATGACTCAACATACGGTCATTAAAGTAGCCTATGATGATGAATATATGTACATAGCCGGAGAGCTTTATGATTCTGAGCCGGATAAAATTGTAGCCAACACACTTTACAGAAACCGATATAGCGGAGACGAAACCTTTGCGATAATCCTCGATACATTTAACGACAATGAAAATGCTCGTTGGTTCTTTGTAACCCCTACCGGGGTCCGGGTAGATCAGCAAATTTCAAATAATTCAGAGGGAGATAGTTCAGTAAATCGCGACTGGAATACATTCTGGGACGTTGAAACTCAGATTACAGACGAAGGCTGGTTTGTAGAAATGAGGATACCCTTTTCAAGTCTTGGTTTTAGAGAAGTTAATGATGAAATAATAATGGGGATGATTGCCTATCGGTATATTGCCAGAAATGCAGAACGACATATTTTCCCCGATATACCTCCCCTTTGGTCCAGGGGGTTCACCAAACCATCTCATGCTCAAAAAATCAGAATGGAGGGAATTGAATACAGTCGGCCAGTCTACTTTACACCTTACTTACTGGGCGGTTATGAACAATTCAATGTTCAAAATCCTGAAGACTTATCCTTTAACCGGGTAAATGAGACAACAACTGAAGTTGGCCTTGATATTAAATTTCCGATTCGTGGAAATATGAATTTAGATATTACACTCAACACAGATTTTGCACAAGTTGAAGCCGATGAATCTCAAGTAAACCTCTCAAGATTCCCTCTCTTTTTTCCTGAAAAACGACAGTTTTTCCAGGAACGATCTGATATTTTTGAATTTGAACTCGGCGGTAATAACAGACTCTTCCACAGCCGCAGAATAGGCCTTGTGGATGGACAACAGGTGAGAATACTTGGCGGAGCCAGACTCGCGGGAAGAGTTGGGGATTGGGAAGTTGGCTTTTTGAATATGCAAACTGATAAATCATCGTCCTTAAACCTATCAGCTGAAAATTTTGGAGTCTACAGGGTTCAACGGGATGTTATAAATCAAAATTCGTACGTGGGATCAATGGTAACCACCAGAATTAGTCAGGATGGCAGTTATAATGTTGGAACCGGTTTCGATTTTCTATACAACTATTCTGGCAATGATTTTATCGATTTTAAATATGCTGCCACATTTGACGACCGGTTTGAGGAGAGCGCTCATTTTCTTGAAAACAGTAATATCCGGCTCTTTTTAAATCGACGCTCATCAAGCGGATTTTTCTACAGATTTACAGCTAAAAGAGCAGGTGAAAGGTACTTGCCGGGTTTGGGTTTCGAATCGCGCTTTGATTTTTCATTATTTGACGGCCGACTATCATATGGCTACTACAATTCTGAAGATTCCCCAATTCGTGTAACCACCCCTACAACCCGATACTTTATCAGCTTCAGAAACGAAGATAACAGTGTTGAATCGATGCTGTTTGAGCAACAAGTAAATCTTGATTTTAAAGATGGCTCCGGATTAAATATTACCGGAAGTTGGTCTTTTGAAGATCTTCGGCAACCGCTGCTGTTCAGTGATGATACATTTGTTGAACCGGGGGATTACTCCTTTTATGGAATATCGGCCAATTACAGTATGTCCGGAGCAAAATCTCTGCGAACTGATTTAGCAGCCAGAATCGGAACCTTTTTTGATGGTAATCAAACTTCATTAACAATCAGCCCGGTATGGAATCAATCCAAACATTTTGAAATTGGCGGCGATGCAGAATTCAATATTTTACGGTTTGATGACAGAGATCAAAAAGAATACCTGAATATCTTCAGATTGCGTTCGCTTATTGCTCTTAATAATCAAGTATCTTTACAGCTTTTAACTCAATATAACCATCTGGCTCGTCAGGTTGGCACAAACGCAAGGTTTCGATATAATTTCAGTGAGGGCCATGATTTATGGATTGTGTATAATGAAACGACTAACACCTATACCGACCGTTTTACAACACCACTCCCAAGATTTGAAAACCGAACTTTTCTTTTAAAATACAACTACACGATTTTTTAGAATATTTTTTGTCAATAAAAGCTCGCTTGTATACTCAATTAGTGCATATACAAGATGTAAAATCAATTTATATTATTGAGTTCAATTATTGGCGCGGATCAGGCTATTCAAATTTGTGTAAACTTGTTCAGTTCTTCGTTAATCCACACATTTTAATCCGGTATGATCTGGACGGTTTTCAAGGCGTTCTATCAGGTATGGAAGACTAAAAGCGTGGGTCCAGCCAAATATTCTCATACCGCCTGAAAAACTCCAAATTGGCAAACCTCCTCTGAATGACGGGCCTTCACCATCTGCCGGCAGGTGGCTCACTCTTTCCATTTCATCGGCCAGTTCTCGCTGTGTTGTATAGCTATCAAAAGGATATTCCATTTCATCAACTATTAAGTGTCTTGCTCTTGAACACGCTTCCTCAAAATATTGGTCTTTACCGGTGATGTCGTATGCAACAATCAGCGGATGGATACTTGAAAGGTAGGATTCAAAATCGTGGTCAATCGGGGGGGTTTGAAATAAGCTTCTCCCATTTTGAACCAATGCACGTTCAATGTCTGGCCTGTCGAACATCTGCAAGTATTTTAATAAACCGTGCGAGACATAATTCTGAGAGTATCCATACCTGTCGATAACGGCACGTCCTCCCTGTTGTCGCTGCATCTTCAAAAGCCGGTCTACTCTGTCGTCGAGTTCTTCCAGGTATTGTTTTTCTTTAGTTGCATCATACAATTCAGCAAGGTTCCACACCGATAAGTAAAGGCGCCTGCCTGTTAATCCATGCTCTCCAAAAATTCGTCCCAGATAATAGTCTCCTGTCAGCCTTGCCACATCTAATCCCCGATGGTAGCCATCAAGATAATAAGAAGCTAACCAGCCCTGAATCCAAACATGAGCAGAGAGCTTGGATGTCCACTGCTGAGCTGCATGTCTTCGGCCAATTCCAACATAGGGAGATGCCTCCGGCTGCTGTTCAGACTCAAACCAGTCTAAAGATCGGTTCGTGTCACCCCGGTATTTTCGGGGCCTTGGCCAGTGTGTGTTGTCTACATCCATAGTGTGGCGGCTACTTGCCCTGGCCATATTGTAAATTTCAGAATCACCGGTTCTCATAAAGTTTACCCACCACTGAAAATCCTGAGCAGGTTCGTTATTGGCCCACTGGAACCAAGTATAGTTGAAGAAGTAGTTTTTAATATCGCCATAATCGAACATACCATACCATGGCTCCCAGTTTTGGTTGAAGAGCATCCACTGAAATTTATACTTCATGCTTCGTTCCAGTTCTTGTATTGAATTGTCCGCTCCGGCAAAAGTACCATACACTCCTGAGTTGCTATACCATTCTGCCCCGGCGTGGGCTACAGGAGGATCAAGAATATAGTTCATCGTTTTTCGAATATCTTCTGCCTGTTTATCCCCATCATGAAAGCTGAGAATCATTTCAGTAGTTTTAGTAATACCTTGTGCAAAGTTTCCAACCATTCCTGCATCCGGCTCAGTAGTTGCACGTTCAAAGCTCATTGGAACTTCATTAGGGCTCCAGGTATGCGCGTGTATCCAGCCTTTTTCAGAGTTGACAGCTATCTCATTGGGATATTCTTCAAGCATATTTTTAAGGCCAACACTTACTCCCAATTCACCGTTAGTTATCGTAAACCATCCCTCAGCTTTTTCAGCCTCATCAGAGTAGCCTACGCCTTCAAGCAGCGCACTGAATCCGCTCATATGCTGATCCTTATCAGAAAAATCTACCGGAGGTATCCCGGTCGGATCGGGGCCGGTTTGCAGTAACGATATCGATTCATTCTCAGTCAGCTCATTTGTTACAATTTTTGGATTAAGATCCTCCCACCATTTACCATCATGGAGGGACGTTTTATAAGTGATATTCCCATCCATGTGATATTTGAGCCCAAAACCGGCGTTTGCAATTCGATCTTTAGGCTCCATTAGTCCTTCATCTTGCGAGCGCTCTTCTTCCGATAGTATTCGATCGGGTTGAGTTGCAATATCAGGATGCTGGTAGCCATCAAGAGGTTCACTTTTATCCGGAATTCCTGTATAGGTAAAAGTATGCAGCACTCTTACAAATGGTTTCCCTGCATATGCGTGTATGTAGGTAACAAATGGAGAGTTTTCGTGATCTTCTTGTTCATATTCATACTCACCTTCAATGCGAACTATTGCGTGAAGCGGACCGGAGCCCCGTTCAATAAAATGTTGATGGATTACTGCTCGTGAGGTATCCAATCCTGCATCATCAAGCAGATCAAGAAATGAACCTCGTTCGGGTAGCCCCGATGCTATGATATGTTCTTCATCAAAACCATTCTGCCCTGCATTGTATTGAACCCTGTCTATAAAACCCGATCCTCCTTTATCTATTCGTAAGTGTAAAGGCCCCGTATTTATTTCAACAAACCCATTTACCCGCTGATTGTTTTTATATTCAATAGGAAATTCGGGAAACACAGTTTTTCTGACATCCTGCCCATATTCAATAATGTACTCATCTGAATCATCGGCAAATAAGAAAACCCATAACCATTTAATGCTATCATCTGCCGGCTCCCAGGAAGTTACTTTTGTAGTTTGAGATAATATTTCTTCACCTTTTTGATTCAAAACCCTAACGTGGTCGGGTGAATAGAGTTCACCTGCAGGAAAAGGAATACCGAACTTCACAGGTGCTCCAACTTCTGAATTATCAACAGAAATAGTAATTCTGTTCTCAGTGCCTTCAGATGTTTCAAAAACTGTAAGTGATACCAAGCAGGCCCACAACAGAACCAGGAATAAATTTTTCATTGCTTAGATGTGTTTAACTTCATGTGGTTTTTACACAGAGCAGCTGCTCCCAATACAGCTACATTTTCAGTATCAGATATTGAAATATCCACGTTTTTCAAAGAATTAGGGAAGCCAAAACTCTTTAACTCTCTTTCAAA
>LKMJ01003311.1_pt1 | contig 14979 bp, 12 predicted proteins | sample 643391 | NCBI WGS metagenome assembly LKMJ01 (sample SAMN04112250, study PRJNA286221) | soda lake metagenome | biome: soda lake; feature: Kulunda Steppe; material: water; isolation source: sample PL-Br10 brine of Picturesque Lake | place: Russia: Kulunda steppe | collected 2010-07
CTCTCTGTATGAGCAACATGGAATACGCGGGTGACCGCGGGGAGAAGAAGAAACTCCGTCGGGAGCATCCTAGCGGATGGCTCTACCTTACGCAGCACGACGCGATCCCGATCCTCGTAGATGCGTTACTCGATCTTCCCCTGAACCGCGAGTTCAACAAAACTGAACTCGCAGAGCACGCCGGCGTCACACGCCAGACCGTCGGCAACTACACCGACCTTCTGCTTGAAGTCGAGCTTATTGAGGAAGTCCCGAATACGTCTCCACGTCGATACTGGGTCGCAGACAGCAACGTCGTCAGAGAACTCTTCGAGTTGAACAGCGCGCTCAACAACCCCGGCGACGAGTAGCAGTTCGAACGACGTCGAAGACGAATATGAACGACTCAAACGCACGTGAGTATCTCGATGCGAAGCACGAACATAACCATAAGCAGCGCATCGAGGGCATCAAGCGCTGGGTCGAATACATCAAATCAGAGCCACCGGAAACCTGGGGGCCCCAACAGAACGCGGTCGTCAACGACCAACTCGATGCGGCCCAAAGCGTACAGACCCCAACGTCTCATCAGCAACACGTGAAGGACGTCGCAGCCGAGATCCTCGAAGCGAGCGACAAGTCCGACACTGATTCGGAGTAGACGGGTGTCTGCAGTCTCGCCCGAATGGGTAGCTATTGACGTGCCTACTGAAAGAATCCAGTTAGACAATACTCACCGACCAGTCTACAGCACCAGGTAATTGCTCACTCACGTACCTGCGTATGTACGTGAGTACGTACGTAGGTACGTACCCGAGGCGGAGGTAGATTTTAGGAAGGGAGCCACTTTGTCGACGGCATGTTTCGACGGTCGTTCCTCAGCGCTCTCTCAGCAGTACCGGTACTCCCACGGATCCTCGACCGACCCAATCCAGATCAGCGGCCAGCTGTTCCAGCCGAAGGCAGTCTCATGTTCTGGTTCCATTTCTACGGGGCGATCCGACGCGACCGACCCATGAGTACTGAACGAGCGCGAAAACGGGTAGTGGAGGAGTTGAATCTTCAGAACCTCACCGACGACGAAGCCGTCCGGTTCTTGGAGCTGGCGAACGACGGCGTGTACGACACCGAGGATATGCCCGGGCGGTGGAGCAGTGTCTTCGAGGAGGTGGAGGAGAACTTCTCTCGTGAGGTCTCGTTCCAGACGAGTGACCGCGAGATATGACCAAAGCCCCTACTGGAGTCCCGACGAGTACCTTCTATCGGCCCCGGGAGGTTTTTATCAGTATCTATAGATGTGGCTGTGGAAAATCGGGTAGGCCCAAGACAAGGTCGTCTTGGGCTTTAGGGTAACGTGTGAGAGCCAAGGGCCAGCTAACAGGCCGTTTTTTATATACCAGAAGCGCTGACTTGAAGTTAATATTGCCTATATTACCCGCATCAGCGACTACATAACCAGATTTCCTCTAAACGAAGGATGCGTGTCCGACTACCCCTGCATTTGGGTTCCGGTACTGAAACTGGTGAGGTCGTCGATTCGGTTTTCGAGTTCTTCGATTTCATGTCGTAGGTCGTCTGTTTCCGCTTCCTCGCTCGCTGCCAATCGGTCTTTCAGACCCTGGAGACGTGACTCTTTGACCTCTTCGTCGATTTCTGCTTTCCGGACGTACTCGCTCTCGTCGATCTCGTACACGTCGCTCTCGGAGAGTTCAGTTACTTCGAGCGCCTCGTCTACCCTGTTTGTGTCTACGGTCGTCAATCGGTCGCGCTCAATCCCAGCGGCCTCGAAGGCATTCAACACGAGTTCGTCGTCCTTGAGCGAACGGTTGCGGCGCCCGGTCCGCTGGACGGACCCATACTGACCGTGGACCGGTTGGTCGTGGTGGAGCCTATCTAGCAGTACATCGGCAATGTCCTTCCGGAGTTCGTTTGCGTTCCGTTGGACATCAGAACAGAGCGTGTATAGATTCACTAGCGCATCCGTCTCCAACGCGGTTATATCAGACATTTCGTGACGTTCTAGCGCGTCGATAAGAAGCAAGGCGTCAGAGTACACATCTATTCCATCGGGTTCGATACGTTCCGTCTTGCTGGAGTCCAATTCGTCACTCGTCAGTTGCGTATCAGTCACGCCTTCTTTTTCAGCAATGACTCCACGTTCTTCGTCGATTTCAAAACGCGGATGGAGGCTCAGTACCGCTGGGTAGGGATCAGCATCGGCTGGAAGTCGGTCAAGTTCGAACTCGTTGTTCGAGTCCTGAATCCGCTGGTAGAGTGTCTCAAATTGGTCACGCTGAAGTGGTCGTCGGTCTCCCGTTTCAGAGAGCGTGATAATCACACGGTGCTCTTGGACATCCGCGATACGGAACCGGTCATGAGAGAGGGGAGTAATGAGTTCGGCGCTCTCGGACAGCTCGTCGAGTTCGTCGAGTAGCGTGTGCCAGCTAACGCTGAACGGCATACTGGACCGTAGCGCGTACTCGAATAAAAATTCAGGCAATCAGCCGCCGTTTTTGTACTGGCCGACTGGACAACCAGTATGGTCGACATCGAGTATCTCCCGAACCGGCCGTTGACAGCGGGCGAGTTCGAGGATTTCGTCGAGACACAGGGCATCGAGTGTCCGCTTGCCTTCAGTTCGTACTGCACCCACTGTGACACCGAAGGAGTCGTCGACGCGCTCGTTCGAGAGGGACGACAGGTCTACACACTGCATCACGGCTGGGACGAGTGGGAACTCAAAACACTCGAACAGCATATGGATTCCGAGACGTTCCGGATGATGGTCTCACAGCTCGACCCGGCGATGCTCCGGCAGTTCGGTGGGGATCAACTCCCCGAAGTCGGGGCTGATGTCGAAACTGAACTCGATCAGATCGGCGACGATATCGGCTTTGATTCCCCCCGCGGAAGGTGTGGGAGTACCCGACACCGCAGAGATTGAAATACCAGACGGACCGCCGTTGCGTGACCTCGTCGATGAGGAGACACAACAGGAACTTGACGCACAGCTCCAGGCGATCATGGACGACCATATCGACTCACTTGACGAACAAGAGATCGAACGCCTCTTCGAGCAGGCAGACGGTCCGACACCGGAGGAGCTGGCCGAGTTCCTCGATCCAGCGCTCATGCAGGACCTCAACCAAGCGATAGAGGAGGCACTCGACGATCAAATGCTGCAAGATATCGCTGCCGAACACGGTGGCGGGGGTGACGACGACTTCCCGATGATGCTCGACCTGGAGAGCGAAGAGCGGTTCCTCGATCTGTATGCACATCTGCTCGTCTACGTCAACGACCGGTTCAGTGTGATTGAGGATGTCGAGTCGGTCGACGACATCTCCGACCGAAATACTGGGGAACTCCTGCCACTTCGTGAACGCCTCTACGAGGATAACACCGAAGAGATCATCGAGACATTCGTTGACGAAAATCCCGCTGACCTCTCCGAGGACGACCTTGAGACGGTTGCAGGCTGGACCGACTACGAGTTCGGCGAGTTCGTCGTCGTCCGACACCTCTCGGACTATGCCGTGTTTCTCGACTGGGACGACCCACCGCGAGCGTTCGGTGTCAAGGCCGTTCGCATGTCCTTTAGCGACCTCTGGCCCGAGGCGCGACTCCCGGTGCTCGTCTCGAATGTCGCCCTGCTCTCTTTTGAAGAGCAGATCGTGACCGACGGCTGGCTGGCCATCCAGCGGGTGGTCGCCGGTGGGAATCTGAGCACTGATATCGACGACAGCTACGAGGAGGCCAAACACCGGTTCGGAATCATAGAAACCTTGCCGGCATCCGACGAATCCGAGAAATCCGACGCTGAACAGCTCCGATACTACATGAAAAACAAGCGTAACCGGGAGCGGTACGCCGAGGAGATTGCCGATCTCAAAAACAAGTCGAACGAACTTGAGCGGATTTATCATCAGGAGATGGGGAAAGCTCGGGCACGAAGCTTAGGCCGGGAGCTCCGCAAGACCGACCTCACGGAAGCGTACTTTGCAATCTACGACGACCGAATCATCGCAAGTGGCACCTCCGAACAACAAGTCCGGGAGATTCTAGCGGATATTTTACCCGACGGCAAGGCGACACATCCCTACATCTACCACTACGACCCGTGACGTGACTGCGGATATATATGCGAGCGCGCACGTATATTATTCCGTGGACGAGTTCGTTGAGTGGGTACGGAACCGCGAGTACTACACTGACCAGATACAGTTTCAGCGGCAGATCCCTGCCCGCCGTCCCAGGACCCAGCCATGTGAGATGGATCCCGAGGTCACTGCAGAGCTCGCTGACCGAGGCATCGACGAACTTTACGCACACCAAGCCGGCGCGATCGACGCAGTCCGTGGCGGCCGGAACGTCGTATTGGCGACACCGACAGCGAGCGGCAAGAGTCTCACGTACACGATTCCGGCACTTGAGCGGGCACGTGACCACGATGGACGCACGCTGTATATCGGCCCACAGGTCGCATTGATAAACGATCAAGAAGCGACACTGTCAGAGTTTGCCGAACCGTTTGAGGACATCTCCGTGACTCAATATACGGGCTCGCTCTCCTCGGCGGAGCGTCAGCAGGCCCGTGACGACGGTCCGTCAATCGTATTGACGACGCCAGATATGCTCCACTGTGGCCTGCTCAGCCACGCCAGCGATATCTGGCTAGCGTTCTTCCAGTCCCTTGATCTCGTGGTCCTCGACGAGGTCCACGAGTATCGCGGGGTCTTCGGAAGCCATGTCGGACTCGTGCTTCGCCGGCTCACACGACTCTGCGAGCGGTTCGATGCTGATCCACAGTTCGTGTGTTGTTCGGCGACGATCGGCAACCCCCGAGAGCACGCGGCGACGATTACCGGCCAGCCCTCGGAGTCGTTCACTCTCGTCGACGAGGATACCAGTGAGACTGGACCAACCCATTGGCTGTTCTGGCAACCGCCGAAATACGACGTGGGAGATGCACCCGCTGGAGCGGGCCAGCGTCGCTCCCATCACGGGGAAACGATGCGCCTGTTTGTCGACCTCGTCCAGCGAGGATACCAGACGGTGGCGTTTACGCGGGCCAGACAGACTGCAGAACGCTATGCGACCATCAGCAGCGACACCCTCGCTAAGCGTGACCAAAGTGATCTCGCAAACAGTATCACAGCGTACCACGCTGGACTCCGTGACGACCGCCGCGGGGCCATCGAGGCGGCGTTGCATGCCGACGAGTGTGCCGGTGTCTGGAGTACCAGTGCTCTGGAGCTCGGCGTCGATATCGGGAGTCTCGACGCCGTGCTATTGGACGGCTACCCGGGGACACAGATGGCGACGTTCCAGCGTGCTGGCCGGGCTGGGCGTGGGACCGACCCAAGTCTCGTCACGCTCGTCGCCAGCGAAGACCAACTCGACCAGTACGTTATCAACCATCCTGAGGAACTGTTCGAGGGAACCCCGGAACGCGCTGTTGCCAATCCGTCCAACCCAAATCTGCTCCGATTACACGCCCATGCTGCAGCCATCGAACGACCGCTTCGAACCGCCGACGAGCGGTATTTCGGCCCGACATTTCCCGACATCGTCAGTACGCTCACCGACGAGGGTGAACTGACCCGCCGACAGACAGCCGATGGGCTCGAATGGCGACGCACGGCCAGCGGCCGGACCGTCAATCCCTACGAGCGCGGACTCCGAACGATCACCGACCGCACTGTCGTCCTCAGGGTTCGGGGCGGCCAGTCGGACGAACTCGGGGAATTGCCACTCGATGCCGCGCTTCGGGATGTCCATCCGGGTGCAATCTACCACCACCAAGGCCAGAGCTACGAGGTGCAGTCGCTTGACCTCGACCGTGACGAAGCGTGGCTGGCCCCGACAGAAAGCGATCAGCAAACCCGTGTTCAGTTCGAGGAGTCGATGACGATCGAAGAGGACATTACCACCAAGCCACTGGCGACCCGCGAGGATGTCACCGTCCACTTTGCGGACGTAACCCGTCGAAAGCAGGTCACAGGCTTCCAGCGGCGTGACCACCGAACGGGCGAGATTATCAGCGAAGAATCACTCGACCTGCCCGAGACGACGCTGTCGACTCGTGCGCTGTATCTGACACTCCCGCCGGGCCTCGAAAGACTCATGCAGACGATGTCCGGCTCGTTCGACGGCGGTCTCCACGCCGTCCAGCATGCCCTCGTCGCCACGTTCCCACTCGTGATTCTTTGTGACCGCCGTGACGTTGGGAGTGTCTCGACGATCGACCACGCACAGGCGGAGACGAGTGCGCTATTCATTTACGACGGCTATCATGGTGGCGTCGGGCTAGCCCGGAACGGATACGACCAGATCGAGGACCTCCTCCAGCACACATGGGGACTGCTCGCCGACTGTGGCTGTGCGGAGGGCTGTCCGGCCTGTATCCAGTCACCCCACTGCGGTCGGGCGAACGAACCGTTAGATAAACGTCTCGCGGTAACACTCACGATGGCGCTTGCCGACCCGAACCGGCAAGGCGATACTGTCGAACCAAAATCAGATTAGCCCCGCCCGCGAACAGTGGGATATGAACGTTGACGAGGAAACCATCCGAAATCGGAGCACGGCCGCCGTCTTCGAGCGTGGAGAAACGTACCGCAAGGAGGGACGCATCGACCAGCGTGACCGGTTCGACGACCTCGTTACCGGGGCCGTCAGCGGGTCGAAACTGTACGACGTGACGATCGAGTTCGGCGGACGGAGTCTCGATACGAAATGTACCTGCCCATACGACGGGGGTGGCGACTGCAAACACGTTGTCGCCGTGTTGCTGGATATCGCCGCTGATCCGCCAGCAGACGACAGCGAGGGCGTCGAGGCAGTTCTCGACGACGTGTCGGCCGACGACTTGCGTCGGTTCGTCCGTGATGCACTCGCCAAAGACGCTGAATTACGCGAGCAGTTCCGTGCACAGTTTGGCGACGACCACAGGTCAGTCAACGAGTACCGCGAGGAAATCGCCCAACTATTCGAACAGCATGCTGACCCCAGTGTGTACGACGCGATTGACTTCTCTCGGTTTTTCGAGATTGCCGAGCAGTACCGTGATCGAGACCGGTATCTGGCCGCCGCGACGGTGTATCGGGCCATATTCGAGGAAGTCGATGAGAAATCGAACTGGATCGACGGGGCCTACGACCACTACGCGAAAACCATCCAGAGAGCTATCGACGGCTACGCCGACTGCATTCTTGCGACTGATCCAACTCCGGAGGAGTTCGACACATACGCGGGCATACTGGAAGCACGAGCGTCGACAGAGCCGCCGATCAACAACGAGCAGTTCTGGCGCGAACTCGACAATCTTGAGGAGCGATACGATGAGTGAGGATGATGAGCGATTCGTCATCGAGATTGGAAGCGGAACAGTGGTCCATATCATCGATATGGATGCCGATCAAGGCGAGAGAAACGATCGCTTCTCGTTCGGTATCGGTGGTCCCGGGGAGATGATGTGTAGTCACGGTAACCGGCATCCGCGCCCCCAGCACGTCCCGGTATCGGAGTTTCTCGCCGACCCCGATATCGATAAAGATGGCCTCGAGGGCGATGCACCCGACGAAATCTGCTCGTATTGTTGGTCGAACACGCGAGAGGCAGTCGGGAACGAACAGGACCAGGCTGGCGACGACATATCCGAGCGGATAGGAACCGTCGGCTATCGGCTCCGATGGAAGCAGAAAGGCCGTGCGCGAGACGAGTGGTACGATATCGTCGTCAAGCCGGAGACCACAGTAGCAGAACTGGATAGACTCGTCTGTCGGTTCACGACGCTCGATGACTTCCATCTCCGGATGTACGGGCTCGAAGACGAGTATCTGGAGTCCAGTCTCAACGTGCTTCCCGACCACCAGTACGAGGAAGCAGGCGGCCGGTCGTACACAAGAGCAAGTGAAATGACGATTGCAGATGTCGCCGAGCGTGCGACACTCTGGGATGGCGACAGGCTCAGCATGGTCTATGATTTCGGCACGTCGTCGCACTACTACTGTATCGTCAAGGATGTCTATGAGCCGCCGGAGCTTGCCGAGATTGTTGAGCGCGATGACGTGATTGCGTCGACTGATACGGCCGCGATTGTTAGGGAGAAACGACCATGACGGAGGAAACGGATGAAGAGCGAAACAGACGCATTCGGAAGGAGATACTCATCGATGCCTACACCGCAGATGAGATGGCTATCAGTTGGTGCTACCATCTGGAGCGTGAGGTGTCTTTCCCGTTCCAAGCGCGGTGTGTCAAGGAGCGGACGATCTCACCACTGCGAGAGGAAGAAGAGGTACCTGTCGTTGGAATGACCGACGAAGTAGTCAGCAGCAGTGAGATGTTCGTCCTCGTGGAGTGGATGGACCGAGAGTTCGGTGTCCCCTTGTCGCAGCTCGAAGTACTCGACGCGGACAGCGATACCAGAAAAGCGGTTGACGACTGGCACTACTGGAACGGCGACGGCGGTCGATTGGGCTGAACGCGCGATTAACTGCGCTCTGACTCCGTATTCGACGCGTACTCTTCGGCTAGCTCAACCACGTCATAGACGTGAATCCCACTTTTGAACCACAGGACGCGCTCCGACGCATTGCCGAAGTCCTCGTCGGCACAGTCGAGGCGCTCAGAAACCGCGAGCACGAAGTTTTCGGCGTCGACCTGCCGAATCTTCGCCAGTTTCGACTGCAGGTACTCCGGGGTCCAGAAGCCAACAATCTCGATGATCGCCCGTCTGCCATCGGGGTGTTCGATAGCGAAATCCGGAATCATCACTTCCGCGCCGAGGTCAAAGACATCGTCCTCGCGCGTGAGGGTCCACTCAGTGTTCGCTCGCTCCCACTTCCGGGCGAGGGTCCGTTCGAGGTCGCTATCGAACTGCTGGCCAGTGCTGTAGTGTGAGACGAGGCCGTCAGTGTGGTCGAGTGTGAGGCGGTTACTGCCGCTGACCGTCTCCTCGTCCAGAATTTCTGCGCGCATCTCCCAGCGGTCACACAGCGGCAACGCGGGGAGGAAATTGGCCATCCGAATGCCGTACTTCTGGGACTTGCGAAACAGTGAGGCCGGGCCGTCGAGGTCGGCCTCGTAGCCCGCTGCAAGATCGGTACTCCCAACGCGGTTGCCGTCGCCATCGATTGGATAGATCCGATGCATCAACCCGAACAGCTTCATGTAGCTGAACACCGTGCCGAAGTGGTCCCAGACCCGAATCTGCATCTTCGACGCGTCGTAGAGGACGGCTTGGGCCAGCGCCAAATTGTACCGTGCCAGCAGCCAGTCGACGGTCTGGGCTGTCTGGTCGTAGGCCTGCTTGCTGTTGCCGGTCAACTTCGTCGTCGACGTGGTCTCAGCAGCGTCGTAGTCCTCCACAGTCTGGTCGCCGAATCGGACCAAGAGCTTGTTATCATCCAGGTCCGCGTACATCCCCCGGTAGCACTCTTTGAGGGAGATACCGAGTTCGTCAGCGACGGCGCTGTACACTTCGAGTTTCTGTGTGTCTTCCCCGAGTGTGGGTTGGCGCACGATCGGATAGTAGTCGTTCGCGCGCTCGAACAGTCGCTGGCGAATCTCTCGTGGGTTGGCTGTGGCCTGTTGCTCAAACTCACACTCGTCTTTCAGTAGCTTCGCCAGTCCCTGGACGATTTTGTAGTCGATATTGTCGACCGTTAGGTCGTCGATGGCGGCTTCGAGCTCGCCTTTCGGTTCGCCGAGGTGGTCCTCGAAGAGGTCGATAAGTGTAGCTGCAGTCGATCGATACCGCCCGTCGGAGATGTCGATGAACAGTGGCCGAACGTCTCCATCACGTGTCCGCGAGCGTGCAAGGTCAGCTGTCAGCACTGCTACTCACCCCATCGCGGCGTCGCTGGGAAACGTATGTCTCCATTGTGTCGGTCGTAATAATCTCGTAGAGTCGTGCTGGCTGGCGGTCATCAGTCGGTCGGAGAATGCGACCGAGCCGTTGGGCATACTGTCGTTTCGAAGCACTACCGGAGAGGATGATCCCGACATTGGCCGCGGGTACGTCGATGCCCTCGTCGAGCACTTGCGAGGTGGCGAGCATGGAGTACTCCCCAGAACGGAATCGTTCGAGTATCTCGGTGCGTTCGTCAGTGTCGGTCTGGTGAGTGATACACGGGAGGATAAACTCCCGAGAGATATCGTAGGCAAAGTCGTTGTTCGCGGTGAAAACGATGACGCGGTCATCGTGGTGACGTTTGAGGAGGTTGTCGAGCGTGTCGAGTTTCTTCGTCGCCGTCCGAGCGATTCGTTCCGCGCGTTGCTTAGCAATAAGCGCGCGGCGTCCCTGGGGGTCGTAGGACGTGCGTTTGAGAAACTCCGCGTACCCCTGTTCTTTCCACAGGTCGAAATCATGATTGTCGACGTACTCCCGATAGCGTTGGTACTCGTCGTCGTATTCAGTGCGTTCCTCGCTGGTGAGTTCGACTGACATCTGGATGGTTTCGTACTCGCTCAGGAACTCCCCGGCGAGGTCGTCAACGGCTTCCTCGTAGACGACCGGTCCCATGCGGTCTTCAAGCAGTTCTTCGCGGCCGTCCGCCCGTTCGTAGGTTGCAGTGAGGCCGAGTCGGTACGGGGCAATCGTCATCTCGGGGATTTGCAGGTAGGTTTCAGCCGCCAGATGGTGTGTTTCGTCGGTGATGAGGAGGCCAAACCGGTCGCCATACTCGTCGATGTAGCGGTAGGCACTGTCGTAGGTGGTCACCGTCAGTGCTGTAATCTCGTGGCTCCCGCCGCCGAGGACACCCACCTTCTCCGTGAGTTGGTCACCGAAGGCATTCGTCAGCGTGGCGTGCCACTGGTTCATCAGATCGATCGTCGGTGTGACGATGAGTGCACTGACGCCGGCATCGGCGATGGCCTGCAACCCGAGGAAGGTTTTCCCGCTGCCGGTTGGAAGGATGACGGTACCCTGCCGGTCGTGGGTCCGCCACGCCTCAAGCGCGGCCTGCTGATAGTCACGCGGTTCGATTTGGATTGCGGGTGTCAGAGCGAGGTCGGGATAGGCTCGCGCAGCGTCTGTAACGTCGTGGCTGAAGCCATCCTGGAGTGTGGCCTGGCCGTTGTTCTCAGCCCACTGGCCGGCCCATTCTAGGAGTGCTCGGTATCGGTAGGCCTGTGCACGGTACTCGCCGACTCGGTCGTCCCATTCCACGTAGAGGACTGTCTCAGGTGCGTTCTCCAGCAGGAGCGTTCCGTGGTCGAATTCGAGCCGCATTCGGTACCTGAACGCATGTGTGTCGGACGATTCAATCTGTCGGGGGCTGGCTGAGTGCCAGAGCGCCAACGCACGGTCAGTGACAGCACAGCGTCACGTTTTCGGGACGTACCATAGTATACAGACACAAAACATGGACTACCCGACTCGAGACGAAATACGATCGCTCTGTACCGAACAGTCGTTCGAGCGTGGTGTCAACTATTACCACCAAGATCGGGTGACGGAACTGGATATCGACGGCGGCGAGATCAGAGCCACTGTTCGGGGATCCAACTACTACGATGTCGCTATCGATCTCGTGGACGATGCGGTCCGGTCTCATTGCAGTTGTCCGTACGACTACGCGGGCGACTGCAAACACGTCGTCGCGGTCTTGCTCACCGTCGATGACCGAGACACCGAGACGGTGAGCGATCCCGAACGGGACGAGACGGTCGATATCGAATCGGTGATCGAACAGACGGCACCTGAGGACCTCCGAGCGTTTCTGCATGACATCGTTGCGGAGGATCGAGATATCCGCGATCGGTTCGTCGCGTTCGTCGGCGAAGACACGGGCAAAACCGTCTACGACTACAAGCAGGAAATCAATCGACTATTCGACGACGCTGTCAGCCGGCGAGGGATGGTCGAACACGACACGCACATCGACTTCTCGCAGTACACCGACCTCGCGGAGACGCATCGAGAACGAGGCCATGTCGAGACGGCGGCGGATATCTATCGAGCGGTTTCCGAGGCGATACGTGAAAACTTGGACCGGGTTGACGACAGCAGCGGATACTACGGCCGAGAGTTGGAACGCGCTATCGAGTCGTATGCAGAGACGGTCGCAGAACAGGACCTCGACCACGAGCGAAAGCGACCGTACATCCAGTATCTCTGTGAAGAGTTCGTCGGGGCAGACTACGGCTTCGCCAGCGGCGACTACGACGACGCACTCCGAACGCTCTGCACGACGGACGCAGACCTCGAATACTGGCTGAAGCAACTCGACGCACACGTGTCCGGTGTCACACTCGACGAAGTACTGTCGGGAGGGTCACCCTCGAAAGCGGACGACCAACGAAATACCACTGAAGACAGCGTCGATACATCCGACGGATCAGCGAGAGACGACGAGTCGACTGTCCACTCCGAGCGAACGAGCGACGTTCTCTACGTATCCGATTTCACCGATGGTCCGCTCAGCACTGACGATTTCACCGGTGAAGCAATAGACATCGAACACTTGGCCGTTGGGACACTGAAACTCGAGTACTTCGTCGGTGACGCGTTCGAGAAGTTACGAGTCGATGAACCGACGACCGTCGAGAGACACACCGCTAGCGTTGAACCGACCGAATCAGGAACGACCGACACGAAGATATCATCGTCACTCCAGAAGCGGCGGATATTCTCGACCTACGTTTACATCCTCGAGGAACTCGGCGACGAAGGCCCCCTCTCGCAACTCTACGAGGGGATTTACCTCGAAAGCAAGCGCTTCTGCGAGGAGTACGCCCGACAGCTGATCGACGAAGGTAATGAAGACCGTGCGATCGAAGTCGTCGAAAGTGGTATCCATACGTTCCGATCTGCTCGTTCACTTCGCTGGCTCGCTGCCGACCTCTACGAGGACCGGGATATGGACGCGTATCGCACCACGCTGAAACAGTTGTTTCTCGATCATACGGAGTGGGCAGCGTACGATGACCTGAAGTCGGTCTGTGACGATCAGGAGTGGCAGTCCATCTACGAGGAATTTGAGCGGCATTTCGAACGGGACGATAGAACGGACCTCGTCGCGCTGTACGTCCACGACGACGACCTCGAAAAAGCGTTCGTCCAACTGAAAGAGAACGCAGACCTCTCGTCAGTTCGCCAGCACCGTGATCCAGTCGCAACCGCCGCGCCGATCGAGTACTTCGAACTCTACCGGGAACTGCTCGTCCCGTTTGCCGCCAACGACACGGGGCGACGCCACTACCGGGACATCGCCGACCACCTAGAAGAGATGCGAGGATTGGTTCCCGAAGCGCGGTTCGAGGAGTTCGTCGATTTCCTGAAAGACAAGCACTCGAACCGCCCGGCGTTCTTGGACGAACTGGAGAAAGCTGGGTTTTGATGATGGCTGTCAACGTAGTTGCTCACACGGCCGATGCCCCACACCTGTGAGAACTGCGGCGAGATATTTGAGACGCTGACTAAACTGCGCCTGCACGACTGTCCAGTGGAACAAGAAGCCGCCGAACAAAAACGTCGAGAACGAGAGTGGGAAGAATTCGATGCGTGGATTCGGAAACTAGAACACGAAGAGGCGACGGCAGTCAAACGGAAGGCGTCCGACGAGTTGGTCAACGCCCTCGAACGGGCGGTGGACGGTGACAACGAAGCAGTCCTTCAGGTACTTGCACAGTACGAGCGCCATCTCTCCGAAGAGTGGGAAAACTACGAGGACGGACATTACTGGGGATTCCACGACGTGTTCTTCGGACCAGTGGTCGATGGACTGGAAACAGCGGTGTCGACAGAGGGATGGCCGCTCCTGCTTGACGTGCTAGAGGCGTACTGGCCCGAGAACTCGTTCGAATTCGAGAGATACCCGGAACACGACCCGTCTGACCGGGAGGAAACCGACGATTACGACCAGTTTCCTCACATCAGTCACGTCCTCACGACTGTCGCCGGCAAGCAGATGGTCCGGACACGTCGGACCGATGGCGTCGCAGCCATTCCAGCCGGGGCGCTCGACTACCAGTTGCGTTTTCATCGCCACCCCGGCGACGAGAGCCCGTGGATTGACTCGATGAGTTACGGGTGGGGAATCGAACATCCGGAGCACCCTGTCCGAGAGAACATCGAGATGCTCGTCCGAGGGCAGTATGACCTCTGGGCCAGTACAGCGATTGAACATGCATTCCACGCCAACCAGCACGCTACCGCGTCGCTTCTCGAAGACGTGTTTGAGGAGGAGATTATCGCTGATCCCGGACTGCTCTTTCGACCCATTGGTGCAATCGAGCATGGATACTATCCGGATACAAGCGGACACTGGGGATGGGAAACCCTCTATCCCGAGTTTACCGAAACCGGGTTCGACTGGGATACTGACGTTCAGGAGCGACTCCGCACTGTCGTTGAGGAGTGTGGCTTCGCCGCACAGCTGTCCGACGACTGGGCACTTGCAGATCTCTTGTTATGACCTCCCAGGATCGGACACCTACTACCCACGGTTCGCGGTCGAGTGCAGGTCAGGACACGACGTCCTCACCGCACTCACATGGGAACGCAACCGATTTACGTCCGAACTGCGGCGGGCCGCGGAGTGGTCACAGCCCATTGCGGTCGTCGTAGAGACCTCTTGGCAAACCCTCCTTCGCAATCACGGTTGCATGGCGTCGGGGGATATCCATCCAAGGACCATCGAAGCATGTCACGCCATTTCTCCGGGTTTGATGCGTCGTTGCCGGATGTTGGCGTATCCGGACCCGGGTATACGTGGTCACGGGTATTGTAGTCGATACCGGTATTCGAATTCAAAATCGACTAATCTACGGTGCGATTTCACTATCCGTTTTCTGAGATATTGAAATCAGAGCGGATATACACCAAGACAATGCTGTCTTGGGCTTTAGGGTAACGTGTTAGAGCCAAGGGCCGGATTTGAACCGGCGTTGGGCGGCTCTGCAGGCCGCTGCGTCTGACCGAACTCTGCCACCTTGGCGCTATCGAACGTACCGCAGTCGAGCGTTTAAGCCTAGCGGTCGCGGGAC
>LKMJ01003312.1_pt1 | contig 14979 bp, 24 predicted proteins | sample 643391 | NCBI WGS metagenome assembly LKMJ01 (sample SAMN04112250, study PRJNA286221) | soda lake metagenome | biome: soda lake; feature: Kulunda Steppe; material: water; isolation source: sample PL-Br10 brine of Picturesque Lake | place: Russia: Kulunda steppe | collected 2010-07
CTGCTGCTGCTGCTGCTGCTGCTGCTGCTGCTGCTGCTGCTGCTGCTGCTGCTGCTGCTGCTGCTGCTGCTGCTGCTGCTGCTGCTGCTGCTGCTGTGACTAGGCTGGGCAGCTTGTTGGTACTGAACTTCGCTCTCTGCCGCACACACCCACCTCTCCGCTGTGCCTGTGATTGCAAGGGGCTCCTTAAGTCCCTGCATACCCTCATGCGCCTGTGCGCACACGCAACCGTGCAGCAACCAAGCCGCGCGCGCATGGCGTTGCCTGCAGGTCCAGCGCAATATGCACAGCGAGCGCAGCTTGTTCGGGCGGCTGGGCATGATGGAGGATGCGCTGGGGGCGATGCACGACGGCCTGGTGGAGATGATGTACAAGATCGGCCGGTGCAGGGGCGGCACTTTTGGGCAGAGGATCCGCAGGCTTGTTGCACCGGTGCCACTGCTGCAGGCGCCATCTCCTCAGAAAGGAAATCCGGTGAGACTTGGGAGGCGCAGGCGTGCCTGCATGCTTGCGCACATTGACACACACAGACACACACATGCTCAGGCCCACATGCCTATATCCGCCCACACACGCATATCAAAACACTCGCGCATACACACACACGCGCGCAGGGGATCACAGGGCCCAGCCGGTTGTGCTGGCGCTCAGTATGCTCACAGTGTGCCGAGTGTGCCGAATGTGCCGGCGCTGGCAGTGTGCTCCTGCACGGCTCCGCCACCAGAATTGTGCTGTTTGCCCCGCCCCTGCTGCGTGCCCTGCACCCTCTCCTGACCCCTGCTACATGCCACGCATCAAGCCCCTGCAGCGTGCCTGGCCCCCCATCTTTGGCATCCTTTCTTGTGTAGCACACAGCGTCCCCTCCAGGCTGCAACAGGCCCCCCATGGGCAGGCTTACCAAGCACGCACGTCATGCCTGCTGTCACCTCAGCCTCTGCTGCCACCTAAACCTCTGCTGCCACCTCGGCCTCTGCTACCCCTTAAGCCTCTGTTGCCAACTTGGCTTCTGCTGCCACTTTGGCCCATGCCGCCACCCCAGCTTCTGCTGCCACTTTGGCCCCTGCCGCCACCCCAGCTTCTGCTGCCACTTTGGCCCCTGCCGCCACCTTGGTGCATTTCCCCCACCACAACCACCACCATGGACGCAGGAGGGAGGCGGCGCGGAGGGCGGCGAAGCCGTCGTCCTGTCCGCAAAGGAGCGCATGGAGGCGCTGCGGCTAATGCTGCAGCACGTCAGGGACCTGGACGCCCTGATGCCTGTGCTGCAGCGGCAGGTGCGTGGGGGTGTGCGGGGTGGTGCGACACCCTGGTTGCCTCCAGCTGCACAATGCTATGGTGCGCACCCCTTGCCGCACAGGCCGTCCCGCCTGCAGTGCAGCACCACGCTGCATGCCTCTTACCTTCCCAGTGTTATGCTGCGCACCCCTTGCCGCACAGGCCGTCCCGCCTGCAGTGCAGCACCACGCTGCATGCCTCTTACCTTCCCAGTGTTATGCTGCGCACCCCTTGCCGCGCAGGCCGTCCCGCCTTCGGTGCAGCACCACGCCGCATGCCCCTGGCTGCACAGTGTTGTGCTGCCCGACCCTTTTGCTGCGCAGGCTGACCGCCTGCAACGCAGCGTGAACGACCAGGAGGTGCGCATCGAGAGCATGGTGCACGTGCTGCGCACGCTGGAGGACATCTTGCGCAACCGTGAGCCCAACACCATCCTGAACATGGCGCCAGCAAGACGGCCTGTGAGACGGTGCGTACGTGTGGTGCATGTGGCGCGCGTGATGGGGGGGCGCGCATGCATGGTGCATGGGGTGCGCGTTGGGATGTGTGTGGTGCACGGGGCGCATATGGTGCACATGATGAGGGGGGCATGCATGCATGGTGTGCGCGTTGGGATGTGAGACGGTGCGCGTGAACGGAGCATATGGTGCACGTGGTACACGTGATGAGGGGGGCGTGCGTCCATGGGGTGCGCATTGGGATGTGAGACTGTGCGCGCGTTCAGTGCATGTGGTGCACGTGATAAGGGGGGTGTGCATGCATGGTGTGCGCGTCAGGATGTGAGACGGTGCGCGCGTGCGGTACAAATGGTGGGGGGGCGCACGACGGTGCGTGTGGTGCTTTTGTGGTGGGGGCGCGCAGGGGGCATGCAGGGGGTGTGTGACGGTACGTGCGTTTTGTGCGTACGGTATGGGGGGGACTGGGTGCGCGTGCGTAAAATGGGAGGTGCTGCGCCCGTGCTGCGTCCCTCTGTGTTGCAGATCATAGCACGCGCCCTGGGCCAAGGGTGGGGTGGCTGGCGTGCCCGGCACGCATGAACGTGGCAGCATGTGTGTGACAGCTGGGGTGCCTGGGTGGCGTGGGTCAGCATGAGCATGGCGGTGAGCATGGCAGCATGTCTGTGACGGCTGGTGTGACTGCGGGTGTGTCTGCGTCAGGGTCAGGCTTCTGATTGAAGTCTACACCTTCCTTTAAGCCCTCAATCAGGTGGAGTAATGGCTGTTTGTACTGTGTCGTTTGGCGTAACAGGTTCTCTCTACGCGATGGGACCAAATTGGGCACTGGGTTGTTGAAAGTGAACCACAGCTCCAGGGTCCTGGCATGGCATGGTGCTAGCATGGCATGGTGCTGGCATGGCATGGTCCTGGCATGGTGCTGGCATGGTGCTGGCATGGTGCTGGCATGGTGCTGAGGCACACCACAAAGGCGCATACCCTGGAAATACTGTGTGGCGGCCTTGAGCCCTCTGCATGCGACTGTTGCACTGTGGGGCAAAGGATTGGTGCCAGACGCAAACCTACTTGAAAACCCTTCATTTATCGAGCGCGCAGCAACGCAATGCACGACGCTGAAGGGGATGACAATGCACTTCTTAGAGGTCTAGACTTTCGTCGTGCCCTGCTTACGTGGCATGCCTTCATTCAATGGGTCATCCCAATGTGCGCACCACACCTGTGATCTTACAATCTGGCTTACACCTCTCTCTGTCCGCCACCTTGCTAAGTGTGGCGACCCCCCCTGGCCCTGTGAGCGCGCGCGCGCGCACACACACACACACACACACACACACACACACACACACACACACACACACACACACACAAACACACACACGCGCACACACACACACACACATTTACACACACAGGCCCGCAGCCATGTCGGAAGCAGACCTGGAGAGAGAGGTGAAGCGGCTGCTGGCAGGCAACAGGTCGGATGCGGGTGCCGGCGACGCGACCACGCCTGCCCAAGCCCGGCTGCACACAATCCCTGAGGCGTCGCAGAGCGTCGAAGTGCCCTCAGAGCCGCCTGCGGCCAGCAAGCAGAGCCCCGCGGCTTCCGCCCCCACTCTAGCTGTGGCAACCGCCCCAGCAGTGCCTGCAGCAAGCCAACAGAGCCCAGCGGCCGCCCCCGCTGCAGCAGCGCCCTTAGTTGCGCTGGCACCTCCTCCACCCTCGGAGCAAGGTAGCCCCCCTACCGCTGCACTGGGCAACACCTCAGCCTCCAGGCCTCTGCCCCCAGGGGATACAGGTCCTGCCACTGCTGCCCCGCCCCAGGCACAGGGGCTCAGTCTGGAACCCGGCCCCACCCCACCAGGCGCTGCCCCCACAAGCACTGCTGGGGCCCCACAGCCCTCCCCCACCCCTGCTCCGGCAGACGCAGCGGGCAGCGCGCCTGCTCCAGCAGTTGGGACATCAGCAGGCAGTGAGCCAGCAGGCAGTGAGCCAGCAGGCAGTGACCCAGCAGGCAGTGACCCCGCAGCAAGCGGGGCAGCAGCCAGCAACAGGGCGCTAGGCAGCGGCACCGCAGGCAGCAGGCCAAGCAGCGGAGCAGCAGGCGGGGGGCCGACCACCAGCAGGCCGGGCAGCGGCGGCTCAGGCACGAGCTTGCGGGGTCAGGCTAGGCTGCAAGCTCGCGCGGGTGCCAGCAAGCAGCCCCCGCAGCCCCCCACGCCCCTGTCTGCGGTCTTCTCCGACGAGGCTGCTGGTGGTGGTGAGGAAGGGGTTGGAGAGGAACGGGGTGGACAGGACGGGGGTGGGGATGGGGGAGGTGCGGGGATGGGGGTCGGGCAGGGGACCACAGGCAGCAGCCCGTGGGCAGCAGGTCCGGCACCGCCCGCCACCATCCCTTCGGTGCCTGAACCTAACCTTGACAGGGATCTGCGAGGGCAGACTGAGTCATGAGGGCAGACTGAGTCATGAGGGATCTGCGAGGGCAGACTGAGTCATCTGCGAGGGCAGACTGAGTCATGAGGGATCTGCGAGGGCAGACTGAGTCATGAGGGCGCGGATCACACAGGAATGCCTCAAGCATGCGCGGTCAGCGCGCCTTCTGTGTATACCAGACAACAGAACTTGGTGTGGGAATGGGGTGGGTGAGGGAGGAGTGTGTGGCATGTGCTGCCCGTTGGCGTGCGTGGTGACCCTAAAAAACCCACAGGTGGGCTGGACTTGGTTAATGCAGAAGCCTGTGAATAAAGCAGGCCGAGGGGGGCGGGGTTTTTGAGAAGGTGGCCGAGAAAGTTTTCAGGTGTCAATCACATCCCAAGCAACCCTGACTATAATCTTTGCAACCCTTCCTGACAGCTGAAGCTGCAGAGATGGTGCGCAGGTACAAATCACGCCCCTTGCTGTCGTGCACCCCTTGCTTTGAATCTGAACGCCTTTTGACTAGGAACTGTTGCAACTCTTACTAGCAGCTGAAGCTTTTGGTGGGCGTGTATTTTAGGTTGATTTTCTTTCTTTGTTGGCAAACTTGTGTTTGTCTGCGACACAGTGCATAAACTTGTTCCAATGTAGTTTGTCAAGATGCTGTGAAAGCAGCTTCTCCCCACCATTCCTTATTATATCACCCTTTTTCAACTATTTTCATGGGTTCTCATAAACTTACCTCGACATTGCGCTTGCATGGCGTGGACAAAGCAGTCATGCATGCACACTGTTGTTTTTTTTTACGGCAGGAAGCCTTGTCATGGGTGTGTTTTTTGGGGATCTTAGACCATTCTTCCATGCCTTGATACTGATAAGCGGGCTGTCACAGAGGCTCAGAGGCTGGTTCCTGAGCGAATGATGGCCTAAGGTTCGATGTCTGCTCAAGCACATATTTCCTCTTGTATGTTTGCCATTTGCTTGTTGGTTTTATGTAAGCCCGTGACCAGTTTGAGGACTGTCTGCCTAAAAGTATTCACTGATGGCCATGTCAGCATCGCAGAGTTGTCCCTGAGACCACTAGCGCCTTAGGAGTCAGACGTCTTACAATTTCCCAAAGTACACTGTGCATTCCAGAAAATTTCTCTCTGGTAGGGCCTCAATCTTAAAAAGAAGTTAATAAAGAGCTAGCATTTTTTCTGCCAACGTTGCCAGAACAGCCTCTGGACGTCATGATGACATAAGCACGAAATGGTACAAGCACAACATCTGCAATTCCTGCTGCCGCAGTAAGGCTGTGAAATGAATTCAACACAAAAAACACTTATAGGTACAAGGAGCTGCTTCCTGGTCATGTGAATGATTTGCTTCATTCAGTGCCTGGCGGGAGTTATAGGGTATTCAAGGAGTGTGCCGACATGATGATGTCAGATGTGCTCAGCGCGCAGGGACTACCAGTAGAAAGAAAAGAAAAACTAAATAGGCAGTGCCACTGACACAGTGTGTCACGCCAGATTTATGCAGTGCTAGATTTATGCTGCATTGTGAGTCGGCGTGACAAGTGAAACCACTCCCTACATCAAGTAAGGAAAAGGAGACACATTGGCCCGAAGAGCCATGAGCCTCCTCCACCATGGAGAAGGAAGAACTATTGAGGATCTGGAGAGTGAGGAGCCGCCCCCTCCTTCAAACCAAGGCCTTGAGAGCAACTGGATTTTTCAAGAGCGCGTCTAGTAGCTGACAGTTTATGTGCATAGAGCACAGAATGAGCATGTAACTCGAGGGCAGTCTTATTGGCTTTTTGTACATCAAGGCCGAGCTCTTAAAGGTGATTCAGAGTGTTTGAGGTAAAAATAGAGCCTCCCACACCAAGGAGATGGTGTGAAGGATGACTTCTTGGCCTTGAAGCGCTTACAAAAAAGCTCGTGTTGTTTTTAGAGCCCTCCGAGGCTTAGAGTCTAATTGATGTCCATGCCGTGTATCTTCCAAAGATAATGAGTCATTATACTTAACCTCAACCAGGTGTATCTCCCTCATGTCGATGTTTAGCTCGTGGACTCTGCGTACATCTCTGCTGGGTTGTCTTGGTTGTGACACCTGGTGCAGATGAGGGGTGGTTGGCGATTTGGTTTTTTAGGTAAGGGGGTGGCCAAATGGCATCAGGGCAACTAGAGGTGAGTCTATCTCTAGCAGATAAACGAGCACCAAAAAGCCAGCTGGGTATGGTCGTGCTATTAGCATTCTCAGGAATTCGAATGTTTTGTTGAGCCAAACTGTCAAGTGCTGCCGGCATCCAAATGGCCAACATAACCTGCCAGAGGGCCTTTGCTGATGGCTTTCGTGATGAGCCTGCAGGCAACATTGTGGCGTTCAGTGATCATACCCGAGATGATTGTATGTTGACACCCAGAGAGAATATGGAGAGCACTCTCTGCTTGCTGACAGAGTGGACACTGAAGGCTAGCGGACAATTTAAAGCGGACAGCATGTTTCTGATTAAGAAGGGTGCTTGTAGGGTAGTGGAAGATATTGTGCTTCATTTGGAGAGAAAGTTTGGACATGCTCCTAGAAGCGTTGCTAATGCCTTTGTGGATGTGTGGAAGTAGACTCTGGTAATAAGAGTAGTACCCTGTTTTCGAGTTGGCATAACCCAGTTCATGGTTCGAGTGCATGTGTGATTTTAGTATTGTAGTACCAGTACACAGAGGAGTGGCAAAGAAACTCCCTAAAACAATCAAGGACATTCATTCCTCCAGTCCTCTAAATAAATCAAATCATATCAAGGAATACCCATGGTCATTCAAGCGTCTTCCGGACTTCAAGGCATTGTAAAAGACATGCGTGTCTCTGATCACCTGCAAAAATGTAGGGTTGGTCACAGGGCTGCTGTATGTCTTAATGAACAAAGTCACTTATTTATGAGGCATGGTTCCTCCTCTTAAAGGGGAGACACGGTGTGGAAGCAGATCACTAGTTGCCATGATATTGCCTATATTCATTAATTTAGGCTCTTACCAACTGGAAGTCTGGAAGCATGCACTCAACCTGAGTTCCTGAGGGAACTCTTTGAAGGTCAATCTTGCTCCTGATAGAGCACCTACGGAAGACCTAACTGCACCTGATTGAACAACTTGTCAAATTGAAAATTCTCCAATTGAGTTTGATCCACATTTGATGGAGCTTAGTGCACAGCTCAAAAAGCAAGAGCATTCTTTTCATTGTCACATGTATGTTTTGTCATCTATGTATTATTATCATTAGACGAATGACCTCCCCTTCATTTCATGCACCAAGAATTCCTTGAGGGCGTAGTCTTTTATTCTGTCTTCCTTTTCTCCAACCCACGAGCACTGCATTTGAAATGTTGAGGAGTGCATCGAGTAGCAGTCTGGCACCCCACCTCCTGTGCATGGTTTGGGTCCAAACACTTGCCGCCATAACCAAACGTGACTGGGGAACTGCCACCACGGCCTCTCTTGTAATCCTTGAACCATGCTCGGATTTTCTCCAATTCTCCTGGAAAGTGCCTACGCGCAAGAGTGGTTTCTGGTGAATCCTGCTGTGAGGGCCTCCCAGACCATGGTGAGCAAATGCCCTTTATTGAACAAGACCTAACATTTCGTGCTAGGCTGTCAACAAGAGTACTTGCAGGTAATCATGCGGCCAAGCAGAGCACACAATTCAACTAAATAGTGCCATCATCACGCTGTCATCATGTGTCCCTCACAGTTCAATGTCATCCGCATTTTGAAGCTCCGCAGCTTTCGGGTCATCAACAGTTATTGCAACAAGCTTCCAGTCAAGTTGGCCGGTGTCAATCATTGCCAAGATGCAGAGGGGCTTCACCTGCATGCACCAATGGTTTGCAAGCACACCTGCAGGACGCCAAAGTCCGCCCGTGGCATCGAGGTAAGGAAAAATGGTGCGGCCCACCAGTGAGTGAGAAAATGCAAACAGAGGCCCCCCCACGCTGCAGCTCCATGCTAAAGCTGTGTGCAGATTCCTGCACATTTCTGCTGACCAAGCGCTCTTGTAAAATCCAGTTGCTCTCAAGGTCTTGGTCTGGAGCAGGGGGCGGCTTGTCACCCTCTAGGTCCTCACTAGTTCTTCCTTTTCCCTGGTGAAGGAGACTCATGGCTCTTCGAGTTAATGTGTCCCCTTTTCCTTGTAGGGAGTGGTTTCATGCCTACATAGTTATTCTGATGCTTGCAATCAATGCTAAGGGAGCAGTACCTGATACACACCGCCTATGCGGCACCCACTGCCACCGATCTCCACCACGTCTAATGGATCCTCATCACCCTGAAAGTCAGGCATAGCCAACAGGGGTTGCTGTCTCTTGCTTGACATTGTGCGTCTTTGCAGCAGCTACTCAACATGTGCTTAACCAATCACTTTTGGAATAATTCAAAATATGTGCTTACCCAAGTGTAGGAGGCACAGTGCAAACATATGCTTGCCCGAAAATGTGCATTGCACTTGAGCAGTCAACTACTTGGTGGCTCCCAAGGTAGCAGAACAAGGCCTTTCCCTTCAAAGGTCTTCCCCTGAGGAAGGTCTTTCCCTAGAAAGAGCACTGCAGCAGGTCACTCACAGCAACGCCCAGGTGCACGTCTTCATGGTGCGGGTCTTCCCAGGTCTGCAAGAAGCAGAGGTTGAGTGCCTGAGTGAGCGATCAGCAGGTCAACAGGGGCTTCCTGGGGTGCCAGTAGCTGCGTCAGGAAATATGTGCCTAAATTCCAATGAGCCAGCTCGCCAGGCGGTGCTCATGCCGTTTGTCACTTGGGCTGTGACATTGACTAGACTGGCTTCCCAGCTCAATGAGGAGGGATCACTCGTGAGCGCGCCTGGGGTAGGAGGCCGTAATTGTGGAGAAAGGGGAAGGGGTACTCTCGCGGTGTTCCATCATCCTCAGTGTCTTGCTCAATGGGAGTGCACTCCTCTTTGGTTTGGACCTCCATCTTCTTTTTCCCATCGCGCGGGATCTCGCAGATGAAGTGCAGGTTACCAGTACCCGCATGCAGGGGGACTTCATGCCATGGCGAAATGATCTTTGCTGCGTACACAGACGAGCAGCGGCCAGCAAGCAAGTCGGCGTTGAGAGCGAGGGAGCTCAAGAATTGAGATCAGCGGCCTGTCAAGCTGCATGGCATGCTTCAGAGAATCATCCCTGGCCATTGCTCAAGGTATATACAGCTGCATTGCTCCTTTGCTCATGTGCAGGCAGGTGTTCATTCATCCCCCGTGAACAAAGCCCGCTGCGGGCACACGGGCACAACAGATCTGGCACTAATCACCCAGCCTTAGAGCTGATGTGCACAGATTCAATCACACTGTACCTCTGGACTTACCTCCATGTCGCAGGTATATTCTGGGCTGCGTGAGGCTCTTTGAAGAGAACTGGACCGAGACAGAGAAGAAAGCTTTCAATATTGATCGCGAGCTCGGCCTCCGTTTCTCCAACCCCCCAAAGCTCGATTCGCGCCTTACCCTCCAGTCTGATCCGTAGTCCAAGTCCCCACTTGCCGAAAGCGCGACGATTGAGGACAAAACGAAAGTGACAGCGTGAAGCATCCTTGCGAGTAACTGATTGAACATTGGAAACCAATTTGTATAGTCCTTACAAATAAACATGTGTACTAAAGGAGTCCCTTCTCGCTATCTGCACCTCAACCTCCCTAAGTATATTATGAGGCATTTTACTAAAGGAGTCTCACCTCGCCATCTGCCACCTCGCTGTCTGCACCTTGACCTCCCTAAGCATGTCATGAGGAATGTGAGCAGGTTTCATTTGCGAGCACATACTCTCGCGGTGGAAACCTCCATCTGGCACGGGGGGAATGGCCACTGTGCACAAGTATTCCTGTTTTGCTACTCAAACTGAGGTGCATGTTCTTTTTCACTGTCGAGATGTCTGTGTGCTCTCTGGGAAGAAAGTACTTGTTCCTTTTCTTCCCTTTCTGCCAATCTTTTTCTAAGGAGGCCCCATTTCACATGCCTTGCCTTGTCAGACTGTCTTTGCTTCTCTTTCTCAACGGCATCACAAACTCTGCCATTTCATTTCGAACATTATTGACTATTTTTGACTTGCAAAGACCAGCAACAAACCAATCAGCCTAACGACCTGGCTGGCAGTTAACCCTAACTTGTAAACTTGCCTAATCAGACTGTCTTCAACTTTCTTCCTCAATGGCACAACAAACTCTGCCATTTCATCTCGGACATTTTGGACTATTTTTTGGCTGGGAAAGATCAGCAACAAAGCAATCAGCCTAACTACCAGGCTCGTGGTTAACCCTAACTTGTAACTTACAAAAGGAGTCCCACTTCAAGGCTTTAGAAAGGCTAGTAGCCCTCGTAGGATATGGTTATCGCGGAGTCACTGTCATAAAACGGGTGCCACTTGCGAATCAATGCAGCAGTGACCTCGTGCGGCGCTGCGCCGAACCCGGAGCTATACCCGTACACCTGGCACACACCATTGGCTGGGTAGTGCTCGATGCGGCCACCCCCTAAGGCATCCACTGCAAGCCCCTCCCTTGATGCCTGCAGACAAATAATGGAGCAGAATGTGTCAGACAACAAACAGGCTCATTTCTGCGAATCATGCTGCGCTCGCCTGCCCATGCCCTTTTATTGTGCTTGCCGTGTACTCCTTGCAATGACTACCGGTAGTGGATGTGATGTGAAGCGCAGCAGAACTTAGCAATGCTCTGCGTCTTCACCCTATTGGCTTTGGTACTCACGCTGCACCCCAAATTGGTGAATAATCTTTGTGGTCGCCATACAGACTTGTGCCCCAAAGATTTCAGTGCTAACCTAACCTTGGCCTCCACACACCTGCTGGTCAGTGCTGCCAGCAGGTTTGAAGGCGTCCTCAAACCTCAGAAAGATCTAGGGTACAAGTAGAGCATACATCCAGGAGACCCACAGCCCGCAATGCACAAATTTAGGCCCAATGTCTGCACCAATGCCAGAAGCATTTCAATAACATCACTGAATCCAGAGGGGGACGTCCAAGGCCCAGATAGGGTTCGCTTTTTGCCTAACCATGGCAAGGTCTAAGCTCAGTACCAGTGGACAGCAAGATGCCACCAGTATATAAAACTGGCAAGTTACCAGTTCAATGAGCAATTACGTGAAAAGCCAGCCGGGGACCGTTCAAACGCACCAAGGCCTTAACGCGCGAGTAGATGTCCATGTGGTACGTGGTGCGCTTGTCGCCCCACACCAGCAGCTTGCTGCGGCCGCTGTCCGGCTCATGCAGGCGCAGCAGCACATACTTGAACACACCTGCTGGCACACAAAAAAGCGCACGCCATCAAACCACACGCTTTGTCTGGCACGCCTGCCTGCCGTGCGGTGCAAGCAGGCGGCGCGGCACTGTAAGCACTTCTGCTTTGCTTGTGCAAATAGGCGGCAAGGATCCAGGCCAGGCACACCTGCTGGCACCCTGCAGAAGAGAAAAGGAAAGAAAAAGGAAAACTACGTAGGCAGCAAAACCATTCCCTACATCAATTAAGGAAAAGGAGACACATTGGCCCAAAGAGTCGTGAGTCTCCTCCACCAGGGTTCCTGCAGGGGCTGTCACAACAATTCATAGTCAGTGATGAATCGTAGTCAAACTGAAGTCGGTTGGTCGGTTGCTTGTATTTCTGGCTGAACAACAACTGAGGTACTCAATTTCATGGCATGCCAGAACGCTTGTTTCTATGTGACCTTGATTTCACCTGACAGGGCGGCTCAAGCAGAATGCAGCGGCAGATTGCATGAAGCCACCTGGCTGCGCCCACCTTCATCGATGGCAACCTGGGGTATGCTGTCGCCTGCCCAGGGCTGACAGTCCCACTCGCTGAGCCAGCTCTTGATCAGCCTATTGGCCAGGGACCTGCTCCCACAGGCACATAGGGGGTGGCGTTTGTGTGTGTGTGTGCGTGTGAGTGTGTGTGTGTGTGTGTGTGTGGCAACAGCCAGGTTGCGAGAGCCAGCCTGTTGGCCTGGGGCCTGCTCCTGGGGCACAGAGGGTGGCTTGTGTCAGGGATCTATAAGAGACACATTGTGGGTGGAATCAGGACGTGAAGGTAACAATCGGGACAACTAAGAGGCCACCAGTTCCTATTAGGACAACAAAAAGGCCACCAGTTCCCATCAGGACAATAAAGAGGCCACCAGTTCCAATCAGGACGACAAAGAGGCCACCAGTTCCTTTCAAGATGGAAGACGACTTGCTTTGAAGGTGATGGGCCATCACTGATGGCAAGGCCTCATGCAGGCTGTTTGGTGCGGCTGGTGAGGAAGTGCAGAGCCGCTTGTTGATTGCATGATGCACGAGCCCTGGCCAGATGCAAAGGTCGGATGCGCATGAGGAGGCTCCAACACCAATGCTTTGCTTGCTTGTCTGTGAGAAACACAAGAGCGAGTCTGTATTCAGCCACCTAAACTGCCAACTGCCGCAGCGCTCAGACGGAAAAAAAGTGAAAATTGGCATGGCATGCTAATGTGCGTATGCACGCATGCGCGCACTGCTCTTACCAAGGGCCAGGGATATTGAAACCTGGCTCCCCACGCATGGCAGGGCCCATGACCATGCCCAGGGCTGCAGTGACATTGGAAGGGCCAACCTCCTCTTGAGAGTGGCCTTGCTGCTGCATCTGCTGCTGCTCAGCTGCAAGCTGCTCAGACAGGGCACTCAGCATCCACTCCCTGCGGGAGGCAAGCAGGCAACTGGCAAGATGGGAGCCTGAGGAAGGGAGGCAGACCTATACTGCTGCAGCAGCTGCTCCCCAAAGCAAGTTGCTGAGAAGTGGGAGACATATATTCTGCTGCGGAGGGCACAGGGGAGGAGGGCGGGGTGAAAGTTAAAGTGGAAAGTTTCATGCAGCACACACACACACCCTGTTGAGCGCTGTACCAGGCAGAAAGGAAGTCATGCATGGTTCTGATCTGCACGTGGGGGAGGAGGCTGCATAAGCAAACACATGACAAAGGCGCAGCATCGACCAGCATCCTTCCCAGTCATAATTGCGCAGACACGCACATGTGTACACAGACAAAAATGTACGTGCAACAGGTGGGCCCGCCTGCATTAGCTACCCTGCCTACCGGGCACATGGATGCAGCTGGCTTGGGCTGCAGCTCGCTGCTGCTCGTAGTTGCTGTTGCTACTTGTTGGCTGCTGGCTGTTGCCCACCTCACCTGTGGAACCAGCGGCAGTCCTCCAGCTCGTCTTTGTCCACCCTCACTTTAGGCAGCACCGGCAGGAGCGCCTGCACATCACAGCGCGGCACGCGTGGGCGCTTGGCGTCTGGCGGCTGCTTCCTTATTTTGCTTGGATATGTGAACTGCACGGATTAGGGGACGCAGCGTCTGGAGAAGCGTTGCTCCGTAACCCCACACCTGACGCGCATGCTTGCTTGCCCTCTGCCCATACCCTGCAGCCATATGCCCGCACCACCTGACGCGCATGCTTGCTTGCCCTCTGCCCACACCCTGCAGCCATGCCCGCACCACCTGACGCGCATGCTTGCTTGCCCTGCCCACACCCTGCAGCCATATGCCCGCACCACCTGATGCGCATGCTTGCTTGCCCTGCCCACACCCTGCAGCCATATGCCCGCACCACCTGAGAGATGGATTGCTTCACACACGTACACGCTTGTACACACATGCACCAACACATATAAACGTCGCACACCACAACCACAGACACACTGTACGTCACATACAGCACTCACACCACACACGCAGCACACTCACACATCACAACACATGCAAAAAGTCAAATACACGGTCATACTGCACGCACACACTCACACATAACGCAGATTCACACAAATAATCATACATCACACACATACATACAAACACGCCCCCCCTTCTGGTCCACCACCGCTGGCGCCAGGCCAACGTGCATCTCATATTTACAGGCACACGTACACACACATACACATCACACTTAACATGCTTACATACACGCCCCCCCACCTGGTCCACTTCCGCAGGCGTTAGGCCCACGTCCATGGCCGCCCTCCTGCCCTCCGTGGACAGCAGCTCATAGCCTCGCAAAGCCTTGGCCCCCCCGTTGTTGTTACCCACGTGCTGGCGTTCAAGGGGCGCCGCGCGGCCGCGGAAGGCCAGCATGAGGGACCTGTGGGGAAGGCAAGGCAAGGTGTTGTAGGGTAAGGGTTAGGAAAGGCAGGGTAAAGAAAGTCAGAGCAAGGGAAGGTCAGATGAGGCAAGGGAAGTCCCTCAGCAGCCAGATAAATGGGGGCCATCTATGGGACTGAAGGGGAATTGCTTTGCCACCTTGCAAAAGGGAAGTGCCTGCTGAACGTGGGCGGCTTAGCAGAAGCCTGTAAGCCGTCCGGTTGCAGGCCTGACAGAAGCCCGTTAGGCCTGCAACCGGAGCCAAAGCATGTATGAGGAAAACTGACCTGGGGAAAGGCCACGGCTGGCTGGAGTTGTAGCTGACGCTGGGTAGGTCCACCACCACGCCTGCAACGTGCATGTGTGTGTATATGGAGCCGAGGACTGGTACCATCAGCGAGGCCAGACGAGCCGCAGAGGCAACTGCGTGCAAATATGGACCTAAAAATCTATCAAGGAGGCCTAGGCCAGGCCGCAGGCAAGGGGGGAGACCTGGGGACAGGCAGGGACCTCTTCTTTTAGGACTTGCTTGCGGTCAAGGGCATGCTTGCAGTGAAGGTTCAACTGGTTGCGGGTGAGGCCAGGATCACATACGGCTGTCCTTGCCAGAATTGAAGTGCTGAGGCCCTGTGGGACAATGCTCGTGCTGAGGCCCTGTGGCCCAAGTGCTGAGGCCCAAGTGCTGAGGCCC
>LKMJ01003314.1_pt1 | contig 14974 bp, 13 predicted proteins | sample 643391 | NCBI WGS metagenome assembly LKMJ01 (sample SAMN04112250, study PRJNA286221) | soda lake metagenome | biome: soda lake; feature: Kulunda Steppe; material: water; isolation source: sample PL-Br10 brine of Picturesque Lake | place: Russia: Kulunda steppe | collected 2010-07
AATGTGGCGTTTCTTACGGCTGAAGGACTTGGACGCGACGGGCACGCAACCCGAACAAGATGGACTCACATCGGCGGACAGGTTGAGGGCGAACTGGCCGGAATAGCCATCATGGGACATCCATCAAACTTCAGACATCCGCAGCCTGTCCGTATTCATCCTGATGAACCCTTTTTTAACTTTGCACCTCAGCAACTTGGCGAGATGCGGATAATTCCCGGCGCTCCATACGAAGTCAGATATCGCTATGTTACTTACGACGGTGAACCCGACCCTGAAAAACTGAACCGCTTGTGGAATGATTTTGCGTATCCTCCCGGAGTTACGGTTTCATTAAAAAACTGAAAAATTTACCGTATAATTAAGCCTGAAAACTTTTAAACACGTTGATAATTACAGATCAAAAAAAGACAGAACCATGAATAAACTTGTAACTATTTTTCTACTGCTATTTACGATCAGCTGTGCCGCACCGGATGAAACGTTTGAATTTACAGCAGGTGATCATCACGTTGAAGGCGCACTGGTTTCAACAGACCTCGATGTTGATGTTGTACCCGAGCAATTTTGCCTTGAAGCAAATGGAGAATTAATTCCTGCTCAAAGGGAAGAAATCTCCCGGTTTATGACGCGGGTTTGGTGGCTTGCAGATCAGCCTGCGGGAGAAACTGTTGAATATACGATTCGCCCGGGTGAACAATGCGCTGAAACAGAATATTCATGGGCTCAGGTCGGGGATCACTCTCTTCAGCTGCAATATAACGGTCAGCCGCTGATCCAATACGAACACCCGGTTTTTGATTATGATAATATCGAAGAAACAAAAAAACCGTTTCATCATGTCTTTTCTCCGGTATCTGATGATTTGATTACAAAAGGCCCCGGAGGCTTATACTCACACCACAGAGGGATCTTTTTTGGATATAACAAGGTGGAAATTGCCGGCAGGGAACTTGATATCTGGCATGCAGAAGATGGGGAAAGAAGTGAGCACGAGGAAATCGTTAAAGAGTTTACAGGCCCCGTAATGGGCGGACATGAAGCCAGAATTCTCTGGAAAGATCACGATGGCGACCAGATGCTTGAAGAGTTGAGAGATCTGCGAGCCGTGAAACATTCAGATAACAGTTTTTTCGTTGATTTTACATCACGACTTTTTGCTACGGCTGCACCGGTTCGTCTCGGTGGGGATTTACAACACGCGGGTGTTCAGTTCAGAGCGGCTCAGTATGTGGCTGATAACTCAGAAAATACACGATTTATACGTCCGGCAGACTGGTCGGAATTTCCCTCTGATGAAGAGTTGGGTGAGGAGGATCGAATTAATCTTCCCTGGAATGCAATGCAGTTTAATATCGAGGATGAAACATATACGGTTGTTTACATGAGCCACCCGCGAAATCCGGGTACAAAAGAGATGTCTGAACGTACGTATGGCCGGTTCGGTGAGTTTTTCCCTTATCAGCAATCAGAAGGGGCTCCGGTTGTTTTTCGATACAGGTTCTGGATTATTTCAGGTGAAAGCCCGTCCGTTGACGAAATCCAGAGAATGTATCAGCTTTATGCCGGGTAAATTTCCGGACCAAAAGGATATTTAACACAGTTATCTGTAACAGATGAGTAAAACGTATCACAATCGGTTTTTTGCAATGGGTACCCGGTTTCATTCGGTTCTTCCGAAGGTTGAAAACGAGGAAGGAGATCGAATTCATGAGTTGCTTAAAAAAGAAGTGGCCCGTATTGAAAATAAACTCAGTCGTTTTATTCCCGGTAGTGAACTATCAAAAGTGAACAAACTGGCTTGTAAAAAACCGATTACCGTTGATAATGAGCTTTTCGAAATTCTGAACTCCTGCAAATACTGCTGGGAGCTGACGGATGGCGCATTTGACGTAAGTTTGCGGCCAATGATGGAATATTGGAAAGATCAAAAAAACGGTTCAGACAGTAGGGAAGATTTTTCTGCGGTTAAACGCTCATTGGGCATGCAGAAAATCACACTTAATGCTGAAAACCGATCTGTAATGTTTGATAACAACATGCTGGAAATTGATCTCGGCGGTTTTGGTAAAGGATATGCACTTGAAAAAGTAAAAGAATTACTGGAAAAATCTGCCGTGAATGACGCCTTCATCAGCTTTGGTGAAAGCTCTATTCTGGCACTGGGCGAACATCCGGCGGGCGATAGCTGGAGAATCGGGATTAATGACTACCTCAACCCGGGTTCATCCATCCATGAGTTCAAGGTGAGAAGCGGCTCTGTATCCACCTCAAGTAATTTTTATGTGAATGATCAGGGGAAACTGCATAATCACAAACATGTAATTGATCCCAAAACCGGGATGCCTTTTGAGCAATTTACCTCCGTTAGCGTTTCGGCTGACTCTCCGGTTTTGGCTGAGGTGATGTCGACAGCATTTTTAACCATGTCCGACGAAAAAATCCGTCAGGTTAAAAACCGATACGATGGGATGGAAGTGGTGAGGGTGAACTACGAATCAGATGAACCGAAAATCACCAAATTTTAGATAATTAAACACCGGCTGATGATGTAGTTGGTGGAAGCATTCGCTAGTGTCAGAACAAAGTTTATAAATAAACAGAACATTAAACCCATGTATATAAACCGAAAGAAATTTCTCGAAATGACCGCGGCACTTGCGGGAACCTCACTTCTGACCACAACCATGCCCTGGTTTTCAGTGTTTAATAACCCGGCACCGTTCGGAAAGAGTGCATCCGACAAAGTGCGTGTAGGATTTATCGGAGTGGGATCAAGAGGGCGAACGTTACTGTTGAATATTCAGGATCTGCAGGAACGAATGAATATTGAAATTGCTGCCGTTTGTGATAACTATGAAGAGCACTACCAGCGGGCCATTGAACTGACAAATGGTGAAGCGGAGGCATTTTACGATCACAGGCAAATGCTTGACAGTGTAGAATTGGATGCCGTAATTATTGCCACCCCGCTCCATAAACACGCTGAACATACCATAGACTGCATGGAGGCTGGAATTCATGTCTTCTGCGAAAAAGCAATGGCACGGCATCTGGACGAGGTAAAGGCAATGTATGATGCTCACGTGGAAACCGGGCAGATTATGCTGATTGGCCATCAGAGATTGTTTAATCCCATTTATCTGCAGGCAATGGAGCAAATTCATAACGGAGACATTGGCCCGGTTACGATGCTGCGCGGATGGTGGCACAGAAATACAGACTGGGTGTTTTATGATGATACAGGCGGCCGCGGCACACCTCTTGACCGACAGCGGAACTGGCGTTTTTATGATGAATATTCAGCCGGGATGATTTCGGAGCTCGGTTCACACCATTTCCAGGTTGCAAACTGGGTGTTGGGTGCTCAGCCCGAATCGGTGATGGGTGCAGGAAGTATCAATCATTTTACCGATGGGCGTGAAGTGTACGATAACTTTGGACTGATTTTTAAATATCCGGACGACATTCACTTTACCTACGATTGCCTGACAAGTAATAAACACAACGGAATGCAGGTGCAGGTTTTGGGTAACGATGGCACGATTGAGCTGGAATCAAACATGCAGTTTGAGGAATTTCCGGCCGATCCACCCGCCATTGGTGACCTGATTGATGATATTGAGGAAGACCGAAATGAAACGATTCCGATAGGCGGAGCCACCTGGGTGCCGGATGCTCCCATTCGGCTGGGCGGAGAATACATCACATCCGAGTATGAAATGAATGATACCCTGCTTTACCTTGAAGGATTCATCAACTTTATACGAAAGGGGAGCGCACCGGAGAAATTAACCCGTGAGGGATATGATGCTTCTACCTGGACTCTGCTGGCTGAAGAAGCGACAAAAACCGGCAAAGAAGTGAGATTACCGGAGAAATACCGAATCTGATAAAACCTTAATTCAGGGATTTTCTGATTCCCATTTCCAGTCCCCTCAATTCAGCAAGGCCTCTCATCCGCCCGATACATGAATATCCCGGGTTCGACTTTTGGTCGAAATCACTTAACATCCGGTGTCCGTGATCAGGCCGAAACGGGATGGCAAGATCCGTTCTTCCTTCTTTTTTTCTGCGAATCTGTTCATGTATCAATGCCTCCATTACAGTGGCCATATCTACGCTACCCTCCAGGTGATTGGCTTCGTAAAAAGAGCGGCTGTTTGATTCACGCTGCACGCTACGGAGGTGAACAAAATTAATCCGGTGTCCAAGACGCTGAATCATTCCCGGCAGATCATTATCCGGGATGGCACCGTAAGAACCGGTGCAGAAAGTCAGTCCGTTGTGAGGGGAGTCGATGGTTTCGATCAACTTTTTTGAATCTGCTTCGGTACTTACCACCCTCGGCAGGCCAAAAAGTGAAAAAGGCGGATCGTCGGGATGGATGCCCATTCGAACATTAGCAGCTTCTGCAACGGGGATAATTTCCTGCAAAAATTTATACAAATTGTTTCTCAGGTCCTTTTCGGAGATTTCCCCGTAACTTTTCAACATTTCTCTGAACTCTTCAATCGTATATCCCTCCTCAGAACCCGGCAGGCCGGCAAGAATGGTTTTTGTCAGTTCTTCTGTTGATGTTTCATCAAGAGAATGAAAGAATGACTTGGCTTTTAGGTTTACGTTACTTGAGTAGTCATTTTCAGCCCCTTTTCTTTTCAGGATAAAGATATCAAAAGCTGCAAGGGCAATCTCTTCAAACCGAAGGCCGGTAGATCCATCGTTCAACTGGTAATTCAGATCTGTCCTTGACCAGTCCAGCACAGGCATAAAATTATAACAAACCGTATTTATTCCGCACTCTGCAAGATTAGTTATCGATTTTTGATAGTTTTCAATCCATTGTACGTAGTTTCCCGTACGTCGCTTGATATCTTCGTGAACCGGAATGCTTTCCACAACCGACCAGGTTAAACCGGCGGATTCTATTTTTTTCTTATGAGCGGCAATCTCTGAAACAGGCCAGATTTCGCCATTGGGAATATGGTGCAGTGCAGATACAATACCGGTGGCACCGGTTTGTTTGATATCAGTAAGGGTTACCGGATCGTCCGGGCCAAACCATCGCCAGGTTTGTTCAAAATTCATATTCTTTATTATTCTTCCATTGCAAGTTCTCTCGCCTGCGAGGTGATGAAATATTTGGTAATCATATTCGGCACTTCCCATTCTGGCAGCTCACCTTTCTGCAGGTAATCGAAATAGGCTTCCGCTACTTTTCCGAAATGAGCTTCATGGCCAAGGTAGTGCTCATCGGGAATATCAAGCTGCCAGCCGTTCTCCACTTCATTAAAAGTAGTTCCCGGAAATTCATCCTGAAGTTCTTCAACAGCGACTTGCAAAGCTGCTTCCAGTTCAGCAGAATTAGCACCTTCAGCCGGTTCAATGTAAAGTGTACTTTTAAAATTCTGATCGGCACCCTGCCGGATTACCAGGTTTGCCAATGAACCGCGCATCAGTGAAAAATGCGAATCATCGCCGCCTTCAGGGGCTACGTAATCCCATTGAACCGATACGTTTACGTGATGCCCACGAATGGTAAAATTTATTTCCCCGTTGCTGTAATAAGGCAGCTGGTCATCCTCAAGCTGGCCCTGTAAATAGTCCGGAAATTCGGGTTGGCCTGTAATATTTTCAAACTGTTCATTACTGATCAATGTAGGCCAGCGGCTGGCATTTATCATTACTATATCTTCGGTGTGGTAAATCGGCTGATCCGGAAACGTACCCCATAAAGACAGATCCACAAGATGAGTGGTGACATCCACGATTCCTTCACCCTGCTGATTTACATCAAAATACCAGGGAGGCCTGCGGAGCGGCTCACCCGCAACTGTTTTATAGAGATGATGAATGCTTTCCTTGATGATTGCTGGATTCTCCTCCGAGCCTTCTTCAAGTTCTCCGAAAAGATTCCGGTTTTGTGATAAAATTCGCTGAATTCTCGAGGTAACTTCGTGGCGTTCAGTCATAATATCATAAAGAAGCACACCATGCTCTTCAGCCAGCTCAAATGCCTCGGTCAGTTTCCCCCATCCATCACTGTTTATCGCCATTGGCTTGTCAGACAATACATGAATGCCATTACTTACAGCGCTGTGAATATAATCTGTTTTCTGGCTGTTATTACCGGCCGTCACCATCACATTACCGGGTTGTTCCTCAAGCATTTTTTCAAAGTAGTCTGTGCCGGTGTAAATTTCGGTCTGCCACTCCGTAGGATTTTCATTGCGCTGATTGAATCCCTGGATTCTGTTCATGTGCAAATCAAGGTCAGGACCCTCGGGTGCAAAAATATATACGGTTGGGTCAACACGGTTCAGCATATCTTTTTGAATGAGTGCTGCATGGAAATGACCCGGGTTAAGCGTCATTAGCCGGATTTCATTTTCAGAACCGGTGAATTCTCTGTCTGTTTCCGGCTGCTGATCGCATGAAGAAATCATAAAAATCATAAAAATTGAAACCAGTACGGATGGTATTAACAGGGGAGGATGGAGTTCAGGCATTTTGAATTGTTAAAATTAAACCATTTATCTATGTTGAATTTTGATATTAAACGCTTCACGAAAGGATTCCAAATTTTAAACTGTAATTACCGGGTTTATGGACAGACGAAAATTTTTGAAAACATCAGCACTATCAACCGCAGCTCTTGGACTAACAGGCCCGTTCACTTTTTCAAAAGGCTCAGTATCAGCCAATGATAAAGTCGTCGTTGCCGTAATGGGAGGAAGAGGCCGGGCAGGGTATCTGGCCGAAGCTTTTGCAGGTGTCAGAAGTACTGAGGTGAAATCGATATTTGATGTGGATGAACGTCCGCTTGCTGAGCTGGCAGAGGGAGTTGCTGAAATTCAGGATCGCAAACCGGAAGTTGGAACTGATTTTCGAAGTGCTCTGGATGATCCCGATATTGATGCTTTGGTTATTGGCGCTCCCGATCACTGGCATACTCCGGCCACAATTATGGCGCTCCAGGCAGGTAAACATGTATATGTTGAAAAACCGGCCAGCCATACCCCGTACGAAGCACAACTGGTAGTTAATGCTCAGAAGCGGTATAACCGAAAAGTACAGATGGGAAATCAGCAGCGTTCATCGCCGGAATCGATGCAGGCCATGCAGGATATCCGCGATGGATTAATCGGAGATGTGTACTATGCGAAATGCTTTTATGCCAATGCCAGGGGGCCGATTGGAAACGGACAGATTGCGGATGTGCCCGAATGGCTGGATTATGAGCTGTGGCAGGGGCCGTCACCACGCACTCCCTACAGGGATAACGTAATTCATTATAACTGGCACTGGTTTTGGCAATGGGGAACCGGCGAATTACTGAACAACGGAACGCACGAATATGATATTTGCCGCTGGGCACTCGGTGTTGATTTGCCGAAAAAAATATCATCCAACGGCGGACGCTATCACTACAATGACGACTGGGAATTTTACGATACCCAGAATGTTAACTTTGAATTCCCTGATGGCAAGACCATTAACTGGGAAGGCCGAAGCTGCAACGGGTACGGATTTTGGGACAAGGGAAGAGGGTCGGTAATTACAGGAACAAAAGGTACTATTACGATGGATCGCAACGGGTACCAGGCCTATGATCTCGAAAATGAAGAGATTAAACGTGTGGTTCGCGATGACGAGCAGGATGCCCTGGATACAGTTGGCGGTGGTGGACTAACACCGCTGCATATTGATAACTTTGCAAGGGCGATCCGGGAGGATGAAAAGCTGAATTCATCTATTGAAGAAGGTCAGAAAAGTGTGCTTCCCCTTCATTTAGGAAATATATCACAAAAAATTGGTCGCTCACTTGATCTAAATCCCCGTACGGGCAGAATTATCGGAGATGCCGAGGCCATGAGTATGTGGAGAGGAGAATATGAGCCGGGTTGGGAACCAAGGATATAAAGGAGAAAAATCAAAAATATTAACCTGATTCAATGAGCAGAACATTTTCTTACTGGGAGCGCGATGTATGGCTGAATCCCCCCGATTTACTGATTGTGGGTGGAGGAATTGTTGGCGCCAGTTCCGCGCTTATTTACAAGGCGCATCATCCAAATCATGACGTTCTTTTGGTTGATAAGGGGATTGCCCCTGAAGGAGCCAGTACTAGAAATGCCGGGTTTACCTGTATTGGATCGATGTCGGAGCATCTTGCTGATCTGAAAACTTCAGGCAAAGAAACTGTTTTGAAGCGAATTGAACGTCGTTGGGAAGGGCTCAACTTGCTCAGAAAAACCGTGGGTGATGAGCTCATGGACTATCAGAATACGGGAGGGTATGAAATATTTACCGATGAAAAGTTATTTGAAACCTGTCGGGAAAATATTGATGCAATGAACCGGCATCTTAAAGAACGGCTGGGCCTGGAGGATGTCTATTCAGAGAAAGAATTTCAGGGTCATCAGGGAATTTTTAACAGGGTAGACGGAGCCATTCACAGCGGTAAATTGATGAAAGAGCTCCATTCCAGGCTCAATAAACTGGGCGTTCGCGTTTGGTGGAATACCAATGTGGAATCCGTTGATTCAAATTCAGTTACGTTTTCTGACGGATTCAGGCTCGAACCGAAGAAAACCCTTGTTGCTGTAAATGGTTTTATTTCGAGGTTGATTGATCTTCCCGTAAAACCGGCGCGCGGGTATGTTTTTGTAACAAAACCGATGGATGATTTAAAATGGCGTGGTACATTTAATAATAATGCCGGATATATTTACTTCAGAAATATCGGTGATCGCCTGCTTCTTGGAGGTGCGCGCGATATTGCTGTTTATGATGAAACAACGGATCAATTCGGTGTGAACCACAAAATAAAAACTCATCTTACAAATTTTGCCAATTCTGTACTAAAGATGCCTGCCGGGTGGGAAATTGATATGGAATGGAGTGGAATTATGGGTATGACTGTAAATAAGGAGCCCATTATCCGTGAGGCAAAAAACAATGTGTGGGTTGCGGCAGGCTTGAGCGGAATGGGTATTGCCATCGGGATGCAGGTAGCAAAAGAAGTTACCGAAAAAATTATCGAATCAGATTCCTGATGAGCAATTTATCAGCCGCTCCATTCCTGTCCAACACGATTTAGGTAATTGTATAAAGGGTACTGTCTTTGATGGTATCTCTTCTCTATCTCGCAGATTCACACTGAATATCCGCGAGACTCAGTGAATTTTTTTCTGCGCAACTCTGCGAAAAATCAATGAGTATGATTTACAAATAAATCCAGCCTAAATGAACAGTAATAAAGATATTTAATGAATTTTAAAATGAATTTGAGAGTATTGGAATCGCTTAAAAGTTGAGAATTTTATGAAGTGCCGTTTCAAATAAATCTGTTTAATCCTGTTCTTCAAACTCTCTGTACAACTCAAGCAACTCACTCATTATCATAGCGGTGGCACCCCAGAGTGGAGTTTCATGGATATCCCAGTAGGGTACATCAAAAGTGGCTGTTTTCAGGTTCCATTCTTTGCGTTTATATCTTTCACCCTGAAGTAAAATTTTTAGCGGTGTGATGATCGTTTCCTGAACCTCGGCCGGATTCGGGGTTAAAACGGGCTTTTTGTCCATAAAACCGACAAAAGGCGTTATCTGATTGTCAGTTCGGTGCAGGTAGAGCGGTGTAATAGAACCGGCTATAGTAAGCTGAAGAGGATTAATACCGATTTCTTCATTCGTTTCCCGTAAAGCAGTTTGTAAAAGAGTTTCTCCATTATCCTTTCTTCCGCCGGGAAAACTGATCTGGCCGGCATGACGAATTGAATTGGTTCGAAGTGTTAAGATGACATTCAGAAGATTATTATCATCTGGAAATAATGGAATCATAACGCTGCTTGGATGCGCTGATTCAGTTTTTTCAATGGGGAGAACAAAATCAGGATCAAGCGGTTCAGGAGACATTTTTAATTGAGCTTCCCGACCGGGTAATGGCTTTTTAATCCGATTTTTTAAAAAATGGTGAAATTGATGCATCGTATTTGTAGGATAAAATTACTTCTTTTGAAAGAAAAGGAATTTATACGGAATAAATCGGGGAACTTCTTTTTGATATTTTTTATAATCATCGCCGAATCGTTTGATTAAATTTCTTTCCTCAAAGAACGAACCAATCCAGAAATAGATTCCAACGCAACCAATTATGTAGATAAGATTGTGAGTCATAACAGGGCTGGCTATCAAAACTATCATGGAAAACGTATAGAGAGGGTGGCGCATGTATCTGTATAATCCTGTAGTAATGAGCTTTCCTCGTTTTGGTTCGTCGAGGTAAGAGGGTTTCCTTTTTTCGCTCAGAAATTGTTTAATCTGTTGAATTCCCAAAAAAGATAAACCGTGTCCCGAGATCGATTTGATGGCCAGCAAGAGTGCCAGAACTTGAATCAATAGAAGAATAAAAAACCAAAGCCCGTTGAGACGATAAATTGACGTGTCTTCCGGAAAACTAAGGAGCCAGAAGATCAACAAAAAGAGAGCTAATAGGTTGTATAGCAACCTATAATAAGGTTTCAGCTCCGTGGAAAAGTTGAACACTTTTCGTTTAAATGATGCGGATGCAAAAATCGAGTGAGTTAAACAAAACAGGATAAATATCAGGGTTGGATAAACGTAAGAGGTCATTGGCGGGGAGCGACTAAGTAGTCAAAATAATTCTGGTTTAATTTGTTTCAATTCGACAGATCAATATTCAATTTTATTTTCTTTTGTCTTCCAATTATCGAACACTTCAACCGCAAATTCTCTTCCCAAAGATTTCATCGGGATTTTTCTCTGTTCAGGCTGAATATTCAGTTCTTCATAAATAAATTCATCATCAAACCCGGCATCAGCGGCATCCTGTCGGCTGGCTGCAAAATAAACTCTTTCCGGCCGGGCCCAGTAAATGGCACCGAGGCACATCGGGCAGGGTTCGCAGCTGGTATAAAGTTCACAGCCGGTCAGTTGAAAATCGTCCAGAATTTCACACGCTTTACGAATGGCTACCACTTCGGCATGGGCGGTAGGATCATTATGCGATGTAACAGAATTGTTGCCCTCTGCAATAATTTCACCATTTTTAACCACAACACAGCCAAACGGCCCCCCTTCATTATTTTCCATTCCTTTGCGGGAGAGCTCAATGGCTCTTTTCATAAATTTCATGTTCATAATTCACTCATAGATTAACATATACACGATGAACATAGAAAGGAGGGAGGAGATTGAAAAATTGTTTTTTATAACTCGGCGTTACTGTCTGAGAGCAAAAGTGTGGAAGTTACTCGCATTACTTTTACCAACTAATTCACTACTTTCAGGGCGAAATGAACATTAGGAATAGGTTCAGAATATCAATAATAAGTAAGAAATTAGTTTTTAGATTTTATGAGTGATAAGAAATATAATGTGTACGGTATTGGAAATGCAGTGGTTGATCTTGAGTTTGAAGTAACGGATGAGTTTCTGGAAAAGCACGGCGTACAAAAAGGCGTGATGACATTAGTTGATGAAGAGACCCAGTTCAGGCTGATAAATGACATCAGAAAAAAATCGGTGATACAAAAGTCCGGCGGATCTGCAGCCAATACCATAATGGCGATTAGTCAGTTTGGTGGGAAAGGTTACTACTCCTGTAAAGTTTCCAATGATCCGTATGGCACTTTCTTTTTGAAAGAGATTAATGATGCCGGAATTGACACCAATTTTAAGCACCAGGAGCCGGGAGATGGCATTACCGGTAAATGCCTTGTGATGATCACAAAAGATGCCAATCGTACACTGAATACATTTTTGGGGATCACCTCCGAGCTATCTGTGGATGAGGTGGATGAAGACGCTATTAGGAACTCTGAATATGTTTTTTTGGAAGGGTATCTGGTTGCATCAGACACTGCTTTTGAAGCGATGAAACGAACGAAGAAAGTTGCAGAAAAAGCGAACGTTAAAACGGCACTAACCTTATCTGATCCGACAATTGTGGAAATTTTCAAAGAGCGTTTCCAGAATGTCATTGGCGCTTCCGTAGATTTGTTGATTTGCAATGAGCAAGAAGCTAAAAATTATATCGGCAGTGATGATCTGATGGAAGTGCGGGAAGAGATGAAAAAGGATGCAAAGAAATTTGTGATTACTCAGGGTAAAAATGGAGCGATTATTTTTGATGGAGAAACCTTCATAGATATCGAACCCTATCCCGTGAAAGCTGTGGACACCAACGGTGCAGGCGATATGTTTGCCGGAGCATTTCTGTATGGAATTACCCACGGAATGGGTTTTGCCGGAGCGGGAAAACTGGCCAGTCTGGCAGGCTCAAAAATCGTAGCGCAGTACGGGCCAAGGCTAAAAACTGATGAAGTGAAGGAAATTTTAGAAGATTTTTCTTAACCCTATGACGAAACCTGAAACGATTTTTATTGCATCGGGGAACCAGCATAAAATTCAGGAACTCCGGCAGGTATTAAAGCCACTCGGCATTGAACTGAAATCTACTCTTGATTATCCGGATGCTGAAGAGGTGGATGAAGATCAGCCTGATCTTGAAGGGAATGCCTTAAAAAAAGCCCGGTACTGGCATCAGAAAACAGGTTTGCCTGCACTTGCGGACGATACCGGTCTTGAAGTGGATGCACTGAACGGCGAGCCCGGTGTGTATTCGGCCAGATATGCCGGAGAACATGCCACTTACCGGGATAATGTGGACAAATTGCTGTACGAATTAACGAATGCAGAAAACAGGAAAGCAAGGTTCAGGACGGTTATTGCATTTGTGACAGACAAAGATGAACACATTTTTGAAGGTGTATGTGAAGGTGCAATCACAAAAGTAGCAAAGGGTAGTAAAGGCTTTGGGTACGATCCGATCTTTAAACCAGCCGGATATGAAAAAACTTTTGCAGAACTGAGCTCAGAAGAGAAAAATAAAATCAGCCACAGAGGCCTGGCTGTACAAAAGTTTGTTGAGTTTTTAAGATGAGAAAATTGCCACTGAAACTCAGAAAAGCACAGAAAAATTTCAGTGAAAATCTGTGTTTCTGTGGCAATTAAAAAACCACCCGTTTGATATCCAGCTTCATTCGACCAAAGTTTAAAATCAATCCAACTTTACAACCTGAACATTTTAAATAGTTTAGAGTTTGAGCCATATCCTCGGCTGCAATCCCATCTTTTGCTTTTATTTCAAGGATTATTTGATCAAACACAACAAAGTCTGCATAAAATTTGTGGGGGAGTATTATTCCCTTATAAACTACATCGTACATTTTTTCCCTTTCATAAAAAATCTCTCTCTGGCGCAATTCATACTCAAAAGCATCTTTATATACAATTTCAAGAAATCCAAACCCGAGCGTCTTGTGAATTTCAATTCCGGTTCCGATGATTGTTCGGGTTTGTTCTTGAAGGGGATACTTTTTCTTTGAATACTCCATCGTGTTTTCAGGATTTAAATGTGAATATTAATTGCCACAGAGTCACAGAAAGGCACAGAGAATTTTTCAGTGAAAATCTGTGCTTCTGTGGCAAAAACCGAGTTCTCATCTATACGTATGAACCCCAAATTCCCATTTCCTTACGAATTTATTTTCAGACTTACATCTTTCTTTTGAATCAACATCCGAATTCATTTTCTTTCAGGGCAACAATATCTAACCTATTTATTGCAGTACATGGGATTTACTCTGATTGACGGAATTGTAATTGTTATCTACCTGGTGGCAGTTGCGGTATTTGGAATCTGGTCGGCCGGTACACAAAAAACTACTACCGATTATTTCTTGGGCGGACGCGAAATGCCGTGGTGGGCAATCCTTTTCTCGGTAGTTGCCACAGAAACCAGCACGCTCACGTTTATTAGTATTCCGGCTGTGGCTTATGGCGGAAATCTTACTTTTTTACAGCTCACGTTCGGATATATCATTGGTCGGGTGATTGTGGCCATCTGGTTCTTACCCGCTTACGTACAGGGAGAGCTGAGTACGGCATATCAATACCTTGAGGAACGGTTCGGTTCAGGAATGCGCAAGGCCGCCAGTTCCACATTTATTATTACACGTCTTCTGGCTGATGGAGTCCGGCTTTTCGCAACAGCTATTCCCCTTGCCATTATTTTTAGATTTGCCGGTGTTTTTGAAGGCATGGGCGATATGCAGGTATATATCCTTGCCATTACCGTCATATCCGTAATCACTCTTATATATACGTTTTTAGGTGGAATTAAGGCCGTAATTTGGATGGATGTGGTTCAGATGGTGGTGTATATTGGCGGCGCACTGTTTGCGCTATTCCTGATGATGGGTAAAATCAACATTCCAATCACAGAAGCTTTTGCTGGTTTAACAGATGCCGGAAAATTTACGCTATTCAATTGGGGAACAGATTTAAGCTGGAGCGCTTTTTTGGCCGATCCGTATGTATTCTGGGTAGCTATTATTGGTGGTGCTATTTTTTCCATTGCCTCCCACGGTACCGATCAGCTCATTGTTCAGCGGCTGCTTGCAACGGGCAATTTACGGTCAAGCCAAAAAGCGCTGATCTGGAGTGGAATTGTGGCGAGTATGCAATTTGGCCTGTTTCTGTTCATCGGATTAATGCTGTATGTTTTTTATGAAGGACAGGCAATTACAGAGCTTGGATTGCGCACTACCGACGAAGTTTTTGCCATGTTTATCGTGGATCATATGCCTGTTGGGGTTGCCGGATTAATTGTGGCCTCATTGTTTGCAGCCGCCATGAGCAGCCTGAGTTCTTCTTTGAATGCACTCGCTTCATCAACAACCTATGATCTCATCAAGCCGATGTCGAACGCCGTTTGGGATGATGCCAAAGAACTCTGGATATCAAGAATGGTGACTATCGGATGGGGCGTGGTTTTAACCGGTTCAGCGTTCTTATTTACATGGCTGCAGCTCAGCGGCGAAGATCAGCCGGCCATTGTTGAATTAGGGCTTGGAATTGCATCGTATACATACGGCGGACTGCTTGG
>LKMJ01003315.1_pt1 | contig 14973 bp, 13 predicted proteins | sample 643391 | NCBI WGS metagenome assembly LKMJ01 (sample SAMN04112250, study PRJNA286221) | soda lake metagenome | biome: soda lake; feature: Kulunda Steppe; material: water; isolation source: sample PL-Br10 brine of Picturesque Lake | place: Russia: Kulunda steppe | collected 2010-07
CGACGACGGCCGCACGCTGCGCGGCCAGGTGCTCGAATCCAGCGACGGCTTGGTTGCAATTCAGGTCTTCGAGGGAACCAGCGGGATCGACCGCAAAGCCTCGGTTCGATTCCTTGGCGAGACACTCAAAATGCCGGTCACCGAAGACCTCCTTGGTCGGGTGATGGACGGAACGGGCCAGCCAATCGACGGCGGCCCCGAGATCGTTCCCGAATCCCGTGAGGACATTATCGGTGCGGCGATCAATCCCTATTCGCGGGAGTACCCCGAGGAGTTCATCCAGACGGGCGTGAGCGCCATCGACGGCATGAACACCCTCGTTCGGGGTCAAAAGCTGCCGATCTTCTCGGCGTCGGGGCTGCCGCACAACGATCTGGCACTCCAGATCGCCCGGCAGGCAAGCGTGCCTGAAGAAGAGGAAGGCGACGAGGAAGCAAGCGAGTTCGCAGTGGTGTTCGGTGCGATGGGGATTACCCAGGAGGAGGCCAACGAGTTCATGGACGACTTCGAGCGCACCGGCGCGCTCGAACGCTCGGTGGTCTTTGCGAACCTCGCGGACGACCCCGCGGTCGAGCGGACGGTCACGCCGCGACTCGCACTCACCACGGCCGAATACCTGGCCTTCGAGAAGGACTACCACGTCCTTGTCATCCTGACGGATATGACCAACTACTGTGAGGCACTCCGAGAGATCGGTGCCGCACGTGAGGAGGTCCCTGGCCGGCGTGGCTACCCCGGTTACATGTACACGGACCTGGCAACGCTTTACGAGCGTGCCGGTCGGATTCAGGGTCGTGAGGGATCGGTCACACAGCTGCCGATTCTCACGATGCCCGGCGACGACGACACCCACCCGATCCCCGATCTGACGGGGTATATTACCGAGGGCCAGATCTACGTCGACCGCGATCTGAACAGCCAAGGTGTCCAGCCACCCGTCAACGTCCTGCCAAGCCTCTCGCGGCTGATGGACGACGGCATTGGCGAGGGCCTGACCCGTGAGGACCACAGCGATGTGGCCAACCAGATGTATGCGGCCTACGCCGAGGGTGAGAACCTGCGGGATCTGGTGAACATTGTCGGTCGAGAAGCCCTCAGCGAGCGGGACAACAAGTATCTCGACTTCGCCGAGGAGTTCGAAAGCGAGTTCATCGATCAGGGCTTCAAAACCAACCGCGATCTCGAAGACACCCTGGATATCGGCTGGGACCTGCTGAGTCAGCTGCCGAAAGCCGAGCTCAACCGGATCGACGAGGAGTTCATCGAGAACTACTACGTCGAAGACGAAGGCGCGGTCGAAGCAACCGCCGACTAAACAGCCGCGTTTCTTTTCGATTTTATATACGTTTCTCAGCTACAGGTGTCGGACAGTCGACTGAGCTAGAGAAACTCCCAAAACGAGTGGGCGAGACTGTAGCCGAGAATCATCGAGATCACGCCGATAACCCAGGTGTCGTCAGTCTCGATCACGGCGGCGGCAACCAGAAACACGACCACCGCAAGCACACCAGCAGTGACGGCTTCACCGGTTAGCCGACGCCAGTCTGTTTCAGTCATGGACTATTCATTCGTCGGAACTGGTATAAGATGCATCCTCCGGTGTCATCGAGACAGAGTTGAGTGTGACTGGCTCGACGGGTCGGTTCTCACTGTCGGTTTCGACGCCACCGATTGCTTCGACAACGTCCATTCCGTTGGTGACCTGCCCAAAGACCGAATGCACGTCGTCGAGATGCGGGGTTGGCGCGAGCGTGATGAAGAACTGCGAGCCGTTGGTGTTGGGCCCCGAGTTCGCCATCGAGACCACGCCCACGCGGTCGTGGCGCAGCTCCTCGTGAAACTCGTCGTCGAACTGGTAGCCCGGGCCGCCGCGACCAGTGCCGGTTCGGTCGCCGGTCTGGATCATAAAGCCGTCAATAACGCGGTGGACAGGCACGTCTGTATAAAACGGCTCGCCGTCGACCGCCTCACCGGTTTTCGGATCTGTCCACTCTCGGTCGCCGGTTGCCAGCCGGACAAAGTTCTCGACTGTTCGAGGTGCTCGCTCGTGGTGGAGATCGACAGTAATCTCACCCATCGTTGTCTGGAGCCTTGCGGTCGGATCGACCGTCGACTCGGTATCATTACTACCGGTACAGCCAGCAAGCGAGCCGGCAACACCGACTGCAGCAAGTGAGAGCACGGTGCGTCGGTTCATTGGCTCTCTGAGGAGCCGACCGTATATGAGTGTTTCAGGCCGGGTAGGAAGTGACTTCGGCGCGTTAGTCGTCGACTACTACCTCGAACCGCTCGGACCACTCGTAGCGTCGACCACCCCAGACAAACTGGCGGTCCAGTCCGTACAGCAACAGCGGGAACTGGGCAATCAGCGCGGGATAGACGAGCAGGAAACTCCACCGCCGAAGTCCAAAGAAAGCGTACAGTGCGGCCATCCCGAGCGTCGAGACAATCATCGAAGGGATCGGAAACACCAGACAACAAATAAAAAAGAACGCTGCCAGCGGGACGGTTAGCTTCGGGTATGGTGAAAAGTATTGGACGATCTGCATGAATCGGGTGTTGCGTTCGAGGCTCTCGGAGACGGTGCCGCCGACATCGACCCGGCGGACGCGTTTGACTGGCCGCACGTCGAGATACGCCCCCAGCAGGCCGTCGTCGCTAACCGTTCGGCGGAGATCAGACAGAAACGCATCCTCATCGATATCGTCTCGCTCGAAGATCACTGCCCCACCCCACGGTACTCCCACGATTCCGAGCCCCAGCGTGGCCCCCATCACGTACGCCGGCTCAAGCAGTTTCGAGAGCGGGTCCTGGCCGACAAAAAACGGGAGTTCGGTCGTCGGTCCCTGTCGGTCGTAATCTGCCTGCAAGTCAGCGAGCCAGTCGGGTGGATGATAAAAATCGTCGTCCGTCCAGACGATGCGGTCGTGGCGGGCTTTCGCCATTGCAGTGGCGATAGCGTGGGCTTTTCCCGAACAGCCCTCGGGTTCGCCAGCGATGACGAGCCGAACGCCCGCCGGAAACGACTCGCCATCGCGTGCGACCGGATCTGATGTGGAGTCGCAGACGACCAGTAGCTCGTCGGCGGGACCCAACTGGTCGGCCACCTGGTCAACCACCTCGGTCTGCCGGATCGTCGGCAGGATCACGCTCGTCGGCGGAGCCATACGAACAGTAGGCCCAAGACGACTGTAAGCGCGTCGACACCGTCTCGAAACCACACCAAGCGCGGATGACCGGCGGGATTTTAGCCCCTGCATCCCGGATATGCCAGCAAATGAGCGACACACCAATCGGGTTCGTGACCCAGACACATACCGGGGCGGTCTCACCCCGCGAGTCGATCCAGTGGGCCGATGAGTTGGGATATGATTTCGTCGAACTCTACATGGACGGCAGCTCGGAGCGCACGGGACTGGACCGGGAGGCGATTACGGCCGCTCTGGCAGAGGCCGGGGTGGGCTGTCTGGTTCATCTACCCTTTGTTGATCTGGATCTCGGCACGCCCCGTAACAAGGTCCGGGAGGGCTCAATCCGCGAGCTGCGGGCCTGTCTCGACGCAGCCGCCGATTTCGGTGCCGAAAAGGCGGTGCTCCACGCCTCGACGCACGCCACCGAACCGGAGTGGAGCGAGCGGACGACCAAACCCCGCATTCTGGCCTCCGTCCGGGAGCTGGAAGCCTACGCCACCGCACGCGGGATCGAACTCTGTGTCGAAAACCTCCCGGACGACGCCTATTCGATCCACACGATCGACGAAATCCTCACCGAGACGGACGCCTCGCTCACGATTGACACCGGCCACGCGCGCGTCTCAGGGTATTCGGCCGAAGAAACTGCTGAGTTTCTCGACAGCCACCGCGAACGCGTCTCACACATTCATGTAAACGATGCCCGCGAAGCGCGCGACGAACACGTTCCGGTCGGCTCGGGAACAACGGACTTCGAGACGATTCTCGCCCCGCTGGCCGACTGGGAGGGGACGCTCTCGATCGAGGCCTACACCTTTGATAAGGAGTATATGGGGCTGAGCAAGGAGAAACTCGACGCATGGCTTCCAGCCTGACAGGTCGGTGGCTGGATGACCGACGTGCCGCGGTCCAGGATAAACTCCGAGCGTGGTACTCATATTTCGATCTACTCTGTCAATGGCTGCTGTATGTGCTCGTCGACCGACTATCGAGACTCTGGAGCCGCGACGAGCGACTCTGGGTGTTCGGTGCGCGAGGCGGCGACGGCTTCGTCGACAACGCCAAATACCAGTATCTGTGGACACTCGAAAACAGCCCAGAGATTCGGCCCGTCTTCCTGACGAAAGACGTCGAGACGATTCGGACGCTCCAATCGTCGGGCTACGAAGCCTACCATGCCCACTCGCTGCGGGGGCGGCTGCTGACGCTTCGGGCGGGCGTCGTCTGCGTCACGCAGGGGCTCAGAGACGTCCAGATGGGCACGACGGCCGGAGCCACACTGGTCCAGCTCTGGCATGGGCTACCGTTGAAAACAATCGGCTGGGACGCCGAATGGGCCGACCAGCCGTGGCCGGTTCAACAGTGCCACCGCTCTATGGCCGACGAGGTCGATCTCGTCACCGCGCCGTCCGAGCCGGCAATCGAGCCGCTGGCATCGGGGCTCGGTATCGACCCGGAACGGTTTGTCGTCACTGGCTATCCACGAACAGACGTGTTCGGCAACGATATCGAGGGTGCAGATCTAACCGTCGACAAAGAGTCAATCGAGGCTGTCAAGTCCCACGCTGGCGACCAGCCGGTCGTCTTTTATCTGCCGACCTACCGCGAGTCGGGGACCTCGTTCGTCGAGGCACTCGACACCGAGGCCATCGGCACGCAGTTGGCAGACAGCGACGCCCACCTGTATATCAAGGCCCATCCCTACGAGCCGGTGAGTGCGGCCGCCGACCACGAGCGAGTCCACTGGCTGGCGGCGTCGGTCGATCCGTATCTCGTGTTACCCCATGCGGACGTGGTAGTCACTGACTACTCATCGGTACTGTTTGATTACCTAGCCGCAGACCGGCCAATCGTGTTGTTCGCATACGACCGGGCGGCGTACATCGCCGACCGTGGACTGTACTTCGAGTACGAATCGGTTGCGCCAGGACCCGTCGTGACTGAGACGGCATCGCTGTGTTCGGCACTCGACGAGGCACTCGCAGCCGTCCGTGGCGAGAGCGATCCATACGCCGCCGACCGCCAACAGCTCCGAGAGCGGTTCTGTCCAGTCGATCCAGGAACGGCGGCAGCCGCCGTCCACGGCGAAATCAGCCAGCGCGTGTTCGGGCCGGACGAACACGAGGACGATTTAGTCGACCCTCTCAGTCCACCGTCGACGACAGCCGACACACAGAACACGCCGAGTTTTTGATAAATTCTGATAGAACAATTTAAGTATGAGTCAGCTAACCCCCTCGTAGTGACAGCGGGCAATCCGAACAGTGAGGCGAGGACGGCCGCAGCACAGCAGGCCGCTCGGCCGCGTGTGTTCGCACACCGCGGCTTTGCCGGCATCTATCCCGAAAACACGCTGGCGGCCGTCGAAGGGGCGGTTGCCGACGGCCGGGCGGCCGCCATCGAGATCGACGTGATGGCGACGGCTGACGGAAGGCTCGTCGTCTTCCACGACGACACGCTCGCGCGAGTAACGAACGCCCCCGAGTCGATCGCCAACAGACCCATCTGGGAGCTGTCCTACGAGCAGATCGCTGGCTACAGTGTGCTCGGAACGGCTCAATCAGTGCCGCTGTTGGCGGACGTGCTGGCCGCAGTTCCGACGAAGATCTCGGTTAATATCGAACTAAAGAATCCAGGAGCCCAACAGCTCCAGTTCGCCGACGTCCTGGAGGGCCAGACCCTAGAGGCGGCGACCGACCGCTGGCGGTCGTTCGTCGGCCAGGTGCTCGATACGGTAGCCGAAAGCAGCCACGAGGTGCTCCTTTCGTCGTTCTACGAGGGCGCGCTGGCAGCAACGCGAGAGCTCGCGCCGACGGTTCCGATTGCGTCAGTGTTGTACGATTCGGTTGAAGATGGCCTCACGCTGGGCCGCCGATACGACGTGACGGCAATCCATCCACCGTGGAGTATGCTTACCGAGCCCACGGTGTCGGTCGACGTGCCGGTTGCGGGGCCGTTCGCCGAGACTGATCTCATCGCGGTCGCCGACAGCGAGGGGTGGGATGTCAACGCCTGGACGGTCACGACCTGGCACCAGGCCGTTGAGTTGCAGCGGGCGGGCGTCGATGGCATCATCACGGATTATCCAGGTGTCTACACGGCCCAGCAGCAACACTCCGAACCACAGCCTTCGACCCAGTAGCCGGATGGTTTCTGGCTGTATTTTTTTTTTACGCGCGCGATAGTTCGAGCCGCTTGGCGACGGCCGATTCCGTCTCACGCTGAGCGTCCGGTTATTAGTTGGCCGAAAACTGAACACCAAACTGACTGAGCTGCCGCTATCTGGAATATATAGATGCGCCGAGAGTATTGAGTGGACGCCGGATTTCGTGAGTAGGGACCGCTTACTTATCCGGTTGGGGCTAAGCGTGGCCGCGGGCTTTTGAGACCATCAACAATCCTCCACGGTGGTGACCAATGAACGCAGTTATCTTAGCCGCCGGCATCGGCTCGCGGCTCCGACCGCTCACGATCGACCAGCCCAAAGCGTGTCTGACCGTCGACGGCACGCCCATACTCGAACATCAGTTCCGCGCATATGCGACCGCCGGTATCGAGACCGTTACTGTCGTGACGGGGTACATGCCCGAAAAGCTCCAAGAACTCTGCGATCGATGCGCCGACGAGTTGGATATTGAGGTCCAAACAGTCCACAACGAGGTGTTTGCCAACACCGACAACATGTACTCGCTGTACTGTGCCCGCGATGCAGTCGGTGACGAGCCGTTTTTCCTCAGCAACGGCGATGTCGTGTTCGACCCAGGGGTCGTCGAGAAACTGGCACGTAGCGAGGACGCCAGTGCGATTGCGACCGACACCGCTACCTACGACCCAGAGGCGATGAAACTCACCGTCGGCGTGGACGGCGACCTCGACGGGATCTCGAAGGATATTCCCGAGGGTGAGTCGGCTGGCACCTCGATCGACCTGTATCGCTTTTCTGCCGAAACCTCGACGACGCTGTTCGACCGCATCGAGCGACGAATCGAGATCAACGAGGAGTACACGTCCTGGACCGAACTCGCCCTTGATGAGGTGTTGGCCAGCGGCAACCACGACATCCAGGCGGTCGACATCGCGGGTGCCGACTGGGTCGAGATCGACGACCGAAGCGATCTGTTAGCTGCGGATCGAACGTTTTCGTCGCTGGATCTCCACACGAAAGCGGCCGTCTGTTTCGATCTCGATGGCACGATCTACCTGGACGAAACACCTGTCGAGGGAGCTATCGAGTTGGTCTCGCAACTCCGTTCGTCGGGCGTCGAGGTGTATTTCCTCTCGAACAACTCCTCGCGGTGGAAGCCAGCGTACGCCGACCGGCTGTCGTCGCTCGGGATCGAGGCCACGCCCGACGACATCATTCTGTCGACCGACGGCGTGCTGGCGTATCTCCAAGAAAGCGGCGTCGAGGCGGCGTACGTCCTCGGCACCGAGGCGATGCGCGAAGCTGTTGCCGAGCAGGGAATCGAACCCGTAGCGGACGACCCCGAGACGGTCGTCGTCGGCTTCGACAGCGAACTCACCTACGAGAAGGCCGCCCAGGCGACGCTTGCCGTGCGCGAGGGCGCAGAGTTCCTGGTGGCCCACGAGGACCGCGTGTGTCCGACCGAAGCAGGATTGATCCCCGACTGTGGGTCGATTGCCGCGCTGATCGAAACCGCGAGTGGTCGCTCACCGAGCCAAATATTTGGTAAGCCGAACGCCGAAATGCTCGGGCATCTGCTTGACGACGAAGGGTACGCCCCAGAGGATGTCGCTGTTGTCGGTGATCGGCTCTCGACTGACATCGAGTTGGCCGAGCGCGTCGGCTGTGCGTCGGTTGCGGTGCTCTCAGGGGAGACCACCCGCCGAGAAGTCGAGTCCGCCGACCAGTCGCCATCGTTGGTTGTTGAATCCGTCGGTGACCTCCTCGACAGCGTGGCTGCTGAGCAAACACCACTCCAGCAAACCGGAGAGCGATAGCTGTCCAAACTGAAAACCATTAACCTGCTTGCCTCACAAACAGCGGGTAAGAGATGGCCGAGGACGTCAAACCAACCCGAAAAAACCTGATGGCAATCGAGGACCGCATCGAGCTTTCCGAGCGGGGCCACGACACGCTCGAACAGAAGCGTGACGGGCTCATCATGGAGTTTATGGACATTCTCGACCAGGCCCAGGACGTACGCGAGGATCTCAACGCGAACTACGAGACCGCCCAGCGCAAGCTGGATATGGCTCGCGCGATGGAAGGCGATATCGCCGTCCGTGGTGCTGCGGCCTCGCTGAACGAACATCCCGAGATCACCACCCAGTCGAAAAACATCATGGGCGTCGTCGTCCCGCAGATCGAATCCTCAAAGGTCCGCAAGTCGCTCGACGAACGCGGCTACGGCCTACTTGGCTCGTCGGCCCGGATCGACGAGACTGCGGACGCCTACGAGGAGCTGCTGGAGACGATCATCCTGGCTGCCGAAGTCGAGACAGCGATGAAAAAGATGCTCACGGAGATCGAGACAACCAAACGGCGTGTCAACGCCCTGGAGTTCAAACTGCTGCCGGATCTCTACGAGAACCAGGAGTATATCGAACAGAAGCTCGAAGAACAGGAGCGCGAAGAGATCTTCCGCATGAAGAAAATCAAGGCCAAAAAGGAAGAACAGGAGCGCGAAGAGCGTGAGGCCGAAGCGGAAGCCGAAGCGGCGGCCGACTCGGTTAGCGTCAGCAGCTAAGCTCTCATCAGGTCTCCGCGGCTGTTTTGCGGCTCTATCTCTGAGGTGAAGATATGACACGTGAGTGTACCACCTGCGAACAGCAGCTCGTGACTGTCTTAGTTCCAGCCGACCTCTCGACGTATGCCACAACGCCAGCAGTCAGCTACTGCCAGCGGTGTCTGGCTGTCGAGCCAGGAGAGCAAGGCGACGCTGCCGAGGAGCCGTCGCTGACAGCGATCCATCCCCGGCTTCCCACCGGCACCAACGCTGTTGGTCTGGTGTTGTTGCTCGGAAAACTCGAGTCGGTGGCACTCAACCGTCGAGAGATCGAGTCGCTGTGTGGCTATCTCGAATCGAACGGCCTGGATCTGTTTTTGACACTGAATCGACTCATCGACGAGCCGTCGGTCGAGCCAACAATTGATCTCGACCGCCGACGAACACAGCTTGAACAGCTGCTCTCGTAGCACGGCCAGACGTTCACACCGGAAGGAGTGGGGGACAGAGGAAGTGGAGGGAGTGGGGGAGCGGGGGACTGCCGGCTCAGTGGCGACCGGGAGCCAGGGTGGCCACGAGCCCGCAGCCATGGGGGCACAGAGCGATCCAGTGTGTTCCGGATCGCCACTGGATGCTGGCGGTGGTATCTACATTGTTATGGAGCGTTTACCGGTCGGCTCGACCGCAGTAGCCGGCGGCTACAAGCGTGAAAACAGCGAACTGGCTATATCCCTGTCGAGTAGCGCAGAATACCGGCAACGCCGCCGAACGCATCAAGCAGCTGTTCGCCCTTCTCGAAGTCCGTCGAGATGAACTTGGTTTCGGTGCCGCGCTGTTCGGCGATCTCGATCAGGTGGTCGATGGCGTCCTCGCGTTCGATCACCTCGGCTTGGCTTCCATCCGAACACTCGTGTTCGGGGGTGCTGTGTCGCCGGTCGACCATCTCGAACTCTTCGGTTCCATTGCAGTCGTAGACGACCACGTCTTTGCGGAGATCCTCGGAGATGAGCAGGCGGTCGACCGAGCCCATCACGAGATTCTTGCGTGTGGGCTCGAAACCGTAGGTCGATTCGTTGCCGACGTGGAGTTTTTCGAAAAACTCCTCCATCTGCTTTTTATCTTTGACGACCTCCTGGTCCGAAAGTACGTCGCTGGCCGAATCAACCAGGTCTTTCAGCCCGGATTCGTCGGTGTAAGCGACATCGAACTTGCCGAGCACCATGTCCTGGAGCTCGTGGTGGAGGTAGTCGCCGTCGATGAACTCGTCTTTGGTTGGTGAGGGACCACCCACCAGGATGCCGTCAAGCTCGTGGCGTTTCGGCACCATCAGATCGTCGGCCATCTCGGCGATCTCTTGATAGAAGTTGTCGATAGCCTCCAGGCGAAGTCTGGCGAACCGCTGGGCGGACTGACCACCTTTTCGCTGTTTGCCAGGCACCAGCGAGGAGGCGGATTTGACTGCCTCGACACGTTTGCCCTTGAGCCAGCCGACGTTGGCCTCCCGTCGATCCAGGACGATCAGCCCGAACAGCCCCTTATCAAGGAGCATGTTTTCAAGCGGCTCGGTCAGGAAGTCAGAATCGCAGTGATAGCGGAACGACTGGATCGGCTCGGAGGGTGACTCAAGCACGCGGGTAACCATATCAGTCTGGCCGCCGCCGCTGTTGACCGCGCCGGAAAAGATCACGATACCGTTCTCAGGCGGGAAGGTGTCGTAATAGCGTAGGCGGTCCTTAATCGAGGTGAGAGCGTCCTGGACGTTGGTCCGAGTCTGTTTGGATTTGATGTTGGCGGCTTCGGAGTGTTCTTGGATCACGTGTTCGACGACCGAAGAGATCTGTTTGTCGTCGGGGATATAAATCGTGACGAGCTGCGTTCCCGAGCCCTCGTACTCCTGGAGCTCTTCGATGACCTTGCGGAACTCGTACTTCCGTCGGTCCTCGCTGGGTTGCTCGTCGGCGTCCGTACTCATTGGTACTGTATCGCCGGTGTGTGGGTAAGTATGCTTTGACTGGTCGAGGCCGGCAGTGGGGCCGAAATCACCGGGAAAAAACCAGTCACTAGAGCGTACCTTTATGGTCGCGTCGCGGAACCACGACAGTATGGCACGGGTCTATGCGATCGCCAGCGCGAAAGGTGGCGTTGGCAAGACCACGACGACAGCGAATCTGGGGGCGACGCTCGCCGATACGGGTGCTGACGTGGTGGTCATCGACGGAGATATCGGAATGGCAAATCTCGGGGCAGCACTCGGCGTCGATCCAACCGGACCGACGCTTCACGACGTGCTTGCAGACGAGGCCGAACCACAGCAGGCCGCCTACGAGGGGCCGGCAGGTCTCACGGTGGTTCCAGGAGACACCTCGCTGGATTCGTTTGCAGCAGCCGAACCACAGCGGCTCGACCGCGTTGTCGAGGCGTTCGACAACGCCGACTTCATACTGATCGATGTGGGTGCAGGCGTCAGCCACGAAACCAGCATCCCACTATCAGTTTCAGATGCGGTCGTGCTCGTCTCGACGGCCGAACGCGACGCCCTGGTCGATACGGAGAAAACTCGGCAGCTCACCGAACGCCTCGGCGGTGTCGTCGCCGGTGCGGTGATCACTCGAACCGATGCGGCAACCCCCATCGACGAGGTCGTTAGTGGAAGCCTAACGGCGAACGTGTTGACGACGATTCCCGACGACGAGGCCGTCAGAGAGTCGATTGCGGTCGGCGAACCGCTTGTTAGCTACGCCCCACACAGCGAGGCTGCCGCCGGCTACCGCGAACTCGCCAGACAGCTCACCGGTCGGACACCCGAGCCACCCGAGCCATCACCGACCAGTCTAGCAGCCGAAACCCGCGACGCCCTCGAAGCAAGCGACAGCCAGCTCTCCGATTCGCTGTCGGAAGGCGGAGTGACCGTCGATCCAGCCGACGAGCAGGCGGCCGACTCCAGGAGCCCCACGGAGCCAACCGACGCGACGCGTGCTGAACGAACCTCGAATGAGGCCGACAGCGACGAGGATCACAACGTTGTCAACCCGTTTGCGGCCACCCCCGAAGAGAGCCCAACCGACGCCCCCCACCCCGACCAGACGAACGACCACATAGAGCCGACTGCGGAGTCCAAATGGGCCGAGGCCGCAACCGGAACGGGTGTCAACGACTCGACGACGCCGGAAACCCCCACGACCGACATGACGGACAGCGTGTCGGCCGACGAGCCAAACGATGAGTCAGCCACTGAGCGCGATGACGGCGAATCAGTCCCCCAAGATGCGATCCCGTTCGGCAGTGGTGACACACAGGACGAACCCGGTGCAGACGAAGAGACAGCCGAGACGACGGTGCTCGGAGACGCGGTCGAACGCGAGGAGGGAGCCCCCGACGAACGGGCCAAACCGACGGACGACGGCCCGCTGATCCCGGATGCCGAGGGCGGCGACACTGAGACGGACAAGCCGCCGCAAGAGGCCGAAATCGCGGTCGACGAAGCCGAGGAGTCCGACGACGAAAAGAAGGGCGGCTTTTTCAGTCGGCTGTTCCGCTGAAGCCTCGAAAACGGGGATTTCTTGTAGACCGAATTTACAGTACCGGTATGGCAGACAACGGCTCAGTTCCGTTCTGGTGGATCGTCGTCTTCGTACTGGTCGCACTCGGAGCCGGTATCGGCTCGGTGTATCTCGTCGGCGGGAGCCTCTTCACCGCAGTTCCCGAGATACTTCTCTAATACCTCGCGAGCTACATCGAGTCCGGAGCCTCGACACCGAGCACGCCGAGGGCGCTGGCGACGGTGTGTTTCGTCGCCCGGACGGCTGCAAGGCGGGCGGCGCGCGTCTCGGCATCGTCGGCCGACAGCACCGGACAGGCGCGATAGAAGCCGTTGAACGCTTCGGCGAGCTCGCGGGTGTAGGTCGCGATCCGGTGGGGTTCGAGATCCTCGCCAGCCTGTTCGATCACCGCGGGGAACCGGGCGAGCACAGCCAGTAGCGTCCCTTCTTCGTGCGTCGACAGCACGGAAGCATCGAGATTGCCCGCCCCGGGTGTCGAGTCGGCTTCCTCAAGAATCCCACAACAGCGGGCGTGAACGTACTGGATGTAGGGGGCCGATTGGGCCTCGAAGTTCAACGCCTCATCCCATTTGAACGTGATTCCTTTCGTTGGCTGTTTGGAGACGATATCGTAGCGCACCGCGCCGATACCGACCTGATGGGCGATGCGTTCGATGTCCTGGTCGTCGAGTTCGTCGTCCCGAATGCGGTCTTCGAGGCGATCTTCGACTTCTTGGCGGGCCCGGTCGATTGCCTCGTCCAGGAGATCATCCAGCATGACACCAGTGCCGCGCCGGGTGCTCATTTTGCCCTCCGGGAGGTTGACATACGAGTAGATCACGTCGTCCAGCCGGGAGGCGTCGTTGCCGAGAATATCGAGGGTGGCCTGGAGCTGGCCGGCCTGGAGTTTATGGTCTTCACCGAGGACGGTCACCGCGCGGTCGAAGTTGTCGAACTTCCATTCGTGGTGGGCCAGATCCCGCGTCGTGTAGAGGCTTGTTCCATCCGACCGGAGGAAGACGAGGTTCTTCTCGAAGCCGTACTCGTCGAGTTCGAGCTGCCAGGCATTCTCGTCATAGACGGCGTACTCGGTCTCTTTGAGTCGCTCGGCGACTTTTTCGGTCGAGCCGTCGATCATGAACTCGGTTTCTTTGACGAACTGGTCGAACTCCGCGGGTAGTCGGGCCAGACACGCTTTCATTCCGCCAAGCACTTGATCGACGACCTCGCTGACACGCTCGTAGGTCGCGTCGTCGCCAGCTTCGAGCCCCTGGAGGATCTCGCTGATTTCGGCTTCGGCGGCCTCGACTGCCGCTTCGTCGGCGGATTCGAGAAACGCGTTTCCCTTGCGGTAGTACCGAACCAGATCGTACTCTTTGCGGTCGCGGGCGGGCTCGCCCTCAAGATCGCCCTCGTCGAACTTCTCGTAGGCCCAGGTGAACACGGCCATCTGTCGGCCCGCGTCGTTGACATAGTAGTGACGTTCAACGTCGTAGCCAGCCATCTCGACGGCGTTGGCGACCGCATCGCCCAGAATGGGGTTACGGGCGCGGCCGACATGAACAGGGCCGGTCGGGTTCGCGCTGGTGTGTTCGACGACGACCGACTCTTGACGGGCTTCGAGTTGGCCGTATCCGACGTCTTGGGCGGCTTCGAGCGTGTCGGCGGCGTAGGCGTCGGTCGTATGAAAGTTCAGATACGGTCCCTGGGTGGAGACATCGCCGAGATATGTATAAGGCGAGGTCTCGACGGCCTCGGCGAGTTGGGTGGCGACCTCGGGTGGGGCCGCACCGATCTCACCGGCTAGTCGGAAGGCGACACTTGAGGCGAGCGTGGCATCCAGGTCCTCGGGCGGCTCTTCGATGCCGAGGTCGCCCGTCGGCAGATCACGGTCGTCGAGGGCCGCCCCCATGGCGGTCTCGACTTCGGAACGAAACGCGCGGAACATACCGCCGGCTTTCGGGCCACCGCTAAAGGACCTTCCGAACCACTACGGGAACCGACGTGGTTTTAGGCGTCGACAGCCGATTCAGTGGTACGAACGGGTTTTTGCGACCGCTATACCAATTCTGAGAACCATCCCATATTCGGTATGCTTATGCAGCCGGCAGCCCTCTGTTGTCATATGTCAGAATCGGCAGCGAGCACGCTTGCGGTCAACGAACTCCAGGCACTGAAAGCCGTCGCCCTCGAGGGCGGCCTGTCGGGGCCGGTGAAAGTCTCCTGTTCGAGTCTCGGCGGGCAACTGGAGACGTCGACGCAGACAGCCTCCCGACGCCTCCAGGAGCTTGAGGCCTCGGGACTCCTGGACCGCGAGATCGTCTCGGACGGCCAGTGGATCTCGGTCACCGACGACGGCGAGCGTGTGCTGCGCGCGGAGTACGCCGACTACCGGCAGCTGTTCGAGACCGACACCGGGCTCACGCTGTCGGGAACAGTCACCACCGGGATGGGCGAGGGTAAACACTACATCTCGCTGCCGGGCTACGAACGCCAGTTCGACTCGAAGCTGGGCTATGTGCCGTTTCCAGGAACCCTCAATCTCGAACTCGA
>LKMJ01003316.1_pt1 | contig 14967 bp, 16 predicted proteins | sample 643391 | NCBI WGS metagenome assembly LKMJ01 (sample SAMN04112250, study PRJNA286221) | soda lake metagenome | biome: soda lake; feature: Kulunda Steppe; material: water; isolation source: sample PL-Br10 brine of Picturesque Lake | place: Russia: Kulunda steppe | collected 2010-07
CAACTGGCATCATGAAGGCGTTCGTGTCGACAGCGACTGTCGGTGCCATCGCCGATTATCCTTTGAGCGTTCCAACGCCGATCAGCCGCCAGCGCGCACCGACGCGACGGTTGATCGCGATCTTGTCCCCTTCGGCCGCGCAGACGGGGCGTTTGAGTTTGAGTTCACACTCGTCGCCGCGTGCGCTGGTGACGGCTCCGACTGTGGTCGCCGTGCCGACTGTCAGCATCAGTGGTTCACCGGTGCTGATCTCGTCGACACTGCCGCTTTCCTGCCCGACGATCCGGTCGAGCAGGTCGACTTCCATCTCGAAGCTCTCCCACGTGGGCGGGAGCGTTCCGGAGGGACCGGCGACCTGTCCGGCGAGCGCGTCGCCTTTCGTGAGACTGGGGTCGAGGCCGGTTCCGACGCCGAGCAGTCCACCCGGCGAGACACGATCTACCGTTTCGCCGCCCGCCTGTAGCGATCGGATCTCCGTTTCGATGGGCTGGTACTCCGATTGACCTCCCTCTTCGACCTCACGGCCGGGACGGATCTCTATCGTTTCGCCGTTTTCGAGTTCGCCTTTCGAGAGGCTGCCACCGATGACGCCGCCGGTCAGGTCCTCCCAGGTGGTGCCCGGACGGTTGATATCGAAACTTCGGGCGACGTGCATCGTTGCATCGGCATCGGGATCGCGCTCGGGCGTCGGGATCTCCTCCTCGATCGCTCCGATCAGCACATCCATATTGACGTCCTGACCGGCGCTGATCGGGACGACGGGGGCGTCTTCGGCGACTGTCCCCTCAACGAACTCCTGAATCTCATCGTAGTTCTCGCGGGCGCGGTCGGCGTCGACCAGATCGATTTTGTTCTGGGCAATAACGATGTTATCGATACCGATGATATCGAGCGCCATCAGGTGCTCTTCGGTCTGTGGCTGTGGGACTGGTTCGCTTGCACTCACGACCAGCACCGCACCGTCCATGATCGACGCACCGGAAAGCATCGTCGCCATCAGCGTTTCGTGGCCCGGGGCATCGACAAAGGAGACCGTGCGCATGATCTCGCTTTCCTCACCGTCCGGTCCTGTTTCCTCGACGGTATAACACTCGGGCTCGTCACGGTCCGGGAACCGCCGGAAGGTCGCATCGGCGTAACCGAGACGGATCGAGATACCCCGCTTCATCTCCTCGGAGTGCTGGTCCGTCCACTCGCCGGACAGTGCCTGTACGAGCGTCGTTTTGCCGTGGTCGACGTGGCCGACGAGTCCGATGTTCACCTCCGGTTGTCGTTTGTTATCTGACATATGAGACAGTAATCTTGGTAGTGATTCGCCCCGAACGCCTGATAAACCTACTGTTCTCGACCCGACTGACGGACGCCTGCGCCGATTTCCCGTGAAGCGGGAACACCTACAACCTTTTATTTAATCTCGTGGCAAAGGGGACGATTATGTCGTCTCAACGTGGCAATCTGGTCAGGTATGACGCGAGGAGTTTTGACGGTAAGAGAGCGGTCAAACGGGTGATCCGATGACCGACGTGACGCTCGTGCTAGCGGCGCTTGCACCGCTGCTCGTCGTCGCAGTCTTGCTCGTTGGGTTGCTCTGGCCAGCGGTCAGATCGATGCCCGTGGCGTGGGCAACGGCGGCCGTCGTCGCAGGGGTCTTCTGGGGAATGCCGCTGGACTGGATCGCAGCGACGACGCTCTGGGGAGTCATGCTCGCCATCGAGATCCTCTGGATCGTCTTCGGCGCGCTCGTGCTGTTGTACACGCTAATGCGCGCCGGTGCGATCGATCGGATCAACGAGGGGTTCGCCGCAATCAGCGAGGACCGACGAGTTCAGATCGTGCTGCTCGGCTTCTTCATGGCCACGTTCCTCGAAGGCGTTGCTGGCTTCGGGACCCCCGCAGCGGTCGTCGCACCGCTCTTGCTCGCACTGGGCTTCCCGGCGATGGCCGCGGTGATCGCAGCGCTGATCGGCCACGCCATCGCGACGACGTTCGGTGCCGTCGGGGTTCCTGTCCGACCCGGGACACTCGATCCGATTTCGGCGCTCAGCGGAGTTTCCCCCGCGGAAGCCGCCGACATCGTCGCGCAGGCGGCCGGCTCCGCTGCGGTCTATCAGTCCCTTATTGGTGTGTTTATGCCGCTTATGGCCGTCGGTATGGTCGTGTACTTCTTCGGCGACCCGGAGGAGCGATCGCTCGCGCCGGTCAAACCCGTCGTCCCGCTCTGTCTGTTCGCTGGGGTCGCCTTTGTCGTCCCCTTCGCGTTAACGGCGCTCTTTATCGGTCCCGAGCTCCCCTCGATCATCGGTTCGATGGTGGGGATCACGGTTACCATTGCGGTGCTTCGTGCTGGCTACTTTGTCCCAGAGGAAGAGTGGACGTTCCCGGAGCGTGACGAGTGGCCCGACCACTGGGTCGGCTCCGTCGAACCCGGAGGAGGCAACGGCACGGGTTCCGAAGCGACTGGTGGCGATAGCCCGTCGATGTCGCTTGCCCGAGCGTGGGCCCCGTACCTGATCCTGGTCGTCCTGTTGATCATCACCCGTGATTTCACGCCGATCGGCGAGGTCCTCTCACAGGCCGCCGTCTTCACCCCAGAATGGGACGGTATCCTCGGTACTGAGGTCACGAACAGCATTGACTGGGCCTACGTTCCGGGCACTTGGCTGGTGCTGAGTGCGCTTATCGCCATCCCTCTGTTCGATCTCGACGGGTCGGAAGTCGCCGGTGCGTGGCGCGAGGCCGGACAGAAGATCGTTTCGCCCGCTATCGCGCTGGTGTTTGTCATCGGGATGGTCGGCATCATGCTCGAATCCGGACAGTATCCAGATGCACCTGGCGGCGATAGCATGATGGTCGTGTTGGCCGACGGGACCGCCACGGTGTTCGGCGACATATACACAGTCGTCGCCGTCCCGATCGGCGTCCTTGGCACGTTCATCACGGGATCGATCACGGTTTCGAACATCACCTTCAGCGGCCTCCAGTACGAGGTCGCGACCCAGGCAGGCCTCCCACAGCACCTGATCGTCGGTGGACAGATGATCGGTGCTGCGATCGGGAACGTGATCGCGATCCACAACGTCATCGCCGCGCTAGCGACGGTCGGGCTCGTCGGACAGGAAGGTCGGGTGATACGACTGAACCTCATCCCGGTACTGTTCTATATCATTATGGGGGCGATCGTCATCTCGATCGCCGTCATGATATAGACGCGCGACCGTCCTGATTTTGGCACGCGACCTTTTTGTTTGACCGCGCCAACCCACGATCGTGAGCGAGTTTGCGTTCGAGCTATCGCTGTGTGCCCACCTCGAAACGACGACGGACTCGATCGTCGCTCGACAGCTCGGCGGCGGCGTCGCCGCGCCCGGCAAACGCGTGCTCGATACCGTGCTCGTCGAGCAGGGTCCGGCCTTCGACGCTCGCGCGGCGATCACGCCCGATACCATTCCCGATGCCGCCATCGAGAGCGACGCCGGGCTGGGTCGTTTCCGCGACCGTGGGCGCGTGCTCGCCGGGCCGCCACGCCGTGTGAAATCGGTCGTCGAGCGCGCCGTCGAGGCGGGCTTTTTCGAGCGCGAGCGTCAGGACGGCCGCGAGTACGTCAGACAGGTCGCCCGGTATCCCGACGACTGGTTCGGCCGAATCATCGCGGTGGAGAACAAACCGGACCTCGGACGTCCGGGCGCACTGGAGACACAGTTACGGAAGGATGTCAGCCTCGGGCTGGTCGACGAGGTCGTGCTGGCCACGGAAAGCTACGTCACCGGCGCACACCTGAATCGGCTGCCGGAGCCGGTCGGTGTCTGGCGATTCGACCCCGACTCAGTCGGCGACGACCCGATCGAGGTGGTCCGCGAACCGACGCCGCTTCCGACCGACACTGGGGGAATCGAACTGCTGGAGCGTCACGCCGGACGCGCAGACATCACGACCGTCTCGCCCGAGGAGAAAGCCCGTGCTCGACGCCGCATCGCCGAGCGCGCGTACGGCAAGGGCTGGCGAACCTACGAGTTCCCGGAGTGTGCTAACGCGAGTACAGCAGCCCGTGGGGACTGCCACTGCCTCCCCCACTGCTCGTGGTACGACCGACTGGTCGACCCTGCAAGCGACTGCGGGCTGGACTGTCCGGGCTACGAGGCAGCCGACCCACCCGAAGTCGATCTCCACGCCGAGCGCGCCGAGACATCACCGTGGATCGCTGAGCCCGACGGAAGACAGCGACGACAGGCAGGACTGGACCGGTTCGGCTGATCACTCACTCGCGCAGTTCGTCCGCGTAGTACCAGAACAGCCCGAGTACTGCGGCCAGTCCGAGCGCAAAGATCGCCAGTTCGATCGGGTGGATAAACTCATCAAAAGCGATTGCGGCCACCGCGTAACAGACGGCCCCCACGGCGAGCAAAACGAGAAAGCGCGTCGAATCCGAGGCCCACGTCATCGACTGACCGTTGCCACCGAGCGCATATCGGCGTTTCCCTACAGCGAGAAGCGCTCGCCGTCGACCGCCAGCGGTTCCTCGAAGGCTTCGTCGACGGGGTAGTAGTGGGCGACGTGTACCAGCCGGGTGTGCTCGGCATCGAGGTCGTCGGCCAGCGCGATCGCCCCCTCTCGGGTCATGTGTTTGCTCCCAAACGTCCGGGGGGTCCCCTCGTCGTCGTGATGGTCGCCGCCCGCAGGATGCCCCTCGCAGAGATGTGCGGGGACGATCCCGTCTGCAAGCAACAGGTCGGGATCGGCCATCGCCGCCCGCGAGTCGTCGGGGATCGCATAGTTCGTATCGCCCGAAAGCGTTAGCTTCGCGCCCGTTTCGGGATCCTCGACCACGACGCCGTAACAGAGCAATGGCGGGTGATCGACCGGAACGAGCGTCACGTCGAATCCGCAGGTCCGGACGGGCTCGAACGGCGCCGTTGGCTGGACCTCGATCGCGTCGAGATAGCTGTACTTCCGGTCGACGGTTTCGGCGACGCTCTCGCCGGTGACCGGGTCTGTCTCGTTGGCGGCGTAGACCGGTGCGTCCCGGAGGAGTCGGTAGACGTTTCCGAGGCCATCGAGGTGATCAAAGTGGACGTGCGTGATGACGATGGCGTCGGGCAGGTCGACACCCTCGCGCTCGAACTGGCGGCGAAAGTCGGGGCTGGCGTCGATCAGCAGGGACTCGTCGGTCCGCTCGTTCTGGATGTAGACGGAAAAACGGGTACGCTCGATGCCGTGCTTGCGGGCGTACTCGCAGGTATCACATCGACAGTCGAGCGTCGGCGTCCCCGTCGTATCGCCCGTTCCGAGGAGGGTCACCTGCATCCTGTCAGTGATCGTGGCTGTGGTCGTGATCGTGCGAATGTCCGTCCGTGCTCCCGCCGTCGCCGCTGATGTCGCCGCCCGCGACCAGCGCCTCGTGATCGCCGTCCATCATATCCATGTTTTTCAGGTTGTCCCGTTCCTCGAAGTCCTCGACGGCGTCGATCAGATCCTGCTGGGTCAGATTGGTCCGGTTCTCGGTCAGCGCATCGAGGACAGCCTCGCGCAGCACCATCCGGAGATCGCTCCCGGTTAGCCCCTCGGTGATCTCGGCGACGGCGTCCGGATCGAACTCGTTGATCTCCATCGCGTGGGTGATCACGCGGAGGATGTCCGAGCGCATCCCACGATCGGGCTTCGGGAAGTTGACGATTTCGTCGAAGCGGCGCCATGCAGCGGCGTCGAGCTGGTCCGGGTGGTTCGTCGCGCCGATCAGCAGAACCTCGTCCTCGATGAGGCTCACCTCGTCGATCGACTTGAGCAGGGTGTTGACCGCGCGCTTGATTGCAGCGTGCTCGTCCGACGAGCGCGTCTTGGCGACGAAGTCGAACTCGTCCATAAAGAGGATACACGGCGAGAGCCGCTTTGCCACCTCGAAGACCTTCTCGACGTTTTTCGCCGTCTCGCCGAGATACTGGCTCGTAATCATCGATAGCTTCACCTCGACGAAGGGCAGGTCGAGTTCGTGGGACAACCCGCGTGCCGCGGTCGTCTTCCCGGTTCCCGGCGGGCCGACAAAGAGGAGTTTTCCGATCTCGCGTAATCCGATCTCCGCGAGGTACTCACGGTGCTCGATCGCCTTGACGACCTTGTGAATCTCGTTTTCCTGATCGGGCGTCAACACGAGATCGTCGAGTGTCATCTCGATCTCCTCGGGAGCCCGGACATCGACGAGATCGAGCAGCTCCTCTTCGTCCTCGTCGAAGAACTCCTCTAGCAGGCTGTCGATCCAGACCCGGTCGGCCTGGATGGGTCGGTTGGCCTTCCGCGCCCGATCGTAATCAACATCCTCGAAGTCGCCCTCGAACGCGTACGCGAGGGTTGGGTTCGACTGAATCCGTCCGGCATCGACGCGGTCACGGAACCAGTTCTCCGCCATCTGGCGGTCGGTCAGCGAGATCGAGCCCGAGAACTCGTCGCGCTCGGTGAACATCAGCTCCGAGACGGCGTCCCAGGGCTGGTCAATGCCCGTTGCCGTTCGTGCGGTGCTATTCGTCGCCGACAGCGGTCGCTCTATCTCGCCATCGCTCCAGAACACCTGTCGATACCGGGGTGGCAGGTCGTTCTCGTCAAGGGATCGGTTGTCGGTGTACAGCCGCGTCGTCAGCAGGAACTCGACGACGTCTATCGACGCATCGCTCATTCTAGGAGAGGTTCGTGTGGCCGGATGTTAAGCGCGTCGAAGACCCCCGACCGATCTACCAGGACCGGTCGTCGTCCTGCCTGTCGTCGACGCTCTCGTCGTCGGCTCCCCACTCGTTGTCGGATGCCGTGTCGTCTGACTCCCAGTTATTCAGTTCTTCCCCCTGCTGTCCCCAGCCCGCGTCGCCGCCCGGTTCCGGGTCGTCCCAGCTGCTCGACGTCGAACTCGACTCCCACGTTTCGTCTTCCGGCGTCCCGTCCGAAAGCGCCGATCCCTTTCGGAACTGCTGGACCATCGCTCCGATACCGAGCGAAGAGACGATCAACGCGATGAGCCCGCCCGCAACCGGGATCGAGGTGCCAATCGCCGTCACGACGAAGCCGACAAGAAACGCAAGCCAGAGCGTCTTCGTGGATGGCGGGCGTTCGGTTCGACCGGCGAACTCCGCAAGCAGGAAGCGCCCGATCAGGATATCGACGAGCACTGCACCGACGAAAGAGACCAGAACGAGCGCGAGCAGGAGTGGAATCCCGACGAGAGCGCCAATAAACGTCAGTATGAGCACGAGGCTGACGATGAAGACACCGATAACGGTCCCGAACCCGATCAGGGCAGTCGTTATGGGCTCGTCACGCATATGCTGGTTCGTCGATCGGGTGTACTCCGGGGTGAGGTGGATAAGGACGGCGGCGATCAGCCCGAAGAATACGAACGAGGCGGCGAGTCCTGCGAGCATCGCCGTCGTCGATAGTTCGTCGAATGCCACGGTGATCTCTTCGGGGTTCTGTTGGGTCGCACTCGTAACTCCGGAAAACAGCACGAGAGCACAGGTTGTTGCGATCGCATGGAGGGCGGATCGTCTCATAAATCATATTCCTCCCGTATCGAATATAAGGATGGTGATCACGTCAGAGTGAGTGAACTCGCCGACCAACCCCTTCCAGTTCTAACCGGTTTTAAGTTCATGAACGACGATTCAAGATACATGTCCGACGAGACGACTCCGGTCATTGCTGCGGCGTATCGCACACCACAGGGCAAAGAAGACGGCGTTTTCGCCGATCTTCGGAGTGAAGACCTTTCGGTTCCGCTGATCGACCACATACTCGAAGAAACTGGCCTCAGCGGCGCGGAGATCGACGACCTGCTCTGGGGCTGTGCACAGCAGCGCGACGAGCAGGGTAACAACATGGCGCGCGTGATCGCCTTGCTCTCCGAGCTGGGGGAATCGGTCCCCGCGTCGACGATCAACCGCTGGTGTGCCTCCTCCATGCAGTCGGTCATCTCGGCAGCCGACGCCATCGCGGCTGGAAACCGCGACGCAGTGATTGCGGGCGGTGTCGAGTCCATGAGCCGCGTCCCAATGGGGGAGAACACGCACAACGTCCATCCACGACTCGCCGAACTGTACAACATCGGCGAACTACAGATGGGAATGACCGCCGAGAAGGTCTCGGAAGAACACGGCGTCTCCCGCGAGGAACAGGACGAGTACGCCCTGCAGAGCCAGCAACGGGCCCACGAGGCGACCGAGTCGGGACGGTTCGACGACGAGATCGTACCGATCGACACGGACGAGGGAACCGTGACCGAGGACGAGGGGATCCGCCCGGACACCTCTCTGGAGAAACTCGCGGGACTGCCGACCGTGTTCAAATCCGACGGGACGGTGACGCCAGGGAACGCCTCACAGGTCAGCGACGGCGCAGCGGCGACGCTCGTGACGAGTAAAGCCTTCGCCGATGAGCACGACCTCGATGTCCTCGCGGAAGTCGGCGCGAACAACGTCGCGGGCGTCGATCCAACGGTGATGGGAATCGGCCCGGTCCCGGCGACCCGTGGCTTGCTCGACCGTGCTGACCGGGACATCGAGGACTACGACCTCGTCGAACTCAACGAGGCCTTCGCCAGCCAGGCCGTCTACTCCCGGGACGAGCTGGGGATCGATCCCGAGCAGTTCAACGTTAACGGCGGCGCAATCGCGATCGGGCATCCACTCGGTGCGAGCGGTGCACGCCTGCCCGTGACGCTCATCCACGAGATGCAAAAGCGTGACGCAGAGCGCGGACTGGCGACGCTCTGTGTGGGCTTCGGTCAGGGTGCGGCGATCGAGTTCGAGCGTCCCTGACCCGGTCGAGGTCGAGCGTCTCTGAATCACTCGTCGAACGCTAGCGTTTTTATTGCAACCGGGACTGCGCCGCCGCGCCGCATCGGCGTTCCAATGTCCAGATAATCGCCCACGTCGACCGTCAGTTCATCGATAGCCACCACCGTCCGCCCCTCCACCCGCCGGGCGAGTCCCTGCCCGAGCACTTTCGCGCAGTTCTGCCTCGTCACCACGACGAGCGGTAGTTCGGGCGGAAGTGGCGCGTACGCCTCCGCGAGCGCTGCCGCAAGCGACTCGATCCGATCGTAGGAGAGGGAGCCGACGTCCGAGATAGCGAGTGCGAACCCCAGTTCCGCCTCGTGGCGCTCCCGAGCCGTTTCGACAGCCGAACGGAGCACGTCGGCGAGTTCCGATCGCTCACAGTCCAGTTTGCCGACCGGGAACACCGGAAGATTCCGGAGCGGTCCCTCGCTCTCTATGTGGACCGTGTTGCCGCTGAATCGCGTCGTCCGGGTGCCTGCGCCCACGACAGTCGCCCTGATGTCCTCCTCCAGCGTGACGACCGGGAGTTTCTCGGCGGCCCGCTCCGCGAGAGCAGCGGCGAGCAGGGGACCCAGATCCGCATACGCGAGCCAGTCGCCAGTCGCCAGGTCCGAATCGCTCGTGGCTGGTCCGACGGTATCGCTCTCCGCCACTAGCAGCCGTCCGACCCCACCGCTGAATGCCACGGCATCGAGTGGAATCGACTCAGCAGGGAGCGAGCCGATCGCAAGGTCAAGCGTCGACTCGTCGTACGGCGGCCCGATCAGCGCATCGATTACCCGATCGGCCATCGCACCGGCTACCGCGACCAGCGTCTCCCGATCAGGGATCATATCGACCGCCAGTTCCAGCCCCTCCGTCTGGGCGAGCCCTTCCACGGGGTCGGCAACGGCGCTGACCGTGCCGTCCTCGTCGAATCGCACGAGCCGTCCGCCGACGTCGAGACAGAGCGTATCTCGGACGCCCGCTGCGTCGAACACCGCGATGTTCGTCGTTCCGCCCCCGACGTCGACGTTGGCGACCGTTTCTTCGCGTTCCGTGGCCCGATGTGCTGCTCCGGATCCCTGCCCGGCGAGTACGGCTTCCAGTTCGGGACCGGCCGTCGCGACCACGAACTCGCCGGTCGACTCCGCGATACGGTGTGCGAGCGGTTCGGCGTTCGCCGCGCGTGCCGTCTCCCCGGTGACGATGATCGCGCCCGTGTCGATATCCTCGACGCCCGCGGCGCGGAGCTCCGCGTCGACGATCTCCACGACTGCATCGACGTCGATCGTTGCAGGATCGAGCAGAGGTGTCTCCCGGATCTCCCCACGGTGGACGATCTCGCGGTCGGTCACGCCCAGTCGGGTCGCGCCGCCGGAGGAGACGTCCTCGACCGAGAGTTCGCTGACGATAACCTGTGTCGTGGTCGTCCCGACATCGATGCCGACGCTGGTCAGGCGCTCGGGCTCGCGCGTGGCCGAAGCCATTGCGTCTCAGGCGGCCTCCTGGAACTCCCGGTCGTCCTCACGCAGTTCGAGGCCGCTGCACTCCCGTTCGCACATTTCCTCGACGAGATCAGCGATCTGTGCTCCGGCCTCGATCGGGGGGAGGCCACCGTCGTGGATGTTCGAGATAACCGACTTCTTCGACGTCGGCGTCCCTCGCTCCGGTCCGTACACCATGTAGGCGCTGAGGCTTTCTGCGCTGGCCAGTCCGGGTCGCTCGCCGATCAGGTTGACACAGCAGTCGGCGTCGAGTTCCTCCCCGATGGCGTCCATCACGTCGACGCGACCGTACTCGACGAACACGGGCGTTCCGACGTCCAGCCCGCGGTCCGCCAGCCCATCCAGCAATACCGGCAGGAGTTCGGGGACGTTCGTCTCGACCGCGGTCGAACTCAACCCGTCGCTGACGACGATCTGTACCTGTGGACTCGTCGCACAGTCCGCCCGGAGCCGGGAAACGGTCTCCTCGGAGACATCCCGGCCCAGGTCCGGCCGGGCGAGGTATTCGTCCTTGTCAGCGACACGGGACTGGATCTTCAGGAGTCCGAGTTCGTCGACGACGGCCTCGTCGACGTGGGTCAACACGGCGTCCCGGGCGAGCCCGTGATCAGATCGGAACTCCAGTAGCGTCTCCGTCCGCGGTCTGGGACCGGATCGCCCCACGCCGAGCCGTGACGGGTTCCGGGTCGTGATGCGTTCGAGGGCCTCCCTGTCGCTCGGGTTGTCGATCGGCCTCGCCGTCGATCGGTCTCGGCTGGACTGTTCGCCGTCGGTGTCGTTGGTTTCTGATGCCATGGTTACGTGAAAATCGTGGGATCGCCCGCTCGGTCGGTCAGTCTGCCCGCTTCCATGATGCCCATCGTTTCGAGCCACTCCTCGAACGCCGGTGCCGGACGCAGGTCGAAAATCTCCCAGAGTGCAGCGGCGTCGTGGTAGCTGTTCGACTGGTAGTTGAGCATTACGTCGTCGCCCATCGGCACGGTGATGAAGTAGTTGGCACCCCCAGCGGCCAGCAACACGGCCAGATTCTCGATATCGTTCTGGTCGGCCTGGATGTGGTTCGTGTAGCAGGCATCGATACCCATCGAGATACCGTGGAGCTTGCCCATAAACACGTCTTCCAGTCCAGCCCGGGTTACCTGCTGGCCGTCGTAGAGATACTCCGGTCCGATGAAGCCGACGACTGTATTGACAATGAACGGGTCGTATCGCTTTGCGAGCCCGTAACACCGGGATTCCAGCGTGACCTGATCGACGTCCTCGTGGGCGTCTCCCGACAGCTCCGCACCCTGGCCCGTCTCGAAGTACATCACGTTCGGCCCCGATGCGGTGCAGCGTCGCTGGGCGAGGTCGTGTGCCTCGTCGAGGAGCTCGACATCGACGCCGAACTCGTCGTTTCCGGCTTCCGTCCCGGCGAGACTCTGGAAGACGAGATCTGCGGGCGCGCCCTCCCGAAGCGCATCCATCTGGGTCGTGATGTGGGAGAGACAGCAGTTCTGCGTCGGCACCTCCCACTCCTCGATGAACTCGTGTGTGGCCTCGAGAATCCGGGTCACGTTGGCGACGCCGTCCTCGACCGGATTGATACCGATCACGGCGTCACCTGCGCCATATGCGAGTCCCTCCCGTGTCGCATCGAGGATGTTGTCGACGTTGTCGGACGGATCGTTGGGCTGGAGTCGGAACGAGAGCGTCCCCTCTTCCCCGATTGTGTTGTTACACCGAGCAGTGATCGTCATCTTCGAGGACGCCAGCACGAGATCCATATTGGACATGAGCTTCGTCACTGCGGCGATCATCTCGCTCGTGAGCCCGGGGCGTATCGCCCGTATCTCGCGGTCGGTCGTCGTACTGTCGACCAGAAACTCCCGGAGATCGGCAACTGTCCACTCCCTGATACGGTCGTACACCGGCTCCCTGACGGCGTCCTGGATGACCCGCGTCACCTCGTCTTCCTCATAGGGTACGACCGGATTCTCGCGGAGCGTTTCGAGCGTTGTCTCCGCTAGCGTCCGCTTTGCGGCGACTCGCTCGGCGTCCGAGTCGGCCGCCAGCCCCGCGAGTTCGTCCCCCGTTTTTCGCTCGTTAGCTTTCGCAAGTACCGTCCGGATCGAGTCGAGTTCCGGACGAACTCCCCCTGTCGTTGCGTCCGTTGACATACGGTAGATAACGTGACTTCCACTCTTGGGTGTTTGCCATATGTTACCAAACCATGCTTGTTGATCGGAAATCAACGTTGCACTCGCGCCCGGATTCCTCCTCGATTCGCGACCATCGGAATCACTCTCCCGGCTGTCGGTCGTTCTCCGGTCCGACCGGTCACTGTGCAATCCAGACATTTATGTGCCATTCCGCGACCAGACCCCCTGTGCTCTAACCGAACTGCTGTGACGCTGGCCTGCGCGGGTGTTCGATACACTGCGTCACACTGTCCGTACGTATCGACTGTTCGCCCCATGACACCAACGTTGATTACGCTCCCGTCCCTAACATCTCGTATGGCCGACAAACCGACATCCGGTGAGATCCTCGGCGTACCGTACAACTTCGACCGCCCGAACATGCGACGGCTCATCTCGTCGTACTGGGAGCCAGGCGAGGGGATGCTCGTCGAGAAGCCGTTCGGGATCGGCTACACGCTGAACCTCGCCAACTGGCGCTCGTGGGTGGTTCTGGCCGTCGCCGGCGCGCTCCTGTGGCATGAAAGCGGGAGCGGTGAGGATACCGACGAGACCGACGAAGAACCGGTCGAAGTCATCGTCGACGACGACTAACCGACGCCTATTTTCCCCGGGACTACCGACCGGGGTGTATGATCCAGTTCGTCACCAGCAACGAGGGGAAGGTTCGAGAAGCGCGTGAATACCTCCCCGAAACGGTTCGGCAGGTCAACTACGACTACACCGAGATCCAGAGCGACGACCTCGAAGCGATCGTTAGCCAGGGTGCACGGGAGGCCTACCGCGAGATCGACGGCGACGAACCGGTACTGGTCGACGACACTGGGCTGTTCATCGACACATTCGACGGCTTTCCGGGCCCATACTCGGCGTTCGTCGAGGATACGCTGGGTATCGAGCGCGTCCAGCGACTGGTCGAGTCCGAGGAAAACCACCGCGCCGCGTTCCGAACCGTGCTGGGCTACTGCGACGGTAACACCGTCGAGACCTTCGAGGGAAGTCTTCGAGGTAGGATCGTCCCGCCGCGCGGAGATGGTGGCTTCGGCTACGACCCCATCTTCGAGCACGACGGCCGGACGCTCGCCGAGCTATCCACTGAGGAGAAAAACGCGATTTCCCATCGTGCTCGGGCACTGGCGACCTTTGCGGACTGGCTAGCTGTACAGAAGTGATCAGTCCCGGGGATCCCGGTCCGGCCCCGGGTACTCCGCGTCGTGGAGTGCCTCATAGAGGCTCTCGGGATCGAAGACCGTGGCGAACGCCTTCGGGTGTCTGACGCTCACCGTGACGTGGCTCTGTAGCGACGCCCCCGCCTGTGCACTACTCAACCGGTCGTCGAACGAGAGAACGTGTGCCGCGCGGCCGCGGTACGCGCTGGCCAGTGCTGGATGATCATCCGGTGGATGGTCGACGGGGACGCGTTCCCGCTCGATCCGATCCCGCCACTCCTCGGCTAGCTGTTTGGTCGCGAACCGTCCGATCAGCACCGTAGCGTCGTCCAGCAGTTGGTCGCTCGCCACCAGTTCGACCCAGGAGTGAGACCGGACGTAATCGAGTGCATCTCGGGCAGGGCCCCCCACGAGGAGATCGGCCGCCAGCACGTCGGCATCCGCGACGACACTGGCCGGGTCGACGTCCATCTCGGTGTGTCGGTTACTCATCTGCCGGTGTCGCTCGGCGCTCCGTGAGCGCATCCAAAAGCTCCGATTCACCCACCGCCCATTCCTCTGCGTGTTCGAACAGCGCTGCCCAGTTCATACGTGCACAAGGATATCAGCTATCAAAAACGGACCGGCATCCTGCCACACTCAAACGGATATCCAGCAGAGGACCGTTTGAATGAGGTGTGTCCCACTATTCGGCACAGGCACCGGGTTCGGCACACCCATCCGCACGCACCATGGCGTCCTCGTCAATCTCGTAGAGACTCTGTCTCGCGTCCGCAAAGTAGACATCTTCGTCGACAATCCCTATATCCTCGAGTCGTTCCAGGGCGTAGCGAACGGTTCGAGCCGATAGCATCGATTCCTCGACTATCTGTTTCTGTGTCAGGGGACCGTCGTACTCCAGTACTTTGAATACGAGCTTTGCGCTCGGCGGTAGGTCTTCGATATGTTCCCCGTCAGTGCCAGCCATCGTTGTGCGTGAAGTTGTGCCAGAGGCATAAAGATTGATGGGTTACCATCTGGTGACCGCGGTCCAGTTTGTCCCTGTTGTGGGCTGTTACATCGGGAGCAGCCCCAGCTACCATGTCTGTATGTTCTCCTGAATACGTTCCCAGCAACTGAGAACCGCGTCGGGTCTTCAAGTGTCGATAGCCCCGAGATGTAGCTGTACGAGGCAAATCACGATGTCAACCAGAGCCCAAAACCGACTCGAAAGCCAGTACGCGGGAATCAACCTCGAAGGCCAGCCACACGCCCTCAGCGCGTGGTTCGTCGTCTTGCTCCGGGCCATGATCGGCGGCATGATCCTCTTTGCCGGCCTCGG
>LKMJ01003317.1_pt1 | contig 14964 bp, 15 predicted proteins | sample 643391 | NCBI WGS metagenome assembly LKMJ01 (sample SAMN04112250, study PRJNA286221) | soda lake metagenome | biome: soda lake; feature: Kulunda Steppe; material: water; isolation source: sample PL-Br10 brine of Picturesque Lake | place: Russia: Kulunda steppe | collected 2010-07
CTGTTGCCCCCCAAGGGCTAGAGGGGTTTACTCCCTGGCGTACATGTTACAAGGTCGCTAGGAGCAAACAAGGTATTACTGCGAGTTCGTCTTTGACGTGCTCAAATACAGCTATAGCTGAACTGAGAAAGGGATCAAATACTCCTCCAACTAACTCAACTAACCTCAGGCTCACAATGCAGCATAAATCTGGCACTGCATAAATCTGGCGTGACAATGCCCATTTATACTGGCTTGCAGAAGAGAACAATGAGACCCCTAAAATCAGCCTTGCACCACTACAAAACATTAGGGACAAACTAAAAGCTCACATGAGCAAGCATAGACTTGGAGATGCTAATACCAACTCAGGTTACTATAACTATTGGAAGAAACTGCTCACCTTTGTGAATCTTACAACTAGCAATTCTTTTTGGAACAATACAAGGATTAATGTATCACAGAAAAGGAATGTCATGAAATTTAGAACGGGTACTCTTCACATTAAAAAAATGGCCCATCTTTACGGCAGAGCCACTAGTTCATCTTGTCTGTTGTGTCATCACTGATGACTCATCAGCCAGACAGCCGAATCCATATGCTTTCTGGCTGTCAGCATGCTTCAATTCAAAACATGGTGACTGAAAGACATAACATTGCTTCCAGGCTCATCATCAAAACTTTGAATAAAGGCGATTTTGGAGGAAACATAATTTTTACAGACATTGGAAATGAAACACGGATGGCTCAACAAAGTCTGGTCTCACCGGCACATGTAGCCAACAGGACTTTACCCCAATGGCTTCTACCAAAGCTGTCAGCAGACGAACTTCGATCCTGCTCAAGACCTGATGCTATTTGTATACTGCCAGTTGGAACGAATAAATACCATCAAAGAGACATACAGGATGTACACCCTTCGCGCTGGGATGTACACCTCGTTGAAGTAAAATAATTATTGCGATATATTGCGATGATACACAACCAGAGCAACAACTAGCAAGAGCAATTGAACAGCATATTGGATTGAAACACGCCCTTGCACAGCAATGCCACAAAGTGAGCCTGCATACCATCCTGATTGGAGTGATGGGAACCATCTATAAATATTATACTGAACTAACCCTCAGTAAGCTTGGCCTAGACCGGTGTAGAGTGAGAAGACTTACTCTCGATCTAAACATTCATTCTATTCAATACGCAACAAAGATCATAAATACAAGTAGGAGGTTGAGAAACACCAAGGAAAGAACATATGGCTCTTTTCAGAACCCTCCCGACCCCCACTAATGACCTTCTTCCTCGTTTCATGGTGGAGGTGTGCCTAGTGCTCGCACCAGATGTAAACTTTTTCCTTAATTCACGCAAACAGGGGTTACCTTGTTAGCGTAGTCTTTTCTTCTCTTTTCTTTGCTCATACCATTCAGCAGTATCCCTCCACACTTTCTTATCCTACCTCAGGTCACCAATAAAAGCTAACAAAGTGGATTCCCCTGCAAGAAAGCTTGGGTGTGTGTGTCACAGCCCTGCAGCCCCTCAAATGTGCGCAAACTGTCAAAGAGGCTCAAGCTCAAAATCAGGTGGTCAGGTCTTTATGGACCTCCCTACGGATGGCGCTAACTAACTGTTTCTGTGTGTCCCATTTCACAATATAAGCCAAGGAAGGCTGTCTGAGGATTAAGGATGAAATCCACAACAAAGGCGCAAATTGCAAGAGAGGCTCTGTCTGTGCCTTGGTGAAAGACTGGAGTCTCTTACCAGCTAGTGTGATGCTTGAATACGTTTCAAGTGCAAGCAATATCCATGATTCACGCAGGACCTGTAAGCCACCTTAAGCGCTTCGACTCAATAATAAGTCTACTTCCTCCGGCCACCCTGAACGCGCCCTCTGGCCCTCTTTATGGCTCCATGCTTGAACGGCCCAAACCCACTAGGGCCATAGATCCCCATCCTCGCCTCGGAGTTGCTCAAGCCCACATGATCAAAGCTTACACGAGGTTACGTCTGGATATAGCAAGCTGAGGCAACAACACCACAATTTTAGGCTACGGAAAATTTGCACACCACGAATGCGCCCAACTTAACAACTGCGTAAGCTTTCTATCAAGGCTTAAAATTGCAAATGGTTCGCCGGAGGCCGTAGCTTGCCCTGTATGTGGTGCAATAATGGAGCAGCAGTTGCTGCTGCCTCTTTTGCCGTGGCAGTGCTCCTTCTCTGTGAGCGTAGGGCTTTTGTTGATTACTTGTTTGTCGGTCGCAATCCCGTTCCATCTTCCACGTTCACAGGCTTGCATGACCCACCTCAAACCACAATACCTCTCCTCACCACAAGTTGTGCATATTCTCTTACCTGTTTGTCCAGGCACGGCGAGTGCCCAAACGGAGGGCGAGATGGGCTGTGAGACATGGTTGCCCAGCTCCCAGGGGGACTCACCCCGCATAGAGCTGAATGGTTCACCCTCTGACCTTTCATTCCACCCAAACATGGGCTTGAATGAAGACTCAGGCACCGGGGAGGGAAATGGCAGAATTCCTCCAAGTACGTGGAGTTCAGCGCTGTTCAGTTCTGCACTGGGCAGTATACGACAACTTGCACGCGCAAGCACATCAAAAACTTGCTTGCTCTTGCAGGGGAGTGCCACTCATACGTATTGGACACCAGCAGGAGTGAAGTTCAAGATATGTGTAAGAACAAGTGAGTGCAGGAGGAGGAGGGCGCCTACATGTTAGCCTGTGTGTGATGACTAGGCTGATCCCTCTGTATTGTAGGCCTGCAATTGTGCGATTGTGTGATTGTGTGATTATAAGAAGACTTTCTTACTTAGCAAATGTTTGGCTCTGGCCCTTATTTTGATACCTGCTCAGGGCCCTGCTTCTGGAGTTTTACCGGCTTAAGAGGGAGGGGGATGAGTTGGTGGTTGATGTGCCCAGGGATGTGCGCGATGTGGACGTGCTCTTCATGGTCGCTGAGGGCAACAGACCGAGTGTAAGTCATGCGCACAGCATGTAGGCGGAGCCTTGTATTTCACACAGTTGCAAAAGCTTTCTGTGAAGCTATTGATAGGTTGACTGCCAGCTGTCCAGATTCCAATAGAATTCCTGGCCCTGCTTGACACACCCTTGCTTACCTGTGCTTATACGTGGACCCACAAAATGGCACAGGCCATGCCCATGCAGAGTGCAATCGTGGCATCCTCACACGCAGACAACAGATCCACTCCACTCAAGATCATACTCTAATTGCCGTGCTGCGTTCACAATCGCAGGTCACCACTTCCCCGAGGCGAATCGTGTTCAGCCCCCCCAATCGAAGCAGGAATTCTGAGCCAAAGGAGAACCATGTATTCATAGATGTGCCAGGCGACAAGTTCCAGCGCCCGCACCACCGGATTCTAATCCGTAATGTCACCATGCAGTTGGATGGGGTGCAACCACTATGGTGGGTGCGTCTGCACGAGGGCATGTGCGCGTGCGTACGTGAGAAAGCGACAAGTCCATTGGCATGATAAGGGGCCAAGTGAAGGGTTCTACTGGGCTGTTGTGTAAATGAGCAGTAGGGTTACAAAGCCCCCTGCAGCTAGCTAGCCCTTGGTGCAAGCTAATGCGAAAGCTCGTGTAGCATGCCTGCTTGCACAACAGTGCAATGCCCCTCTGTAGTCCAGAGTGGGTGTACTTAGTGCCCCATTGTGAAGTACGTGTCACGCTCGATGCGGTCACCCTGAAGGTATGTCACCTTTGCCAACATGAACCGGGGCGAGAACGCGGAGCTGGCAGGCTACAAGTTCAGGGCGACATGCCTCAGTGACGATGAGCTCATGTGCCCCCGCCCATTCCCTGACGCCGGGCAGTGCAGCAACCCCATCAGCAACGGCGGCAACAGCACCGGAGAGCGCGGCGTGTGCCGGCATGTACGTGTGTGCATGTGTGAAGGCAGTGGAGGGGGGGGAAGGGGGCCATTGGGCATGTGCTCATGGTGGGCATAATCATGGTCTTCCAGCATTTAGTGCACAAGCTGCTTCTACCTGCAAACAGCCCATGCCCACGCCCCTCACAATCCATCAGCCTTGGCTGCACAGGAGGTGCACAGGGGCTCACGCATGCTGCTGCTTGTGTTAGAGGACCCTGCAACACCCACCCAGCTGAGACGCAAGCAAACAGCTGGTGCACCAGCACTGCTGCTTTGCACACATGTCGGGCATAGACTTTGGGCAAAGCAGCACGGAATTGCCATGCCGCAAACCGTCACACACACGCCACTCAAGTCAGGGCTGACCAGGGCAGGCCAGCCCATGCGTGCATTGAGCGGAGAAGCGCTCTGCCCACGTGTGTATGTGTGTGTGTGTGTGTGCGTGCAGGTGGATGATGCCACGCAGACCAGCGCCAACGGGCCTGCCACCAAGCAGTGCGATTGTGCTGAAGGCTTTGGCGACTTCGGATGCAACCAGGAGCTGCCCACCATCCCCACAAACGCCAGCAGCGGCGCAGGCCGGTTCGAGGAGCTGGATGTGAACGTGGCTGAGAATGAGTGGACATACTACCAAATCAAGGTTTGCGCCGAAGCCGCATGGGCTGCGCATAACTGCGCCTGTACAGCTTTTACTGATCCAGGCGCCTCGTTTGCCCAGGGGTGGGTGCTGCGCAACCTGTGCAGCTCAGGTTGCGAACACACACACACATACACACATGCAGCAGCACAAACTCACATGCACCCACACACACTTCAGTGCCCACATGCACCCACACGTGTCCACACGCAGGTGCCCGACTTCTCGCAGTCCAACTCGCGCAGCCTGCTGCAGGCGCGCCAGCAGCTGCTGCTGGTGGAGCTCGAGCGCCACCCCACAGAGCCCAAGGGTGGCAGGCCTGTACTGGCTGTGAAGCCCACGAACACCGAGGACAGAGGGGTGCCCTTGTGAGTGACGCGCACACATGCTGCCTTCGCATGCACTCTGCCGTTGCTTGGATGCTTCAGTAGCAGCATGCTGCACAGTGGCCTGGTCATTGGCCCACCACGCATCCAGCCTGCTTGCAACGACTTGCTGCAACACAAGCTTTGGTAGCTGCATTCCAATCTTCTAGTTTGGAGGTGTGAGAGGTGCAGGCGCGTCCTCGCACCCTCTGCTGTCCTCTGCTGTCGAATTTGCACCTCTGAGAGCCCTTATGATAGAGTGCAAACTTCTGGAGGCAAACCTTTTGGGGGCAAACACTTGAATACTCCTTTTCTGTGCGGCCCCCGCTGACGCAGTTTCCGGGATAACGAGTTTTTTGATGAAAATGGCATCAGCCTGGAGCAGAACCTGCACTTCATTGTCACGTGAGTGAAGCACCCGCGCGGGTGTGTGTGCGTGTGTGTGTGTGTGTGTGCGCGCATGCGTGCGTGCGTGTGCATATGTTTGAGCACATTCAGGTTGCGCAAGGCTGTGTATGCTTCATGCATTATGCACATGTGTGCGCCCTTAAACCTGATTGCACAATCGCGAGCAGTTTTATTCATGGCTTTACCCACACTGGAAGGAGCGTGCTCTGCTCTGCACCCTTCTGGCACTTATGAAGCTTAGAGCATGAACCTTTACCTGCCTGCAAGCCGGGAAATAGGTTTCATTAAGGACTACTTTCAAACAACTTCCAAGAGACTTTTGATTCAAGATGTTAATGCCACTTTGCTGTGGAGTGCCGCTAGAATTCCACCGTGATTGGCACTAGAAAAACTTGGTGATTGGCAGCAAAAATCTTAATGTGCAGGCTGAAGTTCAGCGCTGGCGGACGCTATACTTGGTCAGCTCCAGCACTTCTCCTCTGATTTCCCACTCTCATGCACGCATGCAGGCATATGGTCCTCCTGTCTCAGCTGCCCATCTGGCAAAGGTTGTGTGCCACTGTGCCATGTGCAGGATGGACTTCTCCAGCACCAACAGCTTCTACATCGGGTTCACCAACAGGGGCGACAGCCCATTCAGGGCTGACTTCCGTGTCAGATGGGCGACGCCAAATGAGGCCCTGCTCTGCCCAAGGGTGTGTCAGAGCAGCGTGCAGCTCTTTTGGTGTTGCCACCCTCCTTGAGTACAGACCCTGCCTGTGTGTTGCTTGGCACACACAGCTGCTGCTGCTGCTGCTGCTCGGAAATGTGTGCAATGGTCAGTGTACATGGAGGTGCAAATGTGCATGCATGCGCAATAACTGCCCTCTATGTTAACACAGGCATACACCCGTAAGCGCGCACATACACACGCACATGCACACGCACATGTGTACATATGTTCACACACCGCATGTGCCCATGCCCATACCCACAGGACTGTGGCGAGCATGGGCGGTGTGTGGACCCTGACGAAGCAGCCACTGTCGTTGACCGGTTTCCCCCCTTCATATCCCCCGCAACCACCGGCTTGTGTCAATGTGAACCAGGTGGGGGCTGGCACGGTGACGGTGAGAAGCACTGATGTGCACGCCAGCTGTTATGTTTGTGTGTGATTATGTGCCTTCAAGCCCAGACAGCGTTTATTTGCGACAGGGCAGCCAGAGCCCCTTTTAGCGAAGCCCTCCTGCACATGCAGATCAGCATAATGATGTGCGCACAAGCTGGATGAGCCTGCAACAAACAAGCAAACTCATCCAACAAGGGGTGTTAGACAGGCACGCACACATTCGTGCATGCAATCACACAGGCGCTCGCACACGCACACACATGCACACGCGCATGCATAGACGCACACACACACGCACACCCGCATGCATAGACGCACACACACACACGCACACACACATGCACTCGCATGCAATCGCGCAGACGCATGCACATGCACACATGCACACGCATACGCAGCCACATGCACAGAAGCACGCATGCACACGCACACACACTTGCAGGCTGGACAGGCTTGTACTGCGAGGGCAGGATGACAGAGATGGAGATTGGGCGCAAGCAGTCCATCGGCCCCAGAGTGCTACAGCCTGGCCAGTGGGACTTCAACATCCTGCGCATTCCCAGCAAGGAGTTCGACTTCTCGTGAGTGCTGCATGCACACATGTGTGCATGCTTGTGTTTGTCCAGCATGTCTCTGTTTGGAGGTGGGTTCATCCCCAGCAAGAAGTTGGATTCCTTGTGAGTGCCGCATGCCCATGTTCATGCTTGTTCCAGCACGAGCACATCTGTGTTAGGGCTGGCATGCCTGCATGCATTAGGAACAAAAGCCATTTGGGGCTGATTGTTGCTTGTAAGTATGAGTTCACTCAGCTACCCCTGTAGTCACTTGCTTATTGACTTCAGGACGCATATTGACAAGCAATTGACAGGTTCTTGGTAGGTGATCTACTCAACCTTGAAACCGCAACCCTGCATACCTGCAAGTATTTTAAGAGTAGGAAGCCCTCATGTGCTAGTTGCACATCCCCTGCTCAAACATAAATGTGCCTGCATCTGCGTGCATACGTGCCATCCAAGCGCACAAATATTGATGCATGACGTGGGGACAACATGCTGATCAGCTGATTGGCTGCTGGCCAAACGAGAGGTTGTATGTCACGTGAGGACGTGTGTGCCACCCGAGGGTGTGTGTCATGCGAGGTGTGTCACGTGAGGGCGCGTGTGTCACACGAGGGTGTGTTTGTCACGCGAGGATGTGTGTCACGTGAGGATGCATGTGTCACGCGAGGGTGCGTGTGTCACGAGAGGATGTGTGTCACGTGTTGTGTTACGCAAGGATGTGTGTCACGCGAGGGTGGGTGTGTCACGCAAGGATGTATGTGCCACGCAAGGATGTGTGTCACGCAAAGATGTGTGTGTCACGCGAGGTTGTGTGTCGCGCGCTGTGTTCCGCGAGGGTGCGTGTGTCACGCAAGGGTTCGTGTGTCACGAGAGGATGTATGTCAGGCGTTGTGTTACACGAGGATGTGTGTATCACGTGAGGGTGCGTGTGTCACGTGTTGTGTAACGCGAGAGTGCGTGTGTCACGCAAGGGTGCGTTTGTCACGCAAGGGTGTCTTCTCGTGATGCAGGGATGATGTGCTACTGATCAGCTGGTTGGCAGAGGACGAGAGCGTCAACCTTCAAAGAGAACTGGTCAACGCTTTCCTCACTGTGGATGAAGGTTGGTGCCAACAAAAAGCCTCAAAAACACTTGGCATGTCCTAAAGGCCAGCTGGGCACAAGGCAAGAGTGCTGCTCGCATATTCAGCTGGTGTATGCCCTTCAAGTTCATAGGGAAGGGGGTTTTCTGCCTGTCAGCTCGTGTGCCCCTCTGTGCTGTGCCTGTCTGCTTGAAAACTCGTGCATTGAAGCTTTTGCATGGGTTTTTGCCTCTGGGGCACGCGCACACATGCATGCACATACATGCGCTTGTAAGCACGGATGTGTTGACTCAAGCACACATACATGCACAAGAACATCAGGCCCTGTGCCACGTCCCTGCTGCATACATGGGAGCAGAGGCAGCTTGCTCCTTGTGACAAGCGTCTACGGCCCACTGCCCTCCCCGCGCATGCTCTGCTCTTATCGGCTTGCCTCCTGCAGCTCACTCGCTCGCAGCTTCCCCTGCCCCTGCTCTCACCTGCAATACCTATCACCAGCCCTCCCTGCCCCTGCTCTCGCCCGCACCGCACCTCACCAGCCCTCCCTACCCCTGCTCTTGCCTGCACCGCGTGCAGACCAGTTCCCACGCCAGGCCAGCTCAGACCGCAGCAGCGTCCTGCAGCAGGGCCAGGTCAGGAGGTACCCAGACATGGAGCCGGGCTTCGACAACAACCCGCGCAGGCTGCAGGTGCGTGGGGCTGCGCAGCCGCTGCACAGCTTGGCGGCGCCTCCTGTACGCTAATTGTACCCTGGGCATGCGGCACTTCAGCCTGCCATGCACGCGCAGCACGAGCCTCGCGAGCGCGCCACGCAGTATGCACACCCTAGAAAGGGTCCTCATCTATACACCCAGTTGTGCCCTGGTATGCCAAGCGATCCTGGAGCATGGAGCTGCCCTGCATCACCTGCATGACTATCAGGGACAAGACTCTTTTGCATAGCTCGCAGCACGTGCCTTATGTTATGCAGGGATGTGGTGCACCACAAAGAAATGAGCCGTGCACCCCGGGCTTCGTCATCTGCCTGCATGACTATCAGGGACAAGACTCTTTTGCATAGCTCGCAGCACGTGCCTTATGTTATGCAGGGATGTGGTGCACCACAAAGAAATGAGCCGTGCACCCCGTGCTTCATCATCTGCCTGCAGGTCAGAGGTGTAGCCCTGAACAGCGGCTCCAGTTACGTTCTTGGCGTGTACAACTCCGACTTTGAGAGGTGAGGGGGTGCTGGGTGCAAGGTCCACGCTGGGTGCCCTCCCCGCTGCTGCTTGCTGCATGAGAGGGAAGGTGAACGCGGGAAGGTGTGCACACTACACGCGCTGTTCCAGTTGCTGCATGCTGCGTGAGAAGGGCAAAAGACAGGTGCTGTTGAGCAACCAAGCGGGAATGTGGTTGACTGGGGAGCTGGTGGTGCACAGGGCAAGTGCCTGTTGTGCGCGTACTTATATATGGTCATAGCAATTTAATTGCTTAAATTGCAGCTGCCTCTCCAATGGAGACTTGAGATGACAGCTGTCCCGATGGAGCATATGGTGGCGGTGCATTGGGCATCCTCACGTGCGGACATGCCAAGCCCTGTGTGCCAGAGCGAGCCTGGGACAGCCTGCAGGCATCCTGCACACACACCACAGTGTTGTGCGCCCTGCCACGGCGCCTCGCTTGCTGCATGCCTTGTGCCACACCAAAAGCACTTGCTCGCTTCATGCCCTCACCAACAAGCTGCTGCCGCCGCCACTGCTGCCGCTGCTGCCGTTGCAGGTCCTCCCCCTTCAACTACAAGATCGAGCTGGCCGTGCCGGAGAGCAGCGAGTCCAGGCTTCACCCGTACATGAGCGTCGTCATCGGCGTCATTGCAGCCATCGTGCTGTGCCTGTTCTTCACGCTGTCGCGCCGCGTGTTCATGCGGCACAGCATGTTTGCGGGAGTACGCAACAGGCTCGGGGTGAGTGCGAAGGACCTGGCTTGAGGCAGGTGGTGTGGTGGTGATGCGTGCGTGAGGCAGGTGGTGAGGTGGTGATGCAGGCATGTGGCAGGTGGTGTGGTACATGTGCGCAGTGAAGGTGCGATGTGCGGGAGCTACACCCCTGCTGCTGCTGGTGTGCCTGGGTCCCCAGCAACACCCTGCTCATACCTCCTGCACATACCAACAATGCATAAGCCCCATACAAGCGCATGTGGGCTTCTTGCACACAGTAGCTTGAACATGTTATGCCATGGGTGCACTGTGCCTCCTCTGCTGAGCTATCTAAGGCAAACTGTGTGCGGGCGCGTGTAGGTGCGGGAGGCTGTGCCTGCCAATACGGACTTCGAGGGCGAGAACTATGATGGAACACGCCGAAGGTGCGCCTTCGCTTGAGCCAAGGCACACGGTGTGTGCTCTGGTTGCAGGCAGCATGCTTTGTTGCGGCGATGACAAGATTGCACTTGTGCAGTCAACAGCCCCTGACCATGTCCCTCGACATCGCGCCTCTGTCCGCGCGCACGCCTCTTGGCGAAAAGCCCTGAGCTGAGTGCTCGCCTTTCACGACGGTTTTGCCTGCATTCCTTTTGCCTGTGCTTGTGCAGGGGCGTGTCCCCAGAGACCATCAGCACATTCCCAACCTTCACCTTTGTGCCAGCTGTCAAGCCCACACCTTCTACGGGTGAGGACAAGCAGCAGCCCCCCAGGCAAACTGCATCCTCACAAGCCGCCCGCGAGGAACGCAGGTGCGCAACCCTGTGCATGTGCGTGTGTGTGCTCATGTGTGTGTGCTCGCGTGTGTCTGTGCGCACGTGAGGAGCGCACATGCGTCAACCTGTGTCATTAATCGTGTGTGTGTCGCGCACAGGTGTGTTCGTGTGAGAGTATGAAAGAAAGTGAGAGTGGGAGGAGGTAGATGGTTTTTACTTTGAGACGGCCTTTCCTTGCGAGTTTCTTGGTGCCCAGCAGGAGGACCCCGTTTGACTGGACGCAGCAGGTGCACTCAGGTGTACATGCAGGGTACATACACATGTGTGCTTGCCCCCCTCAGTGGTAGAGACACTTTTTTTGGCACAAAAAAGTGTCTCTGCCGCTGAGCGGCTGGCTGCCAGGCAGCAACCCCGATAAGACACCAAAGCGGAGCTGAGCCTTGACGAGACACCAAAGTGGTGCTGAGCACCTGCCCAGAGGAAGCAGTAGCCCTGCCCCACCAATCTAGGTGCTCCTTTTGTGTGTGGCCTGTATCGCAGGGTGCGCCAGGCGGCAGCGGCGGCCGCTGCTACGGAGGCAGGCTTTGGCCACAACCTACACACAGATGCTGGCAGTGTCACAGCGCCACAGGAGGGCAACCTCCAGCGGCGTGGGAGCCGCATTGTGGAGCCTGCTGCTGCTGCTGCTGCTGTTGCCACCATGGTGAGTGGGGGCGTGGTGTGCGGTAGTGCTGCAAGTGCTGCGCCATGGTTCTAGCCACGCTTCCACTTCCAATCCTTGTCTACTACTAGTAGAACCAGCCTAATGAGCAGTGTAGGCCTGCTTGCGTCCACAGCCACTGCGCCTCCTCTGTCTGTCCTCATCTGCTTGTGCTTTGAGCGGTCATCATGTGTGTTCTTTTCGACCGCACACGCTGCAGGCCAATGCAAAAAGGCAGAGTGAAGCAGGGGAAGATGGCGCCAGGGAGTGGATGAGCAGGGACGCCCCATCGCAGGCCCTGGCCATTAGCACTGGATCTCACCCCACCACACACACAAACCTTGTGTTTGATGGCAGCCCCAGCAGCGTGCGTGGGAAAGATTTGGCGCCGGGTGGGGGGGCTTGCAATGGGGAGGGTGGTGCCACTGGCAGCACCAGCGGGGACGGCAGAGGCGGTGAAGGTGGTGGAAGCAGCAGCAGCAACGGGGGTAGGGAGGAGGAGGAGGAGGAGGAGGAGGAGGAGGTGCCAACGTGCTCGGTGTGCTTGTGCGAGTACGAGGAGGGCGATGTACTGCGCCGCCTGCTGCCCTGCAACCACGAATTCCACTGCACATGGTGCGCTGTGTGAGGCCCTCGTGCATGTGTGTGTTCATGTGTCTACTGTGTGTGTCCGTGCGTGTGTCTTTACTTGTTTGCGCGTGTGTCTGCTTGTATTTGTTTCTCCTGTGTGTGTTCGTGTGTGTGTGTGTCCATGTGTGTCTATGCGTGTGTGTGTGTGTCTTGTCTTCGTTTGTGTGTATCCATATGTGTGTGTTTGTGTCTCGGGAGTGTGTGGGCGTGTGCATGTGTGTGTATGCATGTGCGTCCCCTGTGTTATTTAGTGCCCCCTGCGTGTTTTGTGTGCATGTGTGTTTCCATGCACATGTCCTATGCAAACCTGTCCTGTTTCACATGGGACAAGAAAAGCACAGGGATGCTCATAATCTTTGGATCAGCAAGTCACCTTGGCTGGCAAGCTGAAGCACTAGGTATTAGAGAAGGCATTATATCTCTGCCTGCAAGCCGTCTAGTCGAAGGCTCAACCTCGTGGGCCACATGGTCTAGGTCAGCGGGGGCATTTTCCCTTGCCTATCCGCCAAAGTTTAAGGTCAAGCCTCCTGGCTCAATGGCTTACTAGCCTGTCTGGCTCACAGACCACAGTCTCTGGCTCACGGACCATGGTCCCTGGCTTACAGACCACAGTCTCTGGCCTGCGGTCCACAGTCTCTGGCTCGCAGGCCACAGTCTCTGTCTGGTAGACCGCAGTCTTTGGCTTGCAGACCACTTACTCCACCTGGCGCTCAAATGCATGAAAGGCACGTGCAGCAAAGCACATACACGACATCCTTGAAAAAGGTGGCCTTTGCCAGTGTGACGCCGCAAGAATACGCTTGGGCATTTTTATTGTCTATGAGACGCGTACAGGCATGAGAGACTTACACACTGAGTAGGGCGCCGTACTGTGTAATTAGCACATGTGTGCACACGCCTGCACAAGCCCAGGGCCAGCCATGGCATAAGCACTGCTTGACATGGCTTTTGCATCACCAGTCTGCTCGCCCACTCGCCTGCAGCTGCACAGACACACGCATGCACACGCACACACACACGCACACACACACACACACACACACTTGCTCTCCCGTGTGTGCCCACGCCCAGCTGCCTCACTCACTACACCCTCTCACCCTCCCACCTACCCACCCTCTGTGCGCCTCCCGCACCCCATGCCCCTGCAGCATTGACAAATGGATGACTCAGCACCACACCTGCCCCATTTGCCGTGTGGAGTTGGAGCCAGAACCCGCCGAAGGGGCACAGCAGCAGCAGCCACAGGCAATCGGCGGCAGCGCCAACAGGGGCGCCAGGGCGGGCAATGACGCTGTCAGCCAAGTTGCCATTGACATCCCCCCTAGCATGCCAGGTGTGAGGCCCCAAAAGCCAGCCCTGGCCCAGGCATCAATTTGCATGGGGCTTGGGAGGCAACCTCAGGGAAAGCTGGGCTGTGCTCCATTTTTACTGGGTTTGGTTTTGAATAGGGGGCTTCACATGCAGCCCTCTCCGCCCAGAAGCGCTTACTTGCCCTCTTGGCCTCCGCCCGGGGTCTGCCTGCTTGTCCCTGTGCATCACGGACCACATGCGACAAGGGCTGCGTGCTTTGAGGACCACATGCAACAAGGACCATGCGCTTGGACCACATGCAACAAGTTGCACGCGCTTACAGGACCATATGCAACAAGGAGCACGCGCTTACAGGACCACATGCAACAAGGAGCACTTGCAGACGCGCATGCAAGAACTTGCACGCGCTTGGAGGACCACATGCAACAAGGAGCACGCGCTTACAGGACCATATGCAACAAGGACCACATGCAGACGCACATTGTGACGGCACCCTCACGCGCGATGCTGGGCACTACTGTGGCAGTTATTGGGAGGCTCTGTCTGTTTGCCTTTTGCACAACAACAACCACATGCCTGCACATGGGTGTGGGTGTGGATGGGGGGTGGGGTGGGTGTATATGCATGTGTATGCCTGTGCACGTGTTTGCATGCCTGCGCATGGTGTGTGTGTACGTGTATGTGCGTGTGTGTATGTTTGAACCCAACCAGGTGAGAGGGTGTGACGCTTCTGGGGTGCACACATACGTCATATGTGTACACACACGTGTACACACAAGCACGTGTAAATGCGATATATGCGCACCAGCGGATGCGCGTATGCCCTGTGCAGCTGAAGGCGGCGCCCGGCCCTCCGGCGCCCGCGGCACCAACCGACAAAATGTGCTGCTGTCCGCGTTCGCCTCCACCCTGAACCCCAGAGCAATCACCGCCGTGTTCGAGCCGCGCTTGCGCCCGCGGCCGGGGCCACAGGTGCGTGGCCAGGGTTTGGAGCGGGTGTGCCTGCAGGGTCGCAGCAGATGAGCAGGATCATAACAGGTAAGCGAGGTCGCAGCTGGGTCCCGAGCGGGTGATCCAGTAAAGCTGCAGCAGAACAGCAGGGTCGCAGCTGGGAGGTGAGGCGGCCTGGGGGTGGATGAGTCAGGCTAGGCTTAAAAGAATGCCAGATGCGTGACGAAAAGTGCATGCAGCAAACAGCAGCTGAGCTTGCTTTAGCAGCCAGCATAGGCCATACGCGCCCATCGGGCGCGCCATACGCACCCATCGGGCGCGCCATACGCACCCATCAGGTGCGTTGCAGATGCATCCATTAGGCGCGGCGTAGACGCACCCACCAGGCTCACCATGTACTTGCTTGCATGCATGGCAGGTGGGCATGGGCGCTGCTGGGCTGAACTTGCATGCGCAGCACGCGCAGCAACGTGCACAGCGTGGAGGACAAGTGGGCATGGTTGCACAGCAGGGCCGGCCGCACATGCAGCAGGTGAAAAGCCCAACTAAGTGCCACAGTTGCCAGGCAGCTGCTGCGCACGTCTGCTCGAACCTGACCTCAGTGCATGTGTGTGAAGGGGGTCCTGTGTGAGGATTTTGGCCTCTCTTGCTCCAGC
>LKMJ01003318.1_pt1 | contig 14964 bp, 16 predicted proteins | sample 643391 | NCBI WGS metagenome assembly LKMJ01 (sample SAMN04112250, study PRJNA286221) | soda lake metagenome | biome: soda lake; feature: Kulunda Steppe; material: water; isolation source: sample PL-Br10 brine of Picturesque Lake | place: Russia: Kulunda steppe | collected 2010-07
AGGAGATGCGGGACAAACTCCTCGACGCCAACGCAGAGAACAACAAGTATCAGCAGAAACTCGAGCGGCTGACCCACGAGAACAAGAAGCTCAAACAGTCCCCGCTGTTCGTCGCCACCGTCCAGGAGCTCACGGGCGAGGGCGTTATCATCAAACAGCACGGGAACAACCAAGAAGCGCTCACCGAGGTCACCGAGGAGATGCGCGAGGAGCTCACCCCGGACGCCCGCGTCGCGGTGAACAACTCGCTTTCCATCGTCAAGCAGCTCGACGGCGAGACCGACGTCCGGGCCCGGGTAATGCAGGTCGATCAGTCGCCGGAGGTTTCCTATGCTGATATCGGCGGCATCGACGAGCAGATGGAAGAGGTCAGAGAGACCGTCGAGATGCCCATCGAGAGCCCGGAGATGTTCGACGAGGTCGGGATCGATCCGCCCTCCGGTGTGCTGTTGCACGGCCCGCCGGGGACGGGTAAGACGATGCTCGCGAAGGCCGTCGCCAACCAGACCGACGCCACCTTCATCAAGATGGCCGGCTCCGAACTCGTCCACAAGTTCATCGGCGAGGGCGCAAAGCTCGTCCGGGATCTCTTCGAACTCGCCCGCCAACAGGAGCCCGCCGTCGTCTTCATCGACGAGATCGACGCGATCGCCTCGAAACGGACCGAGTCGAAGACCTCCGGCGACGCCGAGGTCCAGCGGACGATGATGCAGCTTCTGGCCGAGATGGACGGGTTCGAGGACCGCGGGCAGATCTCGATCATCGCGGCGACGAACCGCTTCGACATGCTCGATCGGGCCATCCTCCGCCCCGGCCGCTTCGATCGGCTCATCGAGGTCCCGAAACCGGACTTCGACGGCCGAAAGATGATCTTCGAGATCCACACGCGGAAGATGAGCGTCGCAAGCGAGGTCGATTTCGTCGAACTGGCCGAACTCGCCGACGGAGCCTCCGGTGCGGACATCAAGGCGATCTGTACGGAGGCCGGGATGTACGCGATCAGGGACGACCGTCTCGAAGTGAAAACTGAGGACTTCGAGCAGGCCTGGCGGAAAATCAAGCAGACGGACGACAGCGAAGCGGAAGTCTCGAAGACGTTCGCCTGAGGCTGTCAACACGACATTTATAGGTGGAATAGCACGAGAGAGTGACAGAACGTTAGCTGGCGATTTATAAGTGAAACGCCGTACCGATACGAAAGCTCGAATCGACCGCCAAAGATTAAATGGGTTCGATCGCGGCCGATCCGATCAGGGTGACTGGATCGCTTCCAGGATGTTCGGGCGATCGTCCCCGATCGTCCCATCGCCGCCGTCCGTGTTCCAGACCTTCTCGGGCATCGGCAGCCCTTCCCACAGTTCGGCATCGAGCGTCTTGACATCGAGGCCGCACCGCTCCTCGAGGATCCACTCCAGCTGTCGGGCGTGTTGGCCGGCGTGCCAGACGGTCCGCTCGAAGTACTCGTGGAGCGACGGGTCGCCGTAATAGACGTCGGCTTGCGCCTCCCAGTCGGCGCCCTCGGCGTAGTTCTCGTGCCAGTGTTCGAGACGGGCGCGGATGTGCTGTCCGTAGGTAACGAGCGCCTCGACCGACTCGCTCGCCCACTCGGGCTCGGATTTATACATCTTTAGCGGCTTGCCGTCCTGGTGTTCGAGGAAGGATTCGGGGATGCTGAACGCGTGATAGACGAGCTGGCCGGCGGTCCGGGGCCGGTTGGCGATCGGTCCGTCGAGCTTGTCGGCGGGGAGCCGTTCGGCGTACTCGACGAGGGACTCGAGGACGATGTCGAGCCGTCGGTACAGCTCCTCGACCGGGAGTACCTCCGCTTCGTATTCGATCTCTGCGATCCGTGCGACCGCCCCGAGGTCCTGTGCGTCCGCCCAGTCGTCGCCCCGTTTGATGACCGGGACCTGTCGTGGCAGTCCCTGGGCTTCCATCTCGTCGAGCATGCTCATGTCCTCGGCGATGTTGTGCGATTCGAAGTCGACGTCGTTGCGCTCCAGAAACTCCTTGGCTCGGAGACAGCTCGTACAGCCGGTCGCCCAGTAGAGATGGGTGCTGGCCTCGGTTTGGGACATACTCTGAGAATGAGTACCAGTGGCAATAAAGCTTCTCCGGTGGCTGTCCGTCGCCCGTATTTAAAACAGTATAAATAGCGCGTACGGGATCATGAACAGCACGAGCGTCATCGCGAGGATGACGAGCGCGTACGCGGCGAACGTCCCGGCCGCGGTGACGAACGAGGAGTGGCTGAGTTCCGCTTTGAGTTCGGCAACGTCCATACGGCGGTATTCGGTCGCTTTCGTTTATAATTTCCGCCCCAGGCGGCTCTTCATCACTGGGCCGACTGCACCACCTGCCGATCACAGTCAGTTACCCGATGATTTCGGCGATCCGCCGCGGTTCGCTCGACAGCGAGGGGCTCTCCTCGATCAGTTGGAGGACCTCGTGGTCGGTCACGTCGGGATAGCTCTTTTCGGTCGCCTCCTCGATCAGCTCCTTCTCCATGCGGAACTCGGTCCCCTCGTAGATGACGTCGACGCCCTCCTGGTCGAAGGAAAGAACAGTCATACCGGGCGTTGGCGAGCGAGCAGTATAAGCGCCACGAGAGATCGCCGTCAGACCACCGTCAGACACCGGGAGCGGGATTTAATAGCCGTCACACCGACTACTCCACCGTGTTCGGCACGGATCCGCTGGAGGAACTGTCGGTCCCCGACGGGACCCAGGTCAAAGAGCACGACCTCGTTACCGACGGTGACGTCCTCGTCGGCGGCCAAAGCACCGTCGAGTTGGGTATCCGCGGCGGGACCGTCGTCGCCGGCGAGCGAGTCAGCGTCGAGGGGGATATCGAAGCCGACGGCGACTGTCGGCTCGATATGTGGTGTGAGGTCGACGGGAACGTCCTCGTCGGCAACGACGCCTACCTCGGCGAGCGGGTCCAAATAAGCGGACAGCTCATCGTCTCCGGCGATCTCGACATCGGCGACGACGTGGAGATCGAGGAGGGGTTCGAAGCGAACGGCTGGATCGTCATCAGGAACCCGATGCCGACGATCGTCTTTCTGTTCGTCTATCTCTCCCATCTGCTCCGGATCGGCGAAAAGGAGGCCGCGGCGGAGGTCGCCGACGAGTTCCTCTCGGAGGGGCGCGAGGCGGAGCCGGTCACGATCCCCCGCGGCGCCCATGTATCGGATGACACTTGGCGGGTCTCGACGCCGGCGACGATCGGCGACGGCTGCCGCCTTCACGGCAACATCCGGGCGACGGAGATCGACGTCGGGAGCGATACCGAAGTGTTCGGAAGCCTCCGGGCGAAGGGTTCGATCCGTGTCGGGGAAGGGACGGTCATCCACGGCGACGTGACGACGAGCGACGGCGACGTGGTCGTCGCCCCTGACGCGTACGTCCGCGGCGGGATCTCCTGTGACCGGTGTGAGCTTTCGGAGGCCGCCGAGGTCGAAGGGACGATCCGGGCCCGCGAGGGAATCACGATCGAGGACAGACCGATGGAGTCAGCCCAAGGTGAGGGAACTGATCGGGCCGATTCGGCCGGGGCGAGCGAGGAAACATCGGACGAAAGATCGGGGACAGAACCGGAATCCAGTTCCGGGCCCGCGGTCGAACCCGGCGTAGAAACGGAAGGCGGAACCGAGTCCGAATCTGAAGCCGCTGTAGAATCCGGAGCTGAGACCGAAGATGACCCGGAGCCGGCGATCGTTCCGATCGCGAACGGACGACTCGACCCGACCGCCGAAGCGAGCGGGGCCGATCACGGTGCGGGCCGGGCGTTCGTCCCGCTGGATTCCGACGAAAGCGAACCAAAGCGGGCGTTCGTCCCGCTCGAGGAGAGTAGTTTTAAATGGGACGCGGTCGGCGAGCGATCGAACGGATCCCAAGAGGAGGACGTCACCGCGATCGTCACGGACGCCGAAGAGTTCTGATCGGGACCGGGGGCGACCGCACTCCGCCCGGCATCGGGAGTCATATACGGGAGCCTCCGGTACTCGGCAGTATGCTTTCGGTCGCGCTCGCCGGCAAACCCAACGCCGGCAAATCGACGTTTTATAAGGCCGCCACGATGGCGGACGTCGACGTCGGCAACTACCCGTTCACGACGATCGATCCGAACCGCGGGGTCAGCCACGTCCGGACGCGCTGTCCGTGTCTCGATCTCGAGACGCGCTGTGGCAACGAGACCTGCCACGACGGTAAACGGTACGTCCCGATCGAGCTCCTCGACGTGGCCGGCCTCGTCCCCGGCGCCCACGAGGGGAAGGGCCTCGGCAACCAGTTCCTCGACGAGTTGACCAACGCCGACGTCATCCTCAACGTCGTCGACGCCTCCGGCGGGACGAACGAGGCCGGCGAGCCGATCGAGATCGGCGAGTACGACCCAATCGAGGACGTCGAGTTCATCGAAACCGAGATGGATCTGTGGCTCGCGGGAATCATCGACCGCAACTGGGAGACGATCGAGCGGGCCTCGCGATCGCCGGAGTTCGATTTCGAGGAGACGCTGACGGAAACGCTCACCGGCGTCGGGGCGAGCGAGGCCGACGTGATGGCTGTCCTCCGTGAACTCGATTACGAGACCGACCCGATGGCCTGGGACGACGGCGACCGCGAGGAACTGGCCCGGCTGTTGCGCGAGCGAACCAAACCGATCGTCGTCATCGCGAACAAAGCCGACATCGCCCCGGAGGGAAACATTGAACGGCTCGAAGAGGCGGCCGACCGTGTCATTCCTTGCAGCGCCGAGAGCGAGCTCGCACTCAGGAAGGCCGTCGAGGCCGGCGTCGTCGATTACGATCCAGGAGACGGATCGTTCGACATCACGGGTGAACCCTCCGATGCACAGCGATCGGGGCTCGAACAGATCCGGGGCGTGCTCGATGAGTACGGCGGGACGGGCGTCCAGACGGCACTCGATGAGGCCGTCTACGGGCTCCTCGACCGGATCACCGTCTATCCCGTCCAAAACGAGACTCGGTGGACGGACGGACAGGGGAACGTACTCCCTGACGCGTTTCTCCTGACGGAAGGATCGACCCCGAAGGACCTCGCCTTCGCGGTCCACTCCGATATCGGCGAGGGGTATCTCCACGCCGTCGACGGACGGGCGAGCCGGCGGATCGGCGAGGACCACGAACTGTCGGAGGGCGACGTGATCAAGATCGTCTCGACGGCGAGTTGACCGGTCGAAGGCTCACTCCCAGGCGTCGGGGGCGATCCCGAGTTGAATCACGATCGGACGGTAGGCGAACACGATGACGAGGATGATCACGAACTCGAACCAAAAGCCCAGATCGCCGATCGCGGTCCGGATGACGGTCAGAGCGGCGAAGACGATGAGCAACATCGCCAGGTAATGCGGCAGGGCCTGGAGTATCCGATCGGTATCCATACCCCTCCTATGTGTACTCTCCCCCTCAACTCTTTCTCTCTCGGTTCCCGTCTCATTCCTCCGGCCGGTACTCCATCGACCGGTATCTGGCCAGATTGACCGCCGCGAAAAGGACCATCGTTGTCGGGAGCGCCGCCGTGACTCCCAGCAGAACGGCGTTGCCGGGCGAAACAGTGATCGAAGCGAGGACGGCGCCGGTGGCGAGGACCGTCAGTACGACGAACACCATCACCCAGACGGACTGTCGGGTGAGGAACCCGGTCGGCTCGCGGACGAAAAGCAGCCGGTCGAGCACGACCGCGAGGAAGGCGAGCCCGGTGACGGCGACCCCGAGCGCGAACGAGACGGAGACGAGCGGTACCGTCGCGGTTCCGGCACCGCCGAACAGCGAAAAGAGGAGATAGAAGGCGGCCGAGACCCCGAGGTACAGAAGCGTCCACAGCCCCGTCCCGGAGGCCACCCGTCGCCAGTCGATCGATCCGTTTCCCATCGTTTACAGGCGGGAGGGCCGGGGAGTTAACGGTTTGCACCGTCGCCCAACGGGAACTGTCTGAGTCAGAGTTGGAATTATCGGACCGATTCAGTCGCCGCACGCATGACCTCGATCGCCTCTTTCAGCGTTTCGAGATCGGTCGCATACGAGATCCGGGCGTGTCCGGCCCCGCCGTCGCCGAACGCGTCCCCGGGAACGACGACGACGCCACGATCGATGACGGCGTCAGTCCAGCCGTCGGGGACCCTCGGCATCGCGTAGAACGCGCCCTGTGGCGTCGGCACCTCCAGCCCCATCGATTCGAGACCATCGAGCAACACGTCGCGGCGTTCCTCGAAGGCCTCCCGCATCTCCCCGACGCAGTCCTGTGGACCCCTCAGTGCGCCCTCCGCGGCGTACTGGGCGGGGGCTGACGCACACGCCTGGGCGTACTGGTGGACTCGAAGCATCCGTTCGATCCGCTCGTGAGAACCCGTCACCCAGCCGAGCCGCCAGCCGGTCATCGAGTACGCCTTCGAGCAGGCGTTGACGACGACGACGCTTTCGGGATCGGCGAAGTCGGCCGGCGAGTGGTGTTCGCCCTCGAAGACGAACGGCTCGTAGACCTCATCGGAGAGACAGAGCACGTCGTGTTCGTCGGCGATCCGGGCGAAAGCGCGCATATCGGCCTCGCTCTGGACCGCACCCGTCGGGTTCGCGGGGCTGTTGACGACGAACATCGCCGTCTCGTCGGTGATCGCTTCCTCGACCGCCGCCGGGTCCAGCGTGAGATCCTCGCGAAGTCCGACGGGTTTCGGCTCGCCACCCGCGAGATGTGTCAGCGCCTCGTAGGAAACAAAGCCGGGGTCGGGGTAGATGACCTCCTCGCCCGCATCGACGTGAGCCTCGATCGCGATATGAAGCGCCTCGCTGCCGCCCGCGGTGGCGATGACGTTCTCCGGGTCGACGTCGAACTCGTTGTCGCGATGGTGTTTGTCCGCGATCGCTTCCCGGAGGGATCTGGTCCCCTTGTTCGAGGTGTAGCCGTCGGTCTTCCCGGATTCGATCGCCTCGATGGCCGCCGTCCGGGCGTGTTCGGGCGTCGGGAAGTCCGGCTGCCCCAGCCCGAGGTTGATCGCGTCCTCGCCGGCCGCCTCGAAGACTTCGCGGATGCCGCTGATCGAAACCCGCTCGACACGGGAGGAAAAGTCTCTCATATGTGTGCGACCGTTCGGAACCGGCATAATTCTGCCGTGTCTCGCGATCGAACCCGACCGGGTTCGGACAGAAACGGAACTGGGAATCTACAGGACTCCGGTTCAGGCGTCATCGGTCGTCTCCCTGAGATCTTCGATGTGTCCCTCGAGCCGTCTGAGCGTCACGTCGGCATCGGCGTACCCCTGTTCGTATTCGGCGTATGCGGAGTCGGCTCTCCGGAGAAAGCGCTCGAGTGCTTCATCGGATTCTGTCATGGCCGGTGGTTCGAACGCGACGGGTATAGGCGTTCCTTCGGTCCGGATCAGTCCGCCCGGATCGCGCCAGTCTGGACCTCCGAGACGTACCCGACGAAGTTATCGAAGAGCTGTTTGGCCTCACAGGCGGCGCGGTAGTTCCCCGCCTCGATACCCTCGAGTACCGCCTCGATCCGCGCCTCGGGGAGTTGATCGTCCTTGCCTTTCGTGACCCGTTCGGCGGTTTCCATGTCGTACTCGGGGTGGAACTGCACCGCGAAGACGCGGGCTTTCCGGAAGCCGTGGATCCCGTACTCGTTTTTCGCGAAGACCGTCGCCCCCGGCGGCGCCTCGGCGACACGGTCGGAGTGAGAGGTAAAGACCGTCATGTCGGCGTCGATGCCCTCCAGGAGCCGGTTTTTGCCGTCCTGTTCGACGGTCCGATAGCCGAGTTCGTACTCGCCCATGCCCTCGACGCGACCGCCCATGACGTCGGCGAGGAGCTGGTGACCGTAACAGACCCCGAGCGCCGGCAGGCCGGCCTCGATGGCGTCGCCGGCCCAGGTCTTGAGACGGCCGATCCACGGGTCGTCCCAGTAGACGGACGACCGCGAACCCGTCACGACGAAGCCGTCGTAATCGAACCCGTCCGGGAACGAGCCCGACTGACAGTGGAACTCCTCGATCTCGGCGTCGAGTTCGCGACGGAAGTTTCGGCTGGTGTCTGTCGGATTGTGGGCTGCATTTAAAAGCGCGAGCCGGGGAGTATCCATCAGTTACTCCTCCGTTACTGTCGTTGAAAGCCCGTCCTATATATTCAATATTTGCCGATATCTGCGCCAACCAGCACCGTGCGAAAGACGCCAATTCATGCGGTTACCGTGGTCGATCGGACGTTTCGATCATTTATCCATCAGACACTCGACACGGTATGGTGACCGAAACGGTTCGAAATTACGGGGATCGAAACCGGGGATTGATCCTCGATCCTATGGCTTTCAGAGAAGCGAAACCAGAGAACCGATCACGAGTGCCATCGCGTCGGGGTCGGCGTACCGAACCCCGACGTATCCGAGCGCCGCCTGGCTCGCGTTGAACAGTCCGTGCATCACCGCGACGACGACGAGGTTGCCGGTGTACTCGTAGGCCAACGCGAGGACGAAACCGACGAAGAAAAGCACCGAAACGCCGAGCAGTCCACCCGCGAGGCTACCGAAGCCGCCGATATGCACAAGGGCGAAAAGCGCCGTCGCGAACGTCACACCGATAGCGACGCCGAACGTCTCTCTGAGCCGAGTCTGGATGACGCCGCGGAAGAGCAGTTCCTCGGCCGGTCCGACGATGAGAAGCGAGAACGTCCCCAACAGCACGAAGATAAAGGGGTCCTGCTGTGCGATGTCGAAGATCGCCTGTGATTCCCGTTCGATTCCGAGACGCTGGCCGAGAAAGAAGGAACCGATCGAGCCGACGAGCCAGAGGATGATCATGCTCACGAAGCCGACACCGAGGACGATCCACCCCTCGAGTGTCGGCATTCGGACGCCGATATCGGCGAGCGAGAGCCCGCGATACCGGAGGTACAACAGCGAAACGCCGGTGAAAAAGACGAGCTGGAGGACGACGACCGACAGGATGAACCCCCGGCGAGGGGTGAGTTCGACGCCGGCTGCGTTCAGAAAGCGTGCGACCCCGAACGCGGCGACGTTACCGCCGCCGTAGGCCAACACTGCGAGGCCGATAGCAGTGAAGATCGCGAGCGCAGGCGCGGGGACCTTGCTCCGGAAAGACATACGGATCCGTAGGGGTTGGGGCGTCAATAGTTCTGTTGTTCGACCCCGACAGCGGGGGGTAAAGGGCCTCGATTCGTCGTCGGACTACTGATCGTCGTCGTGGAGGCTCTCGAGGATCTCCGGATCGGTTCGGAACTTGAGGACGTTCGTCACCATGGAGTTCCGGAGGTTATCGATGACCTCGCCGTGGCGTTTGTAGAACTCGTGGATCCACTTCGATTGGGCCTCCCGGGACGGGAACATCATCACCGACTTCCACTGGTACTCCCCGTCAGAGAGGAAATAAAACAGCGTGTTCGGGGAGTTTCGGATATACTCCATGGCTGGACGCCATCCCGACTCGAAGTTCTCGGGGTTGAATTTGAACTCGAAGAGGGCAAACCGGAAGTACTCCTCGTTGGGAATGATCGCCTCGCGGAAGACGCCTTCCTCCCGCATGCCCCGGATCGACTCCGAGACGGTGACGTGTGAGACGTCGATCCCGTACTTTTCATCGAGGATGGCGGCGAGATCACGGGAGGACAGCTGTGGATCCCGCGAGAGCTCGCGGAGTACCAGCACGTCCCGCTCGTTGAACTCCCAGTCCGGCGCTTCGGAGGCGTCCATACGGGTTAGTGACGATCGCTCGTACTGTTAGTTTCGGTAAGGAACGCACGGAGTTCGTCGCGGTAGGCTTCGGGGCGGTCCTCGACGACCCAGTGGTACGCCTCGTCGAGTTCGACGACCGTCCCGTCGAGATCGTCGGCCAGACGTTCGCCGTAGGCCAGCGGCTGGAGTACGTCCGCCCCACCCCACAGACACAGCACGTCGGCCTCGATCGTGCCGTACTCGATCTCCGTCGTGTGATTCGTGTTCGTCGCGACGGCGGCGCGGGCGAGGGCTCGCTTGCCGTCCGACCTGAGCCACGGCGCTTTCATTCCGGCGACGAACTCGGGATCGGCGTCGTCGTACGTGCCCTCGGCGAACGCGAAATCGAGCTTCGCCTCGAACTCGTCGTCGTCGAGTCGCTCGGTTCCCGGCAGTCCGAGCCCGGAGATGAACTCAACGGGCCAGGAATCGTAACAGACGACGTTCGAGAGGACGAGTCGATCGACCCGATCCGGTGAACTCGCGGCGAAACGGAGGGCGGCTCCGCCGCCGATATCGTGGGCGACGAGCGTCGCACGCTCGACACCGAGGTCGTCGAGCAACGCCTCGAGCATCGCCTCCTGTGTTCGGATCGATCGATCGAAACAGTCCCGCCGATCGGAGTTGCCGTAGCCGAGTAAGTCCGGGACGACGACGCGGAACTCCGACTCGAAAGCCGGGGCAATGCGCTGCCAGAGAAACGACCACGTGGGGATCCCGTGCAGGAAGACCAGCGTCTCCTTGTCGCCATCCATCGGGCTCGATCGATCGGCTCGACCCCCCTCGTAGTACGCGATCGAGACCTCCCGACCCTCGACGGCGATCGACGTTTCCGACTGGGCCTCAGTCCACTCGCGGTGATTCATACTGCACCGTCGACGGCGACGGCCTTTGTCGTTTCGCTCGCCCCGATGGAGCCGGGTCCCGAACTTTTTATATCGGGAGGGCGCAGACTGACAGAAAGAGTCCCGGACGACGCCCGTCCGGATCGGTCGGTTCAATGTCAACGTCAACTCGACTCAAACATCAGGTGGCGGTGTACGGAGCGGTCGTCGGAGCCGTACTCATCGTTCTCGGGCTCGGTGCCTTTGCCGCGGCCGGATACGTCTACACGAACCCCCCGGTCGAGGAGATACCGCCCCAGGAGACGGACGTTCAGGAGTTCTCGACGTCGATAGAACACAGCGCCGAGGTCGTCGAGCCGACGCCGCTGTACGAACCGCCGGACACGGTCGAAAATCAGCCGGTGTATTTCGTCAACGCGACGCCGAACTTGCGTCTCGAAGCGGCCGCTGATCTACCGGACGACAGACCGGTAAACGTGACGCACGATCTCCGCATCTACCGCGAGGTTACCTTCCAAGAGACGGTCTTCTGGGACGAACAGGAGACTCTCGCTGTCGATCAGGCGGTCGCCGAGGACGGCCAACTGCGCGTCGAAACCGATCTCGACATCCGATCCGTGTCGGATCGAACCGACGAGATCGACGGTCTCGTCGGCGGTATCGGCTCGGTTTCGACCGGGATCAGGCTTCGAACGACCTACGAGACCGAAAGCGCCGACGGCCAGCCCTACCAGGGCGAGTTGCGCACGGAAAGCGAGCTCGAGATCACCGAACAGGCCTACTGGTTCGAGGAACGGGAGCTTCGGGCCAGCGGGACCGAAAGCCAGATGACCGAAGGGTCGATCGAGGAACAGCCGCCGGACGTGACAGTCGTCGGCACGCTGGCCGGGCTCGGCATCGCGTTGATCGTCGGCGGGTTCGGCCTCGCGACGTGGAGTTCGCGGTCCGCGGACGTCCGCGAACTCGAAGAGCAGGTCTATCGGATGCGCTACGACGAGTGGATCTCGGAGGGCGATTTCCCGACCGACGCCGGCAAACAGTACGTCTACATCAACTCGCTGGAGGATCTGGTCGACATCGCGATCGACACCGGCAAACGGGTGATATACGATCCGGAACTGGAGACGTACGGCGTCGTCGACGACGACCTCGTCTACTATCATTCGAGCGATCCGACGATGATCGACTCATGGGTGAACTTCACGAGGGGCGACGCCTGATCCAGCGATCGAGCGTCACCGGAGCCAGCGCCGTAGTTTGACGCGCATCGGTATCGATCGCTGATTGCGGTTGATCCGGATCGGATCGAACCCGACGAGCGCGACCGAGATCAGAACGAAGAGTGATCCGATCGTGAGATTGATCGCGATCAGCGGGACAAACGGATGGATGTCGTGCAACGACAGAATCGCCCCGGTCGGGAGGACGGCGATGTATCTGTACTCGTGGATCGTTCTGGTATAAACGCCGGTCTCCTCCGGCGCCTCGATGGTTATCGAAACCGATTCCGTCTCTCCGCCGGCGACGTACATCTCGGTCGGATCGACAGTAACGCCCTCGCTCGTCGGTTCGACGACGGTAACGACGGGAAGCGGGCCGTTACTCGGGATCTGATACGTCAGTTCCTCCGTCGAGCCCTGCTGGATCACGTTCGGGCCGCTGGCGTCGGATTCGGAGCTCACGAACTGGAACTGTTGGGCCCCGGCCGGGACGAGCATGCTCGCAGTGAGCACCAACACAAGGAAAACAGCCATAACAGCGATCACCGTCAGCGGGCTCAACATCTCGACCCGACGGCTTCGGTCGCGGCCCCGTCTCTCTTTCCCGGACCGTTCCGCAAGGCTGGCCAGCACGTAGGCGATCGATCCAAAGCCAAGGAGGATGAACGCCAGCCCCTGCGAGCCCAACAGGGCTCGCGTCCCGAACAGTCCAGCGAGCGTCTGTTGGACCGATTCGACGACGGTTCCGATCGCGATGACGGCGACACCGAGCCGGGGGATCGTGACGATGTTACCGCCGATCTGCAGGGCTTTCGCCTTTATTTGACCTTCCTGGACCGGCGGTTCGCTGCCGTCCTGGTCCGTGACTGGGTTGGCGTCACCCTGGGTGACATACCCCGCCTCAGTTTCGCCGACCACCCGGTGGGTAACGAGCCCACCGCCGTGGAGGTCGACCGCATCGAAGACGACGACGTCGCCCGTCTCGACGGGGCCGGTGACGGCCGTCGGAACCGCGATGAAGCCGTCACCGGGTTCCAGCTGTGGTTCCATACTCCCGGTCTCGACGAAGCTGAGTCCCATCGGCTGCCCGACGAGCCCGCCGACGAGCGTCAAAAGCAGGAACGCGCCGACGACGATGGCGACGAGTCGCCACAGCGCGGAAAGCGGTGTCGGAGCCATCGCTATCGGCCACCGGAAGCGCGGGAAACAGTATCGGTGCGAGTCACAGCCATGTCGTGTGGAACGTCGGTTCGGACGGTCGAATCGTTCGTTTCGTCGGATCGAACGTGATACGAGTTAAAAAGGCTATCCCCTGTCGGAAGCTCCGGTTTCGAGCCGGGTCGGCGAACAGATTTTCACTGAATCGGGGACGCGGTGGACTGATCACATATAAAATTAGCCGTTAAAGTTAGTATAGGGGACCGATTCACCCACGAAGTTTATTACAATGGCCTGTTAAGTCGCATTAGACATGGGGTCAAAGGGGAGTGACAGCATGACAAACAACACCCCATCAGACGACCGCGGCGACGCCGACTCCGAGGCGTTCAAACAGTGGCTGAACCAGGCAGCCGAGTCGAAGGGTGTGTCGAGACAGGAGATGATGAACCAGATGCTGTCCTCCTACTGGATCCTCGATGAACTCTCCGGCCTCGTCGGCGAGGCGGAAGGGTTAGAGAGAGGGGGCGGACCCCACACGTCGGCTCCCGTCGAGTCGCCCATCGAATCGGAAGACACCGCGCCCGCCACCGAACCCGAAGCGTCCGTGGATTCGGATAACACCGACTCCTCCGAAGACACCGACCGGGACCCGACCGAAGACGCGATCCTCGAGATACGGGCGGCGATACAGGAGCTCGTCGAGAGCCAGTCCGAGGGGAGTCAGGAATCGGCAGAGTCCTCCGGGGCTGTGCCGCCGTCATCGCTTGACGGCGGCGTCGTCGGTGTCGTCTCCGACCTCCAGCGTCAGGTCGGGAAGTTCGAGTCGAAACTCGACGAGGTCGAGACCAAACAGGACCAACAGTTCGAGCGGCTCTCGGGTGAACTCCAGTTGGCCCTAGACCGTGTCTCGGAGGTCGAACGGAGCCAAGACCGGTTCGCTCGAAAGGAATCGATAGAGGATCTCTCGAACGAGATAGAGGGGTTGAGCGCGGAACTGGAGACGCTTCGAACGGCCGACGAGGAGCTCGAAGCGCAGATGGAGCAGGAGTTCGACAGCGTCGAGACGCTGTTTCGACGGGTGCTCGACGCCATCGACGAACTCGACGGAAAAGTCGATAGCACGACGGAGTCGTATCGCGGCGAACTGGAGCCGATCCAGCAGCGGCAGGCGAAACAGGAGCGTCTCGAGGAGCTCAAATCCGACGCCCTCCAGCGTGATATCCGACACGGCACCTGTGAGAGCTGTGGGCAGGGCGTCGATCTCGGATTGCTCGAATCGCCGACGTGTCCGAAGTGTTCGTCCGAGTTCACGGGGATCGGAACGAAGAGCTGGAACCCGTTCCGATCGCCGACGATCGAGACCGAATCGCCGCCGATCAACTGATCGGCGTCCGACCGGGGAACCGGAGGGGCTCAGTATAGATCCGTCAGCGGTGTCTCTCTCGGGACCGGCGATCGAGTCAAACGGGCCCAACAGGTAACGAACAACATCCCGATTTTTGTATCTCGGTCCCGAACGGACCTGTATGACGGACAGCGAGGGGGGATCAGGGAACCCATCCGGGGACGACGAGACGTCGTCGAACCCCTCGTCGAAGGCGGGAGCCGGATCCCGCTTCGATCAGTTCCACGAACGCCTCGACGAGCGCGATTCGAAGCGCGAGAGTTCGAACGAAGGGGAACAGGACAGCGAGGAGGCGGACGGACAATCAACCGTCGATCCGGAACCGACCGATCCGGACGTGACGACCGGCAGGGAAGCGGAGTCTGGCGACGGCTGGGTGTGGGGCTCGTCGAAAGGAACGACGGGAGCCGACGACGCTGGGCCATCGAACGCAGTCGGGCCCTCGGTCCCGACGGAACGGAAGTCCGAAACGGCGAGCGAGGAGTCCGACGAGACGGAGACGGACCCCGTCTCCGATGCAGCACCAAGGACAGAGTCGGAGACCGTCGATGGCCGGATCTGGGACGAGGGCAGTCCCGACGAAATC
>LKMJ01003320.1_pt1 | contig 14956 bp, 19 predicted proteins | sample 643391 | NCBI WGS metagenome assembly LKMJ01 (sample SAMN04112250, study PRJNA286221) | soda lake metagenome | biome: soda lake; feature: Kulunda Steppe; material: water; isolation source: sample PL-Br10 brine of Picturesque Lake | place: Russia: Kulunda steppe | collected 2010-07
CAGAACAGTCATGGTGACCTACATTTATAAGCGCAACAGCCGAACATCACATTCACACATGCGCGATCCCAAAGAAACGATCTCGATTGAGAACGTCGTTGCGTCCACGGGGATTGGCCAAGAACTCGATCTACAGAGTGTTGCGATGGATCTCGAAGGGGCCGACTACGATCCAGAACAGTTCCCCGGCCTCGTCTATCGAACCCAAGAGCCGAAATCTGCAGCCCTTATTTTTCGATCAGGCAAAATTGTCTGTACCGGGGCCAACTCGACGGCAGCCGTCCACGAAAGTCTCGATATTGTCTTTGGGAAACTTCGCGAACTCCAGATTCCAATCGAGGACGACCCCGAAATTACGGTTCAAAACATCGTTACCAGTGCGGATCTCGGCACGGATCTCAATCTCAATGCCATCGCCATCGGGCTTGGGCTCGAAAATATCGAATACGAGCCCGAGCAGTTCCCCGGTTTGGTCTATCGGCTTGACGAGCCAAGCGTGGTCGCGCTGCTGTTCGGCTCGGGCAAACTCGTTATTACGGGCGGAAAAACGCCAACCGACGCCGAGGACGCGGTTGATGTGATCATGGAGCGACTCGACTCGCTTGGCCTGCTCGCTTGAGGCGGACACGACGAACCGTCGATCCGGACTGTTCTACGGCCGACTCACAACTGCCACATCTGAGACGACTCACAACCGACAGATCGGCGGCCGACTCGCAAACGACAGATTCGACACCCCACCGCCCGTACCATCGGGTATGTCGCTGGCTGCACCGCTTTGGATGTCGCTTTCCGTGTTCTCGCTGGCCCAGCCCGTTTCGCCGTTGCAAGCCGAACCAACCCCGCTTGCAGTCGGGGGGACAATCGCACTCTTGGCGCTATTTCTTTCGCTTACGGCCCACCTCGCTGCCCGGAACGTGCTCGGTGATGTGCCCCCCGTCAAAGCACTCGGTGTCGGCATTGTTCCGGCGCTCGTCTCGATGGTGACGCAGTTGCTTTCGATCCCCGGCGGGATCGGCGTCGCCGTTGCACTCGTCCTCGACGGGGTCGCGATTCACTATCTCTATGGCCAGCCACGGCGGGTGAGCGGCTATATTACGGCCATCCATGCAATTATCACGGTCATCCTCGGCGTCGTCGTGTTCGGCGCACTGACGCTCATCGTGAGTATTCCGGGCTAATGCCGCTCTGGTGTCGGCTCCGCGGTGACTGTCGTCTCGCCTGTCGGTACCGGTGACTGTTGTGTTGTCTATCGGTACCGGTGACTGTCTGTTTCTGTATCCATTGGTTACAGGGTAGTTGAGCTATATCCTCGGCTATGCGACACCTGTTTCGTTCGACGCTGTGGAATCAGTCCGAACGACGACTCCGCGCGCCATGGCGGCTGCTCGTCGGGTTCGGTATGGTGTTCGGTATCACCGTCGTTGTTTTTGTACTCCTGTTCGGTCTGCTGTCGGTCCTCGGCCTCGCCGTCGCGTTTGAACCACAGACACAGCCATTCGTTATGACCGCCTTTGGCGGCCTTATTACGGTGGTTGCGATCGGTCTTCTCTCTCAGTATATCGACCGACGGCTGTTTACCGACTACGGCTTTCGACTCGATACGAACTGGTGGCTCGACTGTGTCTTCGGGCTCTGTCTCGGCGCGGTGTTGATGACCGGTATTTTCCTTTCTGGGCTCGCCTTCGGCTGGTTTGCCGTCGTCGACACGGCCCGACTCGCCGACGATTTCTGGCCCTCATTCGGCGTGGTGCTTGCGACGTTCATTGTCGTGGGCATCTACGAGGAACTCCTGCTTCGCGGCTATCTGTTGACGAACCTTGCGGAGGGATTCACGTGGTTCGACAGCCTCGGCCACCGTGGGGCGGTCGTGGCTGCAACACTGCTTTCTTCCTCGGTGTTCGGCGTCTTTCATGCGACAAACCCGAACGCAACGCTGCTGAGTACGTTGTTCATTTCGGTTGCCGGTGTGATGTTAGCCGCCGGTTATCTGTTTACCGGCGAGCTTGCGATTCCAATCGGACTGCACATCACCTGGAACGTCTTTCAGGGCGTCGTCTATGGCTTTCCGGTCAGCGGTCTCACTATTCCTGTCTCGCTTATCGATACGGCTCCTCGGGGACCAGCGGTCGTCTCGGGCGGTGCGTTCGGCCCGGAAGCGGGGATTGTTGGACTGGCTGCGATGGTCGTCGGCACTGCCTGGATTGCCGGCTATGTTGGTTTCCGGGAGGGTACACTTCGGCTTCATCCCGCGATTACGACGCCGGAGCTTCGAGAAACGCCCGACTCGTCAGTTGACGACGAGTGACCGTTATTCGACGAGCCGCTCGATTTCGGTGACGAGAATCCCGGTCGCGCCGACGGATTTGAGGTCGTTGATGATTTCAAAGACGTTCTGTTCGTCGACGACGACATGGACGGCGACGTCATCACTGCCGGCGACATCCATGACGGTCGGCCCACCGAGGCCCGGAATAACGTCGCGAACCGCTTCGAGGTTGTCGCTGGCAACATTCATCATGAGATACCGCTTGCCACTCGCGGCCAACACGGACTCGAGGGCGGTGACGAGCTGTTGGACTTTGTCGTCGGCTACTCGGTCGGGGTTGCCGAACAGTCGGACGGAACTCGAGAGCACCTCATCGAGAATCCCCAGACGGTTGACCGCGAGCGTTGTTCCCGTCGACGTGATGTCGACAATCGCATCCGCCATCTCCACATGCGGTGTCAGTTCAGTCGCTCCAGTCACCTCGACGATTTCGGTGTCAATTCCCTTTTCGTCGAAATAGGTCCGTGTAATCCGGGGGAATTCGGTGGCGACGGTCTTGCCTTTGAGCTGGGCTGGCTCGGTAATCTCCCCGTCTTCGGGGGCTGCGAGCACGAGCCGGCAGCGACCGAAGCCGAGATCGAGGAGCTCGGATAGCTCGGTGCCCGACTCGCTGACCTGGTCTACGCCCGTAATTCCGACGTCGGCTGCGCCGTCGGCAACGTACTCGGGAATGTCTGCGGCACGGGCAAAGAGAACGGTTACCTCGGGGTCGACTGTTTCGGCATAGAGCTTCCGGTCAGCCCCGTTTTCGAGGTGGAGTCCCGCGCGTTCGAGCAGTCGAACCGTCGGCTCGTGAAGACGGCCTTTGTTGGGTACAGCAATTCGCATACCCGACCCTCTCACCCGGAGCCCAACTGTCTTTCCCTCCTGTCGTCTCTCGGCCGGCTGTCTCGGCTCTCTAGAGCGGAACCGCTATTGTGGCCTCCGATAGACAACGGGTATGTCCGCTGTCTCGACTGTCGTCCTGCAAATCACCATTGACCCACTCTGGTTTGTCGTAGGTGCTGTTGGACTGTTTTTACTTGCAGCTGTCGTCGGTCCACAGCTCTTGTTGTCACTCCGTGAGACGCGCCCGCCATCGGCTGACGAACGACGACTCCTCGATTCGCTGCTTGCAACTGCGGACTCCGAGCCGGCAGCGATCAGCGTCGTTGAAACGGTTGGTGAGCACTCGATTGAGACCGCACTTCGCGGGCTTCCGGGCCGCCGGACGCTCGTCATTACCGACTATGTACTGTCGGAGCTTGCTGAGGAAACGGCGACCGCGTTGCTGGCTGCCGAAGTCGAACGGGCCCGCCACGGCTATCTTGAATATCGTGCCGTCGCAGCCGCCACCGTCATCGGGATTGCAACCGCGATGTTCGGTGGGCTGTTTTCGTTTTCGGACGGCCTTTTTGCGCTGGCGGTCGCTGCCTTCGTTCTGTTCTGGGTTGGCCGCCAGCTCCAGTTCCGTGCCGACCGGGCCGCCGCCGACCGCGTCGGTGGCGAGTCACTAGCTGCTGCCTTCGAGACGGTCGCCGAACTCCGTGGTATCGAACCCGAGACCGCGACGTGGCAGACGTGGTTTGAAGTCCAGCCGCCGCTCGGCCAACGAATCGACCGGCTTCGGAGTCAATCCTGACTGATTAAGGGACTGGCTTGCCAACCGGCTGTATGGACGATATCTTTTCACTCGAGGGCGGCCACGTGCTTACCCCCGAGTTCGACGTGCGCAAAGCCGACGTGTTGGTCGATCGCTCGGCCGGCGAGATTCTAAAGGTCGGTGACGACGTTGCTGCCGACGAGACGCTCGATGCGACCGGCTCGCTGATCATGCCTGGGCTCGTCAACGCCCACACGCACGTTGCAATGACGCTGCTTCGCGGCTATGCTGACGACAAGCCGCTCGAAACGTGGCTCCGAGAGGATATTTGGCCCGTCGAAGCCGGACTCACCCCCGAGGACATTCGAATTGGGACCGAACTCGGTCTCCTTGAGTTCATCAAAAACGGAATCACGGGCTTTGCGGACGCCTACTTCGCGGTCCCCGAAATCGCTGCTGCAACCGCCGATTCAGGCCTGCGGGCGAATCTGAGCCACTCGTTTATCACGATCGGCAAAGACGAAGCCGACGCCCGTGCGGATGCCGAAGAGAGCCTCGATATCGCCCGCGAATTTGATGGGGCAGCCAACGGCCGGATTACGACCGCGTTGATGCCGCACTCGTTGACGACTGCCGAAGACGAGTATCTCGCTGATTTCGTCTCGCAAGCCCGTGCGGACGGGATTCGGATCCATTATCACGCCAACGAAACCCAATCCGAGGTCGACCCGATTGTCGAGGAGCATAGCGTCCGACCGCTCGAATACGCCGCCGACCACGGCATGCTAACCGACGAGGCCTTTCTGGCACACTGCGTCCACGTCGACGAATCTGAGATCGAGCTGCTCGCCGAAACCGGTGCGAGCGTGATTCACTGTCCGGCCTCGAATATGAAACTTGCAAGCGGCATTGCTCCGATCCAACAAATGTTAGATGCTGGAGTCAACGTGGGCATCGGCACCGATGGAGCGGCTTCAAACAACGATCTCGATCTGTTCGACGAGATGCGCGATGCGGCGATGATCGGCAAACTCGCCGACGGCGACGCCCGCGACGTGGCCGCCGAATCAGTCGTGCGAATGGCGACCGAGGGGAGTGCCGAGGCGATCGGCCTGCCGGCTGGCCGAGTCGAAGCCGGTGGCATCGCCGACCTCGCGGTCATCGACTTCGACGCCCCACACCTCACACCGGTGCACGACCATGTCAGCCATCTCGCCTACGCGGTTCGCGGAAGCGATGTTCGGCATACGATCTGTGACGGCGAGGTGCTGATGAAAAATCGCGAAGTGCTGACGATGGACGAGGACGATATCAAAGGGCGGGCCGCCGAGGCCGCCGCCGCACTGGTCGAGCGCGCCGAATAATGACTCCCCCGGCCGATTGGCGATACGTAGTTAGCAAGTGGTCTGGTACGCATTACTGACGGATAAACATAATTATCAGCTAGTCTGTATTATATCTCGTATGGGAGCTGCCACCTTTGTTCGGTTTGTGAAACTGTGTTTATCGCTTAGTCTCCTTGCGTTTTTTATCGCTGCGGTCGTGTCTCCTCCGGAACCATTCATCGGAATCGTCTATTTTGTTGTGCTGCTCCCTGTGGTGATCGTCATCGCGTACATCTTTTCATAATCGACGCTACACCAACGTTTTCACCAGCCAGTAACGCCCTTCGCTGGCCTCGTAGTTCGGTACCGTTTTCACCACTTGCGGTCAATACGTTCTATGAGCAAAACAGCGTACCCGCCGGTTTCTGCGCATCTCGATGACGTCGAGGCCGCACAAACCGAGGGTCGACGCAAGATGGAGTGGGCCCTACAGCATATGCCGATTTTGCAGGCACTCCGCGAGGAGTTCGAAGCCGACAAACCGCTCGTCGGCGAGACGGTCGGGATGGCGATGCACGTCGAAGCCAAAACCGCAAATCTGGTCGAACTGCTCGCTCTTGGCGGCGCGGAGGTTGCAATCACCGGCTGCAACCCGTTGTCGACCCACGACGATGTGAGCGCCGCGCTCGACGCCCACGAGAATATCACCTCCTACGCCGTCCGCGGCGTCGACGACGAGGGCTATTACGACGCCATCGATTCGGTCATCGACCACGAGCCGACGATCACGGTCGACGACGGTTGTGACATGATCTTCCGCATTCACGAGGAGTACCCCGAACTCATCGACTCCATTGTCGGCGGCTGCGAGGAGACGACGACGGGAGTCCACCGAATCCGTGCCATGGAACGCGATGATGCGCTTGAGTACCCTGTCTTCGCCGTCAACGACACCCCGATGAAGACGCTCTTCGACAACGTCCACGGCACCGGCGAATCCTCGCTGGCGACGATTGCGATGACGACCAATCTCTCGTACGCCGGCAAGAACGTCGTTGTCGCCGGCTACGGCTACTGTGGCAAGGGTGTCGTCAAAAAGGCCGCCGGCCAGAATGCGAACGTCATCGTCACCGAAGTCGATCCACGGAAGGCACTCGAAGCCCACATGGAAGGCTACGAGGTCAAACCGATGGCCGAGGCGGCCGCCGAGGCCGACCTCATTTTGACGACGACAGGCAACCGGGATGTCGTTATCGACGAACACTTCGACGAGATGAAAGACGGCGTCCTCCTGGCCAACGCGGGGCACTTCGATATCGAAATCGACCTCGTTGCGCTCGAAGAACGGGCTGTCGATGTCTATGAAGCCCGCGACGGCGTCGACGCCTACGAACTGCCTGACGGTCGCCGACTCAACGTCCTCGCGGAGGGTCGACTCGTCAATCTGGCCGCACCCATCTCACTGGGCCACCCGGTCGAAGTGATGGATCAAAGCTTCGGTGTCCAAGCAGTGGCTGTCCGAGAGCTGGCCGACAACGGCGCGGATTACGAGCCGGGCGTCCACAACGTCCCCGACGAACTCGACCGCGAAATCGCCGAAATCAAACTCGATGCTGAAGGCGTGTCACATGACTCGCTAACCGAGACGCAGCGTGCGTATCTCGGCAGCTGGGACCACGGCACGTAACTGCGGAACCGTCGTGTTTTTAGCGTCGCTCCGAGAGAGCTACTGATATGAAAGTTGGCTGGGCATATCTCGGGTTATCGGTCGTCTTGGTGCTTATTGGCGTCTATTTGAGCCTCGGTGTCGGCACATGGGTCGGCGATCTCCTCTTGGTTGCCTCGATTGGTTTCATCTATCTCGGCTCGACCACCCTTGCCTCGGAGAACGAAGCCGAGGACGCTGCCAAACGCGCCGAACAGGACGCCGAATCGACCAATCAGCCCGAATAGTCGCTTCGCAGTGGTTCGGGAGGGTCGGCCGTCCGCACCGCCGGCCCGTGGTGCTTTTATTTTCACAGCGTAAGCACTGGTATGGACGAACAAGCTGATCGTCAACGGTGTTTCTCGTGGCCTCTTGGAGGCACGAATGTCTGCTAACCGGAAAGGAGACCGTCGCGAGCGCGAACTCGTTAACCGCCTCGATGAGTCGGGCTTTGCGGTGATGCGTGCGCCCGCCAGCGGGAGTGCGACCGAGCGCGAACTCCCAGATGTATTGGCCGGTGACGGCGAGCGGTTTTTCGCGATCGAAGCGAAAGCCAGCAGCGGTCGGCCGATCTATCTCACCGGCGAGGAAGTCGAGGCGCTGATCTACTTTGCCCAGAATTTCGGTGCGAAAGCCCGGATTGCGGTCCGGTTTGACCGCGAGGACTGGTATTTTTTCCATCCGGGTGATCTGTATGTAACCGATGGCGGCAACTACCGGGTCAAAAAGGAGACGGCCCTGTCAGATGGTGTTGATTTCGATGAGTTCGTCGGTCACAGCGCGAAAACCACGCTCGACGATCTGTGAGCAGATCCACCACCGCTACACCAACTGTCTCGACTACCTGAATAAGACGTTTCAGCCAGTCGCTCCACATGGTGGACAATGAGGTATGACCGTCGGGCGGTTCTCGTTGGCTCGCTTGGGATGGTAGTGAGTGCTGGCTGTCTGGGCACCGAGTCACTCGCCGAACCGTTTGATCTCCATATCACGAATGACGACAGCCGGGAGCGACAGCTGACTGTCGAAATCGTTCACGTCAGCCATGAAACGGTCTACCACGAACGGCTCACCCTCGCCGAAGACGACGAACGGACGGTCGAAGCAGTCGCGACGGACACTGGTCGATACCGGATACTGGTCGAAGATCATACTGACGCTGACGATGAAAAAACGGCCGAACGAAATATCGAACTCAGTGGTCGAGCCGGCGACCGTGAAACCGAATTCTGTGGATGGCTGCTCGTCCGTGCAGAACGCGACGGGCTTGCGGTTTCGGCTCCACACTGTCTTTCGGAGTGAGCCAAGGAATCCGTCTCTCGGCTTAGGCTGTCGTGCCGGCCGGCTGGGTCACTGACTGCTGGTCGGTCCAGTTCGTCTGTTGTGGCTGCTGGCGACGACGGTGCGCTGCGAGTCGATGTCGACTTGCCAGGAGTCGTCGTCCACGGGTAGAGTCGCCATCGGTACGGACGAGCCGGCTGGCCGGAAACGCATACGGTGTTGGCTCGTCGGCTGGCTGTCGGGTGAGTGCGGCGACATAGAGCGCCTCGATGACTGGTTCGTGTCTGCCGTAGTTACGATTTGAGTCGTACTCGGCAACCTGCTTTCCTGCTGTCGTTCGGTACTGGTCGGCGCGAGTCGTCGTCTGCGTCGTTACGACAAGGAGATCACCGGTTTCTCTGTCTGAGACCAGTTCGCCAGCGGCGCGTTCGTGTGTCGAACAACAAACCGACCCCTTGCTGTCGAGACGTACTGGGACGTGGGTTCCACAGACAGCACAGACGCCCCACCGCATTCCGGCGGATGGAATTCGGCCGAGTGCGGCCTCGATTGCAACCCGACGACGGTGTTTACACCGGACGCCGCGGATCGCATGATCCGGGCACGTACATGTGTGGGCGGTGCGGTCGACAACGTAGGTTCCGCCGGCGGTTTCGACGACTGTCCGGCCATCGCGGAGTGTCCGGAGCTTCATCGTCTCGGTTTGGGCGCGTCGGCCACGGCTGCCAGTGCCGGCTGCGAGACGGACGGCATCGTCGTAATCGGTGTTCGCGGTGTCTGCGGCGGCTATAACGGACGTTGGATGTGTGTCAACTATCGGTGACGCTGGTGTGTATTCGTGGTGCGTCATTGGGAGGGCCTCCAATACATACACAGAGGGCTGCTGTCTATTTCAACCCTCGTTCGACCATAATCTCGGCGCGTTCGTGGCTGAGCGGCCATCTCTGTCGTCGCACGTTTCGAAGCCCTTTTGCAATCGCCCTCAAAACGGAGCGGTATGGAAATCGATGCGGAAGTGCGCCGGCAGACGGCTGTTGCGTTTTTCGCCGTCGGGGTGTTTCTCGCTTCGCTCATCGGAATTGGAATCGCTTTTGATGGTGCCGATGGGCTCCCAAATGAGGGTGCACTTGCGCTTATCGGCGCACTTGTCGGCTTTATTCTCCTGATGGCAGTCCTCGGATTTGTTCTCTCACGAGCCAACGAGGCGGCTCCCGACGAAGTGGCTCCCGATGAATCCACGGCATCGACTTCGGTTGATGCTGAATCCGTCCACGCTGATGGGAACGGCGAGACTGCCGACAAATAACGCTGCTTTTTATCCGCATTCGACTCGATTATTGCGCGTTGGCCTCTCGCCAGTCGACGAGTTCGTCGCTTGCCTGTTCGAGCTGGTGTTGGTAGTATTCGAGCGGATGGGCCGCGGTTTTCCAGTGATCGTCCTCGTTGTGACAGATCCCGTAGGCGCTGAGTGTTTCACACGATGGGGGTGGATACTGGGTTCCGCGGTCGTCCCGGAGATACTCCGTCTGGTACCTGATTCCCTCCGGATCGAGCGAGGATTCCGCACAGAAGGCCACGATCTCATCTGGCTCCATCCCAATGCCGGTGAGAAACGCCATGAGCGTGAAGCTCTCGTAGGCTTCGAGTGCAACGTCTTTTTCGGCTTTCTGTAATAGATTTTCAATACAGGGTGGAAACAGCTCGCGGGCGACGAAATCGATCTCTCCAGTGGCGGTACGTTGGGAAAGCAGTCGTCGGAGATCCGTGAGCTGGACTTCGAGCTCTGCGGCAATTCCTTCGCCCTCGGTGAGCCCATCAAACGGGAGCCCGTCGGCCACTCGACGACGAATCGCCGTCCGGAGCAGGCGAAACAGCTCCTCGCGTTCGACTCGAACATCGCCACCGAGGACTTCACGGTTGACTAACCGCCAGCGGTCGCCACGGGCTCCTGAAGAGAGCTGTAGATAGGTCCCGACTTGCACTCGAAACCAGTCGGGATCGGCCGTCTGCCGGCGGCGACTGCCCTCGGGACTGATTGCATCGTCGAGCCCGAGTTCGGCCATGATTGTTTCGCGGTCGAGCCGCGGGGTTGTCGTACTCCGCAGCCCGTCATCACCCTGTTCGATATCTTGCTGCAGCCGGTCGAGTGCAGTCTTGGCCTCTGAAGAGGCGTATTTATCTACTGCGGCGGGTGAATCGAGCAGGGAGACGAGGATTCGGGCGATCGGATACGAGAGCAGTTCGTCCTCGATGCGCCACTCGTCGGGCGTCTCCGAATCGACAACGCCCGAGAGCAGTGCCCGTTCGACCCGTTCGCCGCCGCGTTCGACCGCGGGATGACCGGCGGCGATGAGTTCGCCCAAATCGAACCCCGTCTCGCTGACGGCGTCACGAGCCGCCGACAGGAAGGGATAGCGGGCATAGAGTGGGTCGATCGCCATCGTTGTCGATGCTTCAAAGCCGGAGTGAATAAGCCCGACGGTCCGTGTCGCCAACGCGTCGGGATTTTGTCGGTCACCACACGGTCGACGTTCTACCGGTCGCCACAGGACGTAAACTATAATCACGCTGCAGTGAACGTTCAGCCGTGCCGCGTTTCAGCTATCCCTGCCCAGGCTGTCGAACGACAAACAGCCTCCATCAGCCTGACTGTCGGTTTGAGGGGACGCCATGGCCGACAATCGAGAAGGCCTACACCGACTGTGTGGCGTTGTTGACGACCGACGACCTAACCGAGCAACAGCTTCGCGACTCGGTTCACGGCGAGTGGAGCGGCCTGCACAACGCAGCGCTTGAGACGCTCAAGACCGTCAGTCGGGTCGAACAGGACGATGACGGGACCCTCCGACTCCTGACGGCTGCGGAGTACAAGGAACTCGTCTCGGAGCCCTCGACCGAACCAATGGCGACGATTTACGAATACGGCTCCGTGCCCGGCTGTCACGATCACGCTGTTTTTGCCATGATCGCGTGGTACGAGATGGTCGACCTTTCGTGGGCCGAAACAAAAGAGAATGTCGTCACCTGGCTCCGTGAGTCGGGAACCTGGGCACGCGGTGGCTTCGAAGAGTCGACGCCCGAACAGCTCGTCGAGAGCAAACGGCACGTCTATGAGGCGGGCTATGGCTGGAAACAGGCCGGCAGCGAGGCAAAAGCGGTTATCGATCGACATCGCTGAGCGGCTGGTTGCATTCTGCGTGACCTGCTACATTTTCTGAGTGGCCGCCTACACTGTGGTACAGCAGGGCTTACAACAGGAGGCTGACGATTGCGAGGACGAGGAAGATCAGGATGAAAATGCGAGCAACGCGCATCGAGATTCCTGCCACCCCTTGCATTCCGACGATGCCGGCGAGGATTGCGAGGACGAAAAATACGATCGCAATCCACAGAAAGCCACCCTGTAAGACTACTGCACCCGCTGCTGTCGCTGCTACCACACCGCCGAGTGCGAGTACTGACACACTCATGATTAGAGCTCCGTGAGATGGACGTCGTCGTCGGTGACCGTCTCGACCGCATCGTTTGATAACGCATAGCTATCGGAATCTTCGGCCTGTTCGGCCCAGCCGAGCAGCGACAGCAACGTATCGGTCATACCCGGATCGGGGTCGACATAGGCGGTTCCGTTTTCGACAGTCACGATTCGGCCGACTGTCTCGCCGCTCGCGTTCCGGACGTGTTTTCCTTCGTCGTCAGTGGTAATCGTATCACGCATGCCCTAGAGCTACCACCGGCAGCGGTAAAACGGTGATTGCAGGCGTACTAACCCGTAGCCAGCGCTGACAGTAGTTAGCTGAATACCCTCCAATCTGGAATGAACGCCGCCTAGTCGCTCTGAATCCGTGGGGCGAGCATGTAGGTCACGTGGCCGAGGCCTTCGCCAAACTCGTAGTGGAGTTTGACCGGGAACTCCTCGCCGAGTTCGATCGTCACCTCAGTGTCTTTGGGAATCGCCTTGTTCATATCCTTGAGGTAATCCAGCGAGAACAGTGAATCGGCAGCCCCAGCAGACAGATCGATCAGATCCTCACGGTCGAGTTTGAGATCGACATCGTCGGTGTCGCCCTCGGCTTCAATATAAAAGGCTTCCTCGCCTTCGTCGACCCGGAGTGCGATGTGGTCGCTCACCATGTCGGCGGCCTTGATTCCGCGGTCGAGTTGGTTGCCTTCGAGGACAACGCTTGCCGGCAGGTCGAGATCCGGAATATCGGGTTCCTGGCGGATCGAATCGGGATCAATCAGCGCCAGCGTATACGAGAGCCCGTCGATCTGAATGTGGAGCTTCCGGGTTTCCTCGTTGAGTTCGAGATGGATGAGGTCGCCGCTGTTTGCCATCCCGGCGATGTCTTCGAGCCGACCGAGATTAACGCCGATCACGCCGCCATCGGCCTCGTAGGACTCGAAGGCCGCCGCATCCAGCGAGAGGTCGACCATCCCGACGTTTGCGGGGTCGACGGCGCGAATGGCGAACTCTTCTTCGTTCAACCGGATCTTACACTCGTCTACCAACACGCTCACCGAGTCGAGCGCATCCTTGAGCGTCGAGGCGCTCACGATGGCCTTGAACATATAACGCAGACTACGGAAGGCCCCGATAAAAAGGCATCCGGTTCGGTACCCCTTCCGGCGTCAAGCCGAACGGTGACCGAGTGTGAATCCAGCCGATTCGACCTCAGACCAGCGGCTCGACGATGTCGACACCCTCATCCAGCAGGGTTTCGAGTCGCTCGGGCGACCCCGCCTCGCCGTAGACGCGGAGTTTCGGTTCGGTGCCACTCGGTCGGATCAAGAGCCACGAGCCGTCTTCGAGCAGGAGTTTAAACCCGTCAAGGGTGACGGTTTTGGCGACCGCCGAGCCAGCGACCGACTCAGGAATGTGGGCTTCGAGATCCGACAGTACGCGTTCTTTCTCGCTATCAGGGCAGGCAACGCTCCGCTTGCTGGCGTGGATTTCGCCGAACTCTTCGAGGAGTCGATCAACACGCGAATCGAGCGATTCGGCGGCGGTGACCGCGCCAGCAAGCAGCGCCATCAACACACCGTCTTTCTCGCGGATGTGACCACGAATCGAGAAGCCACCGGACTCCTCGCCGCCGATCAGTGCGTCAGTCTCGCCCATTGCTTTGCCGACCCATTTGAAGCCGACCGGGACCTCAACGACTTCCTCGCCGTTGGCTTCAGCAATGCGGTCGATGAGGAACGTCGTCGACACCGAACGGACGGCCGGTCCTGAATCGGATTCGAGCAGATAGTCGTAGACGGCAGCGAAAAACAGGTTTTCGTCGAGATAGCCGCGCTCTGGCGTACAGATCGCAATCCGATCAGCGTCGCCATCGTTGGCAATGCCGAGATCCGCGTCATGTTCTTTCACGGCTTCGGCGAGCGGTTGGAGGTTGTGTGGGCTGGGTTCAGGCTCGCCGCCACCGAACGTCGGGTCTTTCTCACAGCGTCGACGGATGACTTCTGCACCCGCCGATTCGAGTAGTGCGTCGGTGACACCCTGGCCGCTGCCGTAGAGTGCGTCGTAGACAATGGTGAGATCCGAGAGGTCGGTGTCGACGAGCTCGGCTGCGTGGTCGGCGTGGTTCGGAATCGGATCGACCTCGCGAATCTCGCCCCACTCGTCTTCGGGCAGCAGATCGGGTTCGGCGAGGTTCTCAACGATCTTTTCGGTTCGTTCGGGGAGTGCGGGCGCACCGTCTTCGGGAATGAATTTGACGCCGTTGTACTCCGGTGGGTTGTGCGAAGCGGTCACCATGAGCGCACACGACAGCCCGCGGTCGACGATGGCGTAGGCGATCACGGGTGTCGGACAGTCGCGTTTGGGGAGCAGTACGTCGAAGCCGTGGCCGGCCATGATTTCAGCGAGACTTTCGGCAAAGCCGGGCGAGGTCTCTCGAGCGTCGTAGCCAACAATGACGGGATCGGTGTAATTTTCTTCCTCGAGATACCGGGCGACCGCTTCGCCGACGATCCGAACGCGCTCGTCGGTGAAGACATCGAGCGTTGCACGCCAGCCATCAGTGCCAAAGGCAATTTTGTCCATACTCTACCTGCTTGTTGAACTGATAAAAGTATACGAGGTCTATTTTCGTACGTTCTGGCTACCAGCGGTCTCTTGGGCCTGTCTGATGAGTTTAGTCTTTTCAGCACGCCGGAGCTGTTTGCATTCGTACTCCCGGCTCATGGCCGCTGATTTCGAGTCGTACGATTCGAGATAGACGAGTTCGACCGGAGTCCGACCACGTGTATACTTCGCTCCAGTACCGGCGTTGTGTTCGTCGAGTCGTCGCTGAGGATCGGTTGTATAGCCGGTATAGTAGCTGTCGTCACTACAGCGGAGCATGTAGACGTAGTGGGCTGGTTCACCTGTCGTGTCGCTCACAGTGGTGACTGGTGCGTGGAGGCTGCTAAAGAATCCGATATGGACGGACGGTCGCACACTCCCCCCAGCGTGCGTCGCCACCGTCGGCCGATCTGTACCGGCTGACGGCCGTTCGTCCGTCAAATGGTCGTTTCGCGGTCCCCGGCGTGTTGGGTCCGGGTTCGGTCTCGGGCTGCCTCGGCAATGCCTGCATTTGCCGAACAGGAGGGACAAGCCAGCAGCTTGCCGTACTCATCAGCAAAGACGCGGGCGAAGCGGTCCGAAACGTGGGACCCACAGTGATCGCAACGTGGCATTGGTAAACCGGTCTTCCACCGCTACCGGTAACACAAATACGTGATGGATG
>LKMJ01003321.1_pt1 | contig 14950 bp, 17 predicted proteins | sample 643391 | NCBI WGS metagenome assembly LKMJ01 (sample SAMN04112250, study PRJNA286221) | soda lake metagenome | biome: soda lake; feature: Kulunda Steppe; material: water; isolation source: sample PL-Br10 brine of Picturesque Lake | place: Russia: Kulunda steppe | collected 2010-07
GAGAACCGGACCAGTATCTCGAACCACTCGAAGGAACACCGCATGAGAAGCTACGCATCGGCCCGTTCCGACTCGGTTGTCGTGTGGACCGCAGCGAAGCCATCCTCTACGTGCTTCGGATTCGAAAACGCGGTGGCGATGCATACCGTAGCGACGATGACTGACCAGTTCCCCGACCTGTGACGGAACAGCCCTCGGCGTCTCGTCGTCAACTGTCGTCGGTCGTTTCCCCGCTTTTGTTTGCTGTCAGCGTCCGGTAGCGGGTACCGTCGTCGGAGACCGCATCCGCTTCCGAGATTCGCTCCGGGTCCGAGTCAGCGTCCGACATCTGTGAGTTGCTCATCATCGTTCCGTTACCCATCCAGCGTTAAGTATTTGCTCCCGAGAATGTACCACGCAGCTAGCGCCACGCATCCAGCGCTAAGCCCAAAACCAAGCCACTGACTCCTGTGAGATGGTTGCCCGACGTACATCGTCCCTGCGACAGACAAAAATATCACCCCTGTCAGCAAGAAATAGAGTGTAAACCGGAACCGTCTCGAATTGGTTTCGATTACGCGTCTGTTCTGTTGAACGATAGACCCATAGGAACCCAGTACTCTCCGGATATGCTCGAACTGTGTGGTCGTCGTGTCGGGTTGGCTAAGGTAGTATCCGACGTTGTGATGAAGCCCGATTCGGAACTTGCTGCTCAGGTAGGTGATGATAGCCGAAGCCATCGCCAACAGGAGAAAGAACACACCTATCGCGAATCCAAACTGGACTGGGACTGTGAGCCTGTCCTCGGTAATCCCGTTGAGCTGGAGTAGTAGCGAGAGAACAGTAAATACGAGACCGAGCAAGACTCCGACCAGTCGTGTAAGGTGTTCTGCTTTATCGTCTATCCCGTCGATTATCGAAATCTGTCTCTCGATGCTCCGCTCTAACCTATCTGCCGCATCTCGATACGGCCCCAGTTCGTCATCAACGCAACGACTGCCAGTATTGGACCCTTCAGTCATCATCCAGCGCTTGCTGCGCCATCTCACAAAAACATCAGTCCAGGGGAGAGTACGCGAAGCAACCGAGGATCCGAGATAACGAACACCCACGCTGACTACCTCACACGCAAACCATCAGGCTACATCCGTGCGCTCCGTGGCGCATGGACGCCAGGCGGCGATTTGGGGGAGGGAGTTACGGTGGAGAGAGACTCCACCGGCGGAGGTATAAAAGAGAACACGCCCAACAGTTGTGTATGCCCATCAGCAGTGACGAGGGGGTCCTCGGCGGGGAGCCCCGTATCGAGGGGACCCGCATCGGCGTGCGACACGTCGCCGGGAAAGTGGTTGACGGCGGGCAGTCGCCAGCCTACGTCGCTGACCAGTTCGATATCCCCCTGGCGTCAGTCTACGAGGCACTCGCATACTACTACGACAACATCGAGGAGATGCGGGCCTACGAGCGTAAGAACGACGCGGCGTTCGAAGCGGTCCGTGAGTCGTCGCTGAAGCCCAAAGAACCTATTTCATGAGTTCGGCTGCGGCGTTGCTTCTCGACGAACACGTCGGCAGAGTTTTCGAGCACGTCCTTCGAAACCGTGGCTATCACGTTATCCAGGCCAAAGACTAGTTCGGCGAGCACACGAACGACAGAGAGTTGCTTCGATGGTGTAGTGAACACGAGACCCTCCTGATTTCGAACAACGCGAAAGACTTCGAGGAGCTCCATCGAGACGTGAATCACGCTGGCCTCCTCCTCTACTACGACCAGAAGCTTCCAGATGACGACCCGGAGGGTCTGGCACGAGCTGTGGACGCTGTGTTCGAACAGTATGGAACTGACGAACTATCCAACAACGTCGTGGAGCTCGACGAATGGCACGAGTGGCTGCAGTGACGTCGCAGCTGTTCCACTCACTCGGCTCGTAGTCCCTCGATAGACGAGTGAACTACCCCTGCCTACTCGCCGCCTTCGGCGGCTCCTTGAGGCAGGGGCTTCCTGCTTCAACGACGCGCTTTGCAGACACAACCGCAGTGTCCACAGGGAGCGCAGTCTCCACAGGCGTTAATTCGGAGTGACCCACTCCTATGTCGCTAAATCGAACCTATCGATGCCCGAGTTGAGCAACTGGTTGCTGTTTCTCACCGGTAGTCATCCTCGACTACAAAACTGCGTTTCTCATCAGAGACCACCAGACAGCGACCATACGCTTCGTGGCGTATGGCGGTTCGCTTCGTGGCGTATGGACGCCTGCGGTCGATTACGGTAACAGGCCGTCCACGGGCAGTGAACTCAGCCGCGAGGAGTAAGTCGTCAACCGATAGAAATAACAGGTCGTTTGCCAAATAGAGAGGCGAGTATCGTCCGATGACCCACCTGCGTTCGTTCCGCTCGTTTTTCGAACCCCGGACGCGGCCCGCCGCGCGACGGGCCGGATAGCTGCAGCACTCGGGTCGCCTCGCTACGTCGTTTCACGCCACGTAGTCGCAACGTCTGCAGAACGTATTCGCGCATATGCTACCGACACTCGCGCCCCCGGCCGTCGAGCGCCGGGAGCCTCCGTCGGCCCACACGGGCCACCAGCTGTATCGCAGACGACCACCTGACCGCTCTCCGCTCCAGCGGGCAGCACGCGACCGGAGGGACCGGCCATGAGTCTCCAGACCGAGCAGGCCCGTCCCGCGAGCGACGAGCAGCCCTCGCTCTGGCGAAATCACAATTTCCTGCGGTTTTTCTTCGGGAAGTTCGTCACGAACGCCGGAGATAGTCTCTATCACGTCGCCACCCTGTGGCTGGTGCACGACCTCAGCGGGTCGACGTTCCTCACGGGCGTCGCGAGCTCTCTGCTGTTGCTCCCCTACCTGCTCCAGATTGTCGCGGGCCCCATCATCGACCGATTTCCGGTAAGGCCCGTACTGGTGGGGACACAACTCGTCCAGGGCATCGTCGTGCTCGTCCTCCCGCTCGCCGTCGTCACGGGAAACCTGACTGTCGGGCTCGTCCTCGTGACAATCCCAGTCCTCTCCGTGATGACGATGCTGATTGCCCCGGCACAGTCCGCCGTGCTGCCGCGCATCGTCGCCGACGACCAGCTCTCGAACGGAAACTCCGCGCTGGCCACCATCACCGTCGGGCTTGATATGGTGTTCGACGCACTCGGTGGGTTGTTCATCGCACTCTTCGGCGTGACGGCGCTGTTCCTGCTGGACTCGGTCACGTTCGCAATCGCGGCGATGCTGTTCTTCGGGATGCGTCTCCCGACGGTCGACATCGAGCGCGAGGACCGCAAACAGTCCGTACTCGGCACGTACGTCACCGACCTGCGCGAAGGCGGGAGCATCCTCCGTGGGACGGTGTTCGTCCCGATGCTCGCTATCGCGGCGGTATCCAACTTCGCCGTCGGCGTCACGCTGGCAATCCTCCCGGCGGTCGGAGACCACCTCGGCGGCCCGGCTATCTACGGGCTCCTGCTCGGGGCGCTCGGCGTTGGCCGACTGCTCGGGTCAGTGCTCGCGCCGTCGCTGCGAGGCGTTCCGTACGGTAAGCTGATGGTCGTCAGCTACCTGACGGCCGCCCTCCTCTGGCTCGCGGCGGTCTACTCACCCTCGCTGGTGCTCACCGTCTGCCTGTTCTGCCTCGCGTGGGTCGCCGGCGGGATAGACGGCGTTCTGACCTCGACCCTCAACCAGAAGGTGTTCCGAACCAGCGTCCTCGGTCGCGTCTCCGCAATCAAGGGAACCGCGTCGACGGCCACGCTCCCCGTCGGGTCACTCGTGGGCGGATTCATCGCCGAGTTCATCGGGGCGATGACGACGCTGGCGCTGGCGGCGTCCGGATTCGGCTTCGTCGGCCTGTGCTTCGCGTTGGGACCATCGCTACGGCGTCTTCCAGCGGTTGAAAACGCCGACCCGACCGACTTCAACATTCCAGGCGACGCCACGTCGAAGCGTAGGGAGTAGGCGACAGACCGACCGCGCTTACCAGCAACCTGCCATCCGCCTCTTGTGACAGTTCGGGCTCGGCGCAGATGGCTCAAAATCTGTTTTGCGCTATCGACCTATAAAAATAGATCAACGGAAAATGTTCGGGCATGAATCGCCGACACGCGATACTCCTCGGCGGTACAGCCCTCGCGACTGCCCTCTCCGGCTGCCTTGGCAACGATGACCCTGACGTGGACTTCGACGACCCTGAAGCGGTGGCCGAGGTGTGGGTCATGTCGCTCGTCGAGCCAGATTACGACGTGATGAGGGACGTCATCCACGAGAACATTCAGCGCGGCACCCTGCTGGACCTCTCGAGAGAGGACCGCAGGGAGTGGGCTGGACTGATGGAGCGCTACGATAGAACGGTTCGGGAGACGTCGGTCGTCGAAGAGCTCGGGAACGACCGCGTCATCGTTGCGGTCAAAGTAACAGACCAGACGTTGAGCGGACCCACCGAAGGAACGTTGAGCTACGTCCTCAAGACCGAGGATGGCGGCTGGAAGATCTACGACACCCACGAAATCGACATCAGCGGAATGGACGGAGCGATGTAGGACTCAAATACAACAGCGTCACTCGTCGGACAAATCCACGGGTACGTTCTTTTTCCTGACCAGCTCGTGTAACTCGTCGTCGTCCAGTAGGTCAACGAGCGTCTCGTCGCCGTTGCGATAGGCCTCCCACTCCTCGTCGGTCAGGAACGTCTCGATTTCGTTGGCGTCCATGTGCGCTTTGAGCATGTTGTCGAGGTCTTCTGGGTCGTAGCCTGGAATGACCATACGAAATGCTACGGCCTCCAGTAGCATGAGTGTTAAACACAATCATGGTGAGGCCACGGAGCCAGTTCTGGTGAGGAACAGCGAGACGACAGAGCCAGTTCGGGTGGCAGGTATCACAGTCCTTATGCAGTCCCCAGTGAACTGTACCGGTATGTCTGCCACAGACGACCCACTCGTGTGGGCCCGTGATCACACACCGGTACTCGAATCGTTCCGCGACGAATACGGCGAGAGCCAGCCCCTCTCGGGCTACACCGTCGCGTTCGCCTCCCACCTCGAAACCAAATCTGGCGTCACCATCGAGACGCTCCACGCCGCGGGCGCGGACGTGCTGTTCGCACCGAGCGAGCCACAGAGCACTCACGGCGACGTCGTCGACGCGCTCGACGAACAGGAGGGTATCACCGCCTTCGCGTGGGAAGGGATGACCGACGAGGAGTTCGACGAGGCCCAGCACGAACTGCTCGAGCAGGAGCCAGATTTCATCCTCGACGACGGCTGTGAGCTCATCGCCAAGGTCCACGCCGACCACCCCGACGTCGCGGCGAACGTCATCGGCGGCGGCGAACAGACCACCGCCGGTATTACTCGCCTCGAAGCGATGGAAGAGAACGATGTCCTCGAGTTCCCAGTCTACGGCGTCAACGACACGCCGATGAAACACTTCTTCGACAACGTCCACGGGACGGGCGAGTCCTCGATGACTAACATCGCTATCACGACCAACTCGCTCATCTCCGGCAGAGACACCGTCGTCTGTGGCTACGGTTACTGTGGCCGCGGTATCGCCCGGAAGGCCCGCGGCATGGGTGCCAAGACTATCGTGACGGAAGTCGACCCGCGCAAGGCGCTGGAGGCGCACATGGACGGCCACCGCGTGATGGACATGGACGAGGCCGCCGAAGCCGGCGAGCTGTTCATCTCGGCGACCGGCAACCGCGAGGTCATACGCGAGCGACACTTCGAGCGGATGCCCGACGGTGCAATCATCTGCAACTCCGGGCACTTCGACGTCGAAATCGACATCGCCGCGCTGGAAGAGATGGCCGAGGCGGTGACGACCCCCAAGGAGGGCGTGACGCGCTACCAGCTGCCCGATGGACGGGAGCTGAACCTGCTGGCTGAGGGTCGCCTGGTCAACCTGACCGGCCCCTACAGCCAGGGCCACCCCGCGGAGGTCATGGACACGACGTTCGCGATGATGTTCATGGCCGCCTACGACATGCTCGTCGACGGAACCGACCTCGCCCCCGGCCTCTACAACATCCCCGACCGGCTCGACCGCGCGGTCGCCATGCGAAAGCTCGAGACGCTCGGCATCTCCATCGAGACTCTGACCGAGAGCCAGCAGTCCTACTACGAGGAGTGGGAACACCCGGATAGCAGTTTCTAAGAAAGGTGAACAACGCGGCGGCGAAGCTACCCGGCTACAACTGTTCGGCTTTGTCGACTCCGCTCTCTGGAATAGCGTTACTGTGAGACGAACGCCGAAAGACAGACAGCCGACAGAAGAGAAAGATAGATAGCCGCCAGAGGATCGATAGCAGTTTCTAGCGGTGGTCGTAGACGCGCTGGACCTTTCCGACCTCCGTTCGCTCTATCGAGCCCGGGTCGACGATTTCGAGCGAATCAGGGGTAAAGGCCAGTACCGCATCGAGGCGGTCGAAGACGATCTCTTCGAGTTCGTCCTTGCTCTTTTCGGCCCCTTCCTCCTGCTCGATGGTGAGCTCGATGACGTCGAGGTTGTCCCGCGTGTAGAGGTCGATGCGGTAGTATGGAGCGACGTCGTCGATTTCCAGAATCGTATCCTCAATCTGGCTCGGGTAGAGGTTGATACCGCGGACGATGAGCAGGTCGTCCGACCGCCCGGTGACGTTGTCCATGCGGACCATCGTCCGGCCACACTCACAGGGGTCGTAGTTCAGCGAGGTCATGTCGCCAGTCCGGTAGCGAAGCACTGGGAGCGCGTCCTTGCTGAGCGTCGTGACGACGAGTTCGCCCTCTTCACCTTCCTCGACGGGTTCACCCGTGTCGGGGTTGACGACCTCGGGGTAGAAGCGGTCCTCCCAGACGTGCAGACCGTCCTGTGCCTCGTGGCACTCGATGGAGACGCCGGGGCCGACAATTTCCGAGAGACCGTAGAGGTCGATACCGTTCACGTCGAGGCGGCGCTCGATTTCCTCGCGCATCGGGTCAGTGCAGGGCTCGGCACCGAAAATAACTGTTGAGATGGGGAGTTCACGGGGGTCGTGACCGAGTTTTTCGGCCTTCTCGGCGATGTACAGCGAGTAGGACGGGGTGCAGGCGAGCGCGTCGCTGCCGAGGTCGGTCATCATCTCGATTTGCTTTTCGGTCTGGCCCCCGCCTATCGGGAGCAGTGCCGCGCCAAGCGTCTCGGCACCCTGTTGCAGTCCCGCGCCCCCGGTGAACAGCCCGTAGCCGTAGGCGTTCTGGACCAGGTCGTCGCTCGTGACTCCGGCTGCGGCCAGCGAGCGAGCCATCGCCTCGCACCACACGTCGAGGTCGTCCTCGGTGTAGGCGACGATTTTCGGCTTGCCCGTCGTCCCCGAAGAAGCGTGAAGTCGGCGGATTTCGCTGTCGTCGACCGCGAACAGCCCGTCCGGGTACTGGTCGCGGAAATCCTCCTTGGTGGTCGTCGGCAGCTTCGTGATGTCCTCGACCGTCTCGATATCACGAGGGCTCACGCCCAGCTCGTCCATCTTCTCGCGGTAGAACTCGACGTTGTTGTAGGCGTTGCGAACCGTCTGCTGGAGCCGGTCGTTCTGGACCTCCCGAATCTCAGAACGGTCAGCCCCCTCTATCTCGTTGTATAGCATGACTTATCTGAGGTATTGCGTCACAGCTGTAAAAACGATTGTGATGAATTGCCACGCAGCGGCAGGAACGTCACCAGCTATTCGCCAGTCAGTCGCTGCCCGTCGACGTAGAGGTCCTCGGCAGGTGGGCGACCCTCGCCGTAGTCGTCGTGATACTCCATGAGCTGAAACAGCGTCCCCGTCGGATTGGTGGGCGAAAGAAACGCCTCTGTCCACGTGTCGAACTCCTCGTACTCGACGACATCGATTCCCTCGACTTCGAGCGCGTCGACCACGGCGTCGATATCTGCGACTTCGAGCGTCACGTGGTGGAGCCCCGGTCCGTGTTCGTCGAGAAAGTGTGTCAGGAACGTCTCCTCGGCCTCCGGAGCGATGAGCTCCAGACGCGAGGCGTTCTCCCCGAAGTCGTACTGCGCCCACCGGAACCGGCCCTCGACGGACTCCTCGATGAGTTTCCGACAGCCGAGTGCGAACAGAATCGGCTCCGCCTCGGCGATTGATTCGACGGCAATACCGGTGTGGTCGACGCGGATTGGCGTGTCGTGAGTCATATCTGCTGAGAGGGTGCTTACACGCTGACGCCCAGGTGCCGGTCCAGCACCTTACGGTTCGCTTCGAGGTCCTCGGAGGTCCCTTCCCAGACGATCTGTCCCCGGTCGATGACGTAGTTCCGGTCGGCCAGCTCGAGCCCGACGTGGACGTTCTGCTCGACGAGCAACACGGAGATTCCCCGCTCGTTGATATCCTCGATGATGTCCATCACGTCCTGGACGATGTAGGGTGCGAGCCCCTCCGTGGGCTCGTCCAGGAGAATTAGGTCGGCCCCGGCGACCAGTGCGCGGGCGATTGCGAGCATCTGCTGTTCGCCACCGGAGAGCGACGAGCCCGGATTGTCAGTCCGCTCGGCGAGGTTCTCGAACATGCTCAACGCCTCCTCGACCGACACCGAGTGTGCGTCTTTATCATCGGACCCACCGAAGGCAGCCAGTCGCAAGTTCTCCATCACCGACAGCTCGGGGAATATCTGGCGTTCCTCGGGAACTAGAGAGATGCCCCGTTTTGCCGTCTCCGTCGCGTCGAGCTGTGAGATGTCCTCCCCGCGATAGATGACCGCACCAGCAGACGGTTGCAGGATGCCGTTTACCGTCCGAAGCGTCGTCGTCTTCCCTGCGCCGTTTCGCCCGACGAGCGAGACGATTTCGCCCTCGTTGATGTGCAACGAGAGGCCACGGAGCACCTGCGTCTCGCCGTAGCCAGCGTCGACGTTCTCCACCGAGAGCACCGGCTGTTCGCCTGGTGTGTCGCTACTGGCGGCTCGTTCCCGCTCGCCGTCCGCAGACTGTCCATCTGTCGTCTGCTGTTCGCTCATTCTACCATCCCTCCGAGATAGGCGTCCTGCACGTCCTGATCGTTCGCTATCTCCGTCGGCGTTCCCTCCGCGAGTACCTGTCCGTGATGCAAGACGGTTATCATGTCTGAGATCTCCATGACGAGTTCGATATCGTGCTCGACGAGGATGAGCGTCTGCTCGACGAGCACCTCCTCGATGAGGTCGATTGTGTTCTGTGTCTCCTCGGGACCCATCCCGGCTGTCGGTTCGTCGAACAACACGAGCTGGGGGTCCGTCGCGAGGACGACCCCGATTTCGAGGCGGCGCTTGTCACCGTAGGGAAGCGCTTCAGCCTCTTCGGTCGCGACGTCCATCAGGCCGATACGTTCCAGAATCTCCTCCGTTCGGTCGTTGATATCGTCGTATCGGCTGGTCGGCTTGAACAGCGCCTCCCGGAAGCTGTACGTGTCCCGACTTTTGGCCTGGACGGCCAGCCGGACGTTCTCGCGGACGGAGAGTCCACCAAAGATATTCGATATCTGGAACGAGCGACCCATCCCGCGGCGGATGCGTTCCTGTGACGGCAGGTCGGTGATATCCTCTCCGTTGAAGTACACCCGCCCGTCAGTCGCATCGAGCGCACCCGAGATGAGGTTGAAAAACGTCGTCTTCCCTGCGCCGTTGGGCCCGATGATGCTCCGGAACTCGCCTGGCTCGATAGCGACGTTGACGTCGTCTATTGCGGCGAAGTTCCCGAACTCCTTGACGAGGCCCTCAGTTCGGAGAATGGCTTCCCCGCGAGTGTCCTGGGGCTGCTCGGTCGCCATCAGTCGTCACCCCCTTTGGGTTCGACGGGGCCGTCGGTCGTCGGGTCGAACCGGTTCGGAAGCCGCTCCTGGAACAGTTCGGGCACCGACACCAGCCCGCGCGGCAGGAAGATGACGAACAGGACGAAGATGATGCCGAGGAACAGTCGCCACCGGCCGGTGAAGTCCTGGAGCAGTTCCTCCAGCCCGAAGAACGCGAACGCACCGATGATCGGTCCGAACAGCGTTCCCATCCCGCCGAGGATGACCATGACGATGACCTCACCGGATTTGAGCCACTCGGCAGCCTCCGGGGAGACAAAGCCCTGGTTGAGAGCGAAGATGACGCCGGCCAGCGTCGCGAAGATGCCGCTGACGACGAACGCTCGACGCTTGTAGACCGTCGGGTTGTATCCCAGGAAGCGCACTCGCTGTTCGTTCTCGCGGATGCCTTTCAACACCGCGCCGAACGGTGACTGGAGCATCCGGCGAGTGATGAAGAACGACGCGACGAGCGACCCGAGGACGATGTAATAAAACAGCAGGTCGCCCGTGAGCGTCACCGGGCCGAGGAAGACGCCAATCTGGTCGAGTTCGACGCCAGTGCCACCGATACCGTAGTACGCGGAGAGGCCGAACAGCCCCTCGGATCCACCGGTCAGCTGAATCTCCCGCGCCGTCTCGGCGCTGCAGACCGGGAGCGCCTCACAGGTCGACTCGTGCCAGCGGTCCATCCGATAGAGGCTGTTGTAAAACAGCTCGGCGAACGCGAGTGTTATCATGGCAAAGTAGACGCCGTGGACGCGAATCGAGAGGTAGCCCACGACCCAGGCGACGACAGCACCGACGAGCAACGCCGCGCCCGCCGCCACGAACGCCGACTCGGTGAAGTTGAACAGGATAGTCCCGGAGACGTACGCGCCGATACCCCAGAACAGCGCGTGGCCGAGCGAGACCAGCCCGGTGTACCCCATGATGAAATCGAGCGCGAGCGCGAACAGTCCCCACGTGAGGATACGCATGAACAGGCTCACGTAGAACGTCGAGTAGAGCCACCCCGCCCCGAGCGGAACGAGCGCGAGCAATACGATCATCCCGATACCGAGCTTGATACGCATCTCGTGTGGGAGGAACCCACCTTCGGCCCCGGTGAGCAACTCGCCGCCGCCCTCCTCGAACTCCGTCCCGAACAGCCCGCGCGGACGAATGAGCAACACGGCAATCATCAGGACGAAGATGACCATTCCCTCGAGCTGAGGGAAGTTCGGCTCAATAATCGACGCCTGGAGAATGCCGACGCCGAGGCCGCCGACGACCGCACCCCTGAAGCTGCCGAGGCCGCCCAGGACGACGATGACGAACGCCGCGATGATGATTTCGAAGCCAATCTCCGGGACAACCTGTCCACGACCGGCCGTGAAGACGAGCCCGGCGACCGCCGCGAGTGCGGCACCCATCCCGAAGACGAGCGAGTAGTAGCGGTTGATATCGATACCGAGGTTCTGAACCATCCGCCGGTCCTGTGCTCCTGCGCGGATGATGAGGCCGTACCGGGTGTACTTCAGCAGCGCCCAGACCGCGAACGCGAGCGCGCCACCGAAGATGATGATGAAAAACGAGTACCGGCTGAAGGACGCACCGAACAGCTCGAACGTGCCGGTGAGGTGGTCCGGGCGAGCGATTCGCCGGGCACTGGGACCCCAGATGAGGAAGATGAGGTCGTTGATGACGAGCACGAGCCCGAACGTCAAGAGAATGTGATACAGCGGGTTACGGCCGTACAGTGGCTGGACCGTATACCGTTCGATAGCCACCCCGATGAGCCCAACCAGTAACGGGGAGAGAACGAGTGCGAGATAAAAGCCGACACCACCACCGAACGGGGCAACGATAGCCACTGCGAAGTACGCGCCGAGTGCGTACAACTCACCGTGAGCGAAGTTGATGACGTGCATGACGCCGAAGATGACCGACAGTCCCGCCGCGAGCAGGACGTAAACCATCCCGACAGTGAGCCCGTCGAGCAACTGCTGTCCGGTAATAAAACCAATCGCTGACGCGTCTATTCCTGCAGACAGTACATCCAACATCGGCTGTGTAGTTCCTGCGTGCATCTGAACCGAGAGCTAAGTACCCAAATTACATTTCGCAGCCAGTGTCCTCACACGCTGGCTGAGCTTCCTCACCGTCGAGGTCCATCAGGAGGTCGACGTCGGCAATCTCGCCCTCGTCGGGTGCGACGTTCTGTCCCATCCAGACGGGGTTCGACGCCTGCTGGTCACACTCCCGGAACGCGACATCGCCGAAGATCGTCTCGTGAGACAGACCTGGGAGCACCTCCTTTACATCCTCCGGGTCGTCCGAACCGGCTTCCTGAATTCCATTGGCTATCATCAGGACGGAGCCGTAGCCGACCCGAGAGAAGTTGTCCGGCAGTTCGTCGTACTCGGCCTGATAATCCTCGACGAACTGTGGGTTGGTTCCGGTTTCCAGGCTCGGGACGTACCGCGTTCCGCTGTAGGTATCGTATGCGGCTTCACCGGCACCGGCCCGAACCACGAAGAACGACCCGGTCGTCGTGACGATAGGAATATCCTCCTTGAGGCCACGTTCTGCTGCTTGTACCAGGAACCGAACAAGGTGACCGCCTGTTGCACCGACGACAAGTGCGTCCGCGACGTCGGTGTTGTCCTGAATCTGTGTGATGGCAGCGTCGAAGTCCTGTGCACCCTGGTCGGAGCGGGTCGTTGCGACCTGCTCGTAGTCGTCGCTTTTTGCCTGCATCCGCGTGTCAATCTCGTTCAGTACGGAGTCACCGTACGCGTAGTCGGCAATCTGGTAGTGAACGCTCTCCATCCCTTCCTCGACCATCCAGTCGGTCACTACCTCCGCAATCTGGGCGGTGTTCGTCTCGAAGCGGAAGACGTACTCGTTGCAGTTCGAACCAGTAATCGAAACGTCGGCCGCGCCCGGCGTGTAAATGACCTCGTTGTCGAGCGCGACCTCATTGATAGCGAGTGCAACAGAGCTCGAAATCGCGCCGGTCAGGAACTGTGCGCCGTCAGATTCGATAGCCTGATTGGCCGCCTGCACCCCATCTTCGGCGTTGAGCTGGGTGTCGTACTCGACCGGGTCGAACTCGAAGTCGTACTCGTCGCTCTCGTTGACGTGCTGGATACCGAGCGTTTCCCCCTGGTTTCGCTCTTCGGCGAGGTCAGCGAAGTCCCCGGTGAACGGTTCGAGAATGCCGAGTGTGACCTCGTCGAAGTCGACATCCTGGTCGGTCGCTGCTCCGTCATCGTCGTCGATACCACCGACGCATCCAGAAAGCCCTGCGAACGCGACGGCTCCCCCTGCCGTCGCTGTTTTGAGAAAGTCCCGTCGCTTCTGTTGATTTGAGTTACCACGGCTCATACCTCCGCCTTCCCGGTACTAACACAAAGAGATTTCCCCCCACATATAGGAGTTTTAAATATTACCCCCACATAATAGCGGGCTTAAATAATATAATTCGTCGTGCTCAGAGTATGAGCCAACTCAAGGAGTGCACGTCAGCCGAGCCCACCGGCCGAGTTCGTGTACAGGCCGCAATCGTCTGGACAGCAACACCAGGCCTGCGGCTCAGGAAGTCTGTGAGTACTCTTCGACCCATTCCTGGAGCGTGATACCCATCGTCGCCTGTGTGATGGCGTTCGAGGACATCGAGTTGGCGCTCTTGACGAGTTCGGCCTCCAGTGTTCGTTTCGGAACTTCGCCGAGGAAGTGGGGAATCGCCCGCTGAACGGCGAGCGGACACCCGACCTCGTGGGCGAGGGCGTAACCCGAGATGGAGTGAGGTATCTCCTCGCTCGCGTAGGTCGGGTCGGGGTCGACGAGGTCATCGTCGACGAAATCTGTGTACTCGTAGCACTTCCCCACGTCGTGGAGCAACGCGGCCGCGAGAGCCGTGTCGAGGTCGGGGTCGGCGCCGTGGAACTCGCGCTGTTCGCGTGCCCCCTCACGAGTGATACGGGTCACGCCCCGAACGTGCTCGACGTTCGCCACCTCGTGGATGTTCCAGGCGTAGGGGATGTCCTCGATGTCCTGCCAGCCGCCGCGGTCGAGTGCCAGCACCCACGCCTCGACGACCTGCTCGCGCAGCTGCTCGCTCTCGATGTCGGCAAGTTCGGGAAACGCCTCACGAACCTGCGTGTCGTAATCCATTGCTACTCCTCGCTCTTGACGACCTGCTCCTGGCCGATGAGGCGGGGTCGCTCCTCGACGGCGAGGAAGTTGTCAACGTCCTCGCGGGCTTTCGCTGCGATTTCTTTCGTCGGGTCGTAATCTCGTGAGCCGGAGCTGCCGAGCGCCTCGTGAAGGTCCTCCAGCGTCTCGAAGTAGAGCTCTGCGACGCCGTCGAACTCCGCGTTCTCGGGGTCGGCAGGGTACACCGTCTGGTACCGGACGACGCCCTCGATATCTTTCGCGAGCGGGGAGTGGTTGTTCTCCCAGTACTCGCGGAACTCCTCGTGGCTCATGCCCTCCTTGCGGACGAGGAACGCGGAGTGTTTGTAGAGCCCGTCCGTGCTGTCGACCTCGTCCTTCCAAATTTTCTCCTCGCCGATGAACCGGGGGCGCTTCTCGATGGCGAGGAAGTTGTTCACGTCCTCGCGGGCTTCCGCTGCGATTTCTTTCGTCGGGTCGTAATCCCGCGAACCGGAGCTGCCGAGTGCCTCGTGAAGGTCATCCAGCGTCTCGAAGTAGAGCTCGGCGATGCCGTCGAACTCCGCGTGCTCAGGTTCCGTGGGTAGCACCTGCTGGTAGCGAACGACCCCCTCGATGTCCTTCGCAATCGGGGTGTGGTTCTCCTGCCAGTACTCGACGAATTCGTCGTGAGTCATCCCGTCCTGGCGGACGAGGAGTGCGATATGCTTGTACATCACTGCGAGATTCGACGGGCAGACTCATAAAACGCCGTGAATGGCGGCAACAGCGTTTATTCTCCTCGGCCGTGTCGGTAGCGTATGGAGTCGATTCCCGAGGACAAACTGGACCTGTTCGAGAAGCCAGCAATCGCCACGTTCGCGTCGTTTCTCCCGAACGGCCATCCGCAGGTGACGCCAGTCTGGGTCGACTACGACGGGACACATCTCCTCGTCGTCACGCGGAAAGGCACGCGCAAGCACAGGAACGTCAGCCACGACCCGCGAGTGACGGTGACGATTATCGACCCCGACGACAGCTACCGGTA
>LKMJ01003322.1_pt1 | contig 14947 bp, 20 predicted proteins | sample 643391 | NCBI WGS metagenome assembly LKMJ01 (sample SAMN04112250, study PRJNA286221) | soda lake metagenome | biome: soda lake; feature: Kulunda Steppe; material: water; isolation source: sample PL-Br10 brine of Picturesque Lake | place: Russia: Kulunda steppe | collected 2010-07
ACCCCAGCCAGTGCCGCCACTCGTTCGTCAGCGGTGAAGGTCAGGAACGCGCGGTAGCCGACGAGGGTGACGAGCACCGTGACGACCGCCGCGAGTGCGGCCACGCCGACGTCCTCGTTCCGCACGCCGAGCACGGAGCCGAACAGCAGCGCGGTCACGTCCACCGCGAAGGAGCCAGAGCGCGAGATGATGAGGATGCCCAGCCCCAGCATGCCGACGAGAAGCAGCCCGACCGCGGTCTCCTCCCCCACCCGGCGCAGTCGGCTGGCACCGCTGACACCGATCACCATGACCGCCGCGCTCGCCGCAGCACCGAGCACGGGCGAGAACCCCACCAGGGTGGCGATGGCCACCCCGGGGACGATGCCGTGGCTGAGCGCCTCACCGAAGAACGCGACGCGGCGCAGCACCACCCAGGTACCGACCACCCCGCAGCTGATGCCGGCGAACGCTCCTGCCAGCAACGCACGCTGGAGGAAGGTCAGGGAGAAGGGATCCAGCAGGAACGTGCGCACCATCAGGGATCCTTCACCGCGTCTCGCGGACGAGCACGACGCAGTCAAGCCTGCGGTCGCACGTGTGCAGCGCGAGGCGCTGCTGCTGATTGCTCCGGTTCCTGGTCGTGGTGTCGTCGGCACCCGTCCCTCCGGTGGGCCCCAGGGCCACCACGACCCCCTCGTCGTCCCTGCGGGTCATCGAACGCCCTCCCCGCGGGCCCGGATCCGCGCCGGTGCCGCGTCGATGTGGATGCGATCGGTCGACGTGATCGCCGCGGCCGCGAACTGGAGTCGGACGTCACCGTCCTGGAACCAACAGTTGAGAATGATTCCTAGACATTCTATCGCCTGACTGCATGACGACGACCACGGTCTCCCTGCTCGTTTCCCCCACCCGCTGTGGCGGGAGGAAGCCATCACCCGGCTTCGCACCGGGCCCAGTGACGCGCTCATCGTCCTCCCGATGGCCGTCGAGCCGGTGCCCGCCACCCTCGCGTTGCGCGCGTTCGAGGGCATCACGCTGGACACGATCGCCGCCGTCGACACCCGGCTGCTCGACACTCCGGAGGATGGCGCCCTGGTCGGCGTGGTTCGCGAGCACGGCTGCGTCCGGGTCGCCACGCGGCCCGGGACGGTGCTCGAACCCGAGGTGGGATGCGACGGCGACGACCTCCTCCACGATCATGATCGTCGACACCGCCGGACGTGCCAACCGCTTCAATCGCCGCCATGGACGCTCTCGGTGAGGGTCACCGGTGTCGGACACGCCCGAGGATGACCGCCGACCGCACCCTGCACCCATAGGCTGGAGCGTGGACAGGGAGTCCCCCATGGACACACGGCGCGACCCCGCGATCGAGCGGACCATCGACCTGTTCAAGGCGCTCGCGCACCCTCTCCGCCTGCAACTCGTCCAGCTCCTGGCGCAAGGAGACCGCGCCGTCCACGAGCTGGTCGACGAGCTCGATGCCACCCAGCCGCTGGTGTCCCAACACCTGAGGGTGCTCCGCGGAGCGCGGCTGGTGCGCGCTGACCGCTACGGCCGAGAGACCCGCTACTCGCTGGTTGACGAGCACGTGGCGCACATCGTGGGTGACGCGGTCCAGCATGCCGCTGAGGTCGCCTGACGCTGCCAGCCGCCCATCCCTTCGCCGTTGACGCTGTATGCAAGTATCGCTATATTCGCATAACGAGCCGATCGAGGACGCAGCATGTCGCACACCGTCATCCAGGACCACTCCCACACGCACGGGCCCGACTGCGGGCACGTCGCCGTCGAGCACGGCGGCCACGTCGACTACCTCCACGACGGGCATGCCCACCACGTCCACGAGGATCACGTGGACGAGTGCGACGGATTCGACGTCCACGTTCTCGCCGGCTCACACGAGCACGAACACGACACCCACGAACACGGCCCGGACTGCGGCCACGAGGCCGTGCAGCACGGGGATCACGTCGACTACCTGCATGGTCGGCATCGCCACGCCCGGCACGGTGACCACTACGACGAGCACTGAGGCAACGAGCCCCGCACCACGTTGAGGGCCCGCAAGGTGGGGCCTCAACCCGTTCCGACATCGGTTGCTAGCAGGCTTCGAACGCATGGCGCCCACGACCTGCTTCACGTCGTCGACCGACTCCATCGGGGAGCATCCACGGACGCACGCCGTGACCAGACGCGACCGATCATGACCACACCAAGGACCCGGCCGCACCCTGGACACCGACAGATCGTCGCGATCCGCCGAGATTCCGCCGTCCTGCGCTCCTGGAGTCAGTGGTGTCGTCAGTTCGATCCTGCCCCTGACCACCAGCACGGAACCTGGCCGCTAGACCGGGCTCATAGGCCAGATCGGGCACGTCGGCGCTCTTTCGTTTCGGGGTGCTCGCGGGCGACGCTGCCCAGATCTATGCCAACTCGTACGGCCACAACCTGCAGCTGATCTGTGGACAACTCGTTCCCGTGGCTCGAGACCTGCGTACTGTCGACGCTTGCGCTGGCCGGAGTGTTCGCAGGTCACGGGGATCCGTCAGCTGCTGTCAGGCGCTTTCAAGGTGCGCTTCCAGCACCGGCGTGTCGCCTCCGTCGCGGCGTTCTCCAGCCGCGAGCTGGCCGAGGATGCCGAACCGCTGCCGCGCGCGACCGCGGTCGCCGGACGCCCAGGGACTGCCGCTGGCCCGCAGCAGCCGGCGCGTCCGCCGCTGCGACGTCCTGGCGTATCGGGACCACGCCGGGTAGCCGGCAGGCCTATCGCAGAAGCTCGCCCGGGGGCCGGTCGGCATCGGACCTGGCTGCGTGCAGGACACGGAGCACGTCGATCCGATCCGGCTGATGGCGGTAGAACACGACGTACGGGAACCCGCGAACGACCGCGCGGCGGACATCGCGGTAGCCAGCGACCAGCGGGGCACTGCGTGGGAACTCGGTCAACCGTGCGAACAGCCCGTCCACCGCCTCCACGAACCGATCACCCAACCCGTCCGCCAGCCCCTGGTAGTGAACGTGCGCCTCGGTCAGATCCGCGACCGCAGCCGGACGCAGCACCAGGGCGGTCACTCAGCCAGCAACCCGTCTCGAACCTCCGACCAGGGCACGCCAGCATCCGGCTGCCGCTCGGCCTCAGCAAGCGCCTCATCCAACAGGCGCCGCTCCTCGTCGGTCGGCTCGTACACCGGCTCGCCGAAGTAGCGCCGCAGCGCCTCCTGGAACACCTCGGAGCGGGACCGGTGCTCGATCTCCCGTAGCCGCTCGACCATGTCGAACAGTTCCTCCGGCAAGGTCACCGCGATCTTCCGAACAGCCACGCTACGCCCTCCCGTAGGTATGACTACATCATACCGATGCGGTCTGGCCGTGGGACCGCCGCCCAACACCGCGCCGCAGCCAGACGACGGACCCTTCGCTCGCGTCGCGCATACTGCTCGCGCCACGAGGAACGCCGAGAAGGACCGCCCGCCCCTGCCTGGCCACCGGCCCCGCCGAACGCCACTCGTCCGCGTTCCGAGCGAGGCCGACTCGGGAGCGCGTCTGTCCAAATCCGTCCAACCGACTACTGCCTCAACCACCGTCAATTCGCTCAGTTCGCCGCAATTCGGCCAGTTGGCGTCGTATCGCGTACCTGAAGATCGTGGTGTCGGCAGTTCGATTCTGCCCCTGACCACCAGCACGGATGCTGGGCGCTAGCGTGGGCTGTTCGCACGGATTCGGCGCTCCGGGTCGCTTTCGTTCACGGCCTGTGAGGGCGTGCCTGTCCAGACCTGTGCCAACTTGCTTTCGGCGTCGTCCATCCGGCCTGTGGATAACCCGGCCGGCTGTCGGTCAGCGCGACCTACGTTCAGTGGCTGAACCGGCCGGAGCGATGGCACGTCATGGGGATCCGTCAGCTGCCGTCAGGCGCGTTCCAGGTGCGTTTCCAGCACCGCCACGTCTCCTACGTCGCAACCTTTCCAACACGCGAGCTGGCTGAGGAAGCCGAGCCGCTGCTTCGGGCGGCCGCGCTGGCTGGTCGGCGCTGCCCGCCCGACGCTGGTGGCTGGCTCGACGCCGGCCGGACTCCGAACCACCAAGTGGACACCCCCCGAAGGGTGAACCGCACCGACGTCCTCCCCCAGCTCGACCTTCTCAGGTAGCCGGCATGCATACCTCCGGCGCCCGCGCGGAGCCCCATCGGCTCCGCACCGCGGTTTGTCGTATGCGGAGCACACCAGCCGTTATGACATGCTTCTTTGGTGAGGAGACAGGTCGCGAGAAGCTTGTCAAAGGCGCTGCATGGATCGCCAACCCCTGACCTCGGATGAGTTCCACGCGAGGTACTCCGGCGAATCGGACGTGCTCGAGTTCAAACAAGGCGTCTCGGAGCACAGGATCGCGGAGGCCATCACCGCGTTCTCGAACACCGGTGGCGGCACGGTCCTGGTCGGCGTCGACCCCAACGGTCTGCAGGGATGACGATCTCGCCATCATCGAGGTCGGCTTGCGAACGAGGTGATCTACTTACATAATGTAAGCATGCCAAATGTCCTCGTGCGTGATCTGCCTGATGAAGTCCACGCGGAGCTTCAGCGCCGTGCCGAGGCGCGTGGTCAGTCGCTGCAGCGATATCTGGCTGCGGAGCTGACCCGCATGACGAGCACGCCGCCGCTCGAGGAGGTCCTGGAGCGGATCTCGAGCCGGCGCGGAGGCCGTGTGGGTCTGGGGCAGGCGGTTTCGGATCTCGATGCCGAGCGGGCCGGTCGGTGATCGTGATCGATGCGTCCGTGTTGGCGAACGCGATCGCAGATGACCAGGCCGACGGCAACGCCGCACGCGACGCGATCCGTCAGCACGGCGGTGTCAGTGCGCCGGATCTGGTGGACGTTGAGACCGTGGCGGTGCTGCGCAAGAGGTGGCTGGCGGGGACGCTGCCGGGCCATCGGTTCGCGTCCGCGGTGCGAGATCTCAAGGAGTTGGCGATCGAGCGGTACCCGACGCGGCACCTGATGTGGCGCGCCTACGAGTTGCGCGCGAACGTCACCGCCTATGACGCGGCGTATGTGGCGCTGGCCGAGGCGCTCGATCGTCCGCTGGTGACCGCGGACGCGCGGCTCGCTCGAGCGCCGGGAATCCGATGCGAGGTCGAGCTGGTCGAGAGCCCGAGATGACCGGCTGTTCGCTCACTTCGCGTCAAGCTGCGTACCTGAAGATCGTGGTGTCGGCGGTTCGATCCCACCCCTGACCACCCGAATTCGGGCTCCCATACCCCTCTGAAAGCCCGACTTCTGCGTTTCGGGTGCGAGCCCGGAATCGGCCCCTGAGGCCATCCGTCCAGATCCGCCCACATCGCGGCAGCCCTCACCGGCCGATCCGGCCGCAGATGACCGAGAAGCGCAGTTTCTCGCCGCTGAGCACAGCTGCGTGACCGGCGTAGGACCGGCCGGCTGGTCAGCTCCTGGGACCTGGCCCAGGGATCGACCAGGCAGTGGCTCAGGCCGCTGCGTGAGCTGCCAGGTGTGGTCAGCTCCTGGGCTCTGGCCCAGGGATCGACCAGGTGTCAGGGACCGGTGCGGGCTACGCGAGTGGGTGGACGACAGCAGACGACCTGGCCCCGGCAGGACCACTGCTGCGCACCGTTCGCGAACCGGGCAGCAACCGCCGCTATCTCAAGCTCGGGATGGCGGTCCTCGCGGCGAAGGACCGCAGTGTCCCCCGCACCCAAGCGTCCCTCAACACACGGTCGGCTTGTCCCTCGCCGTGCCGGAGGCAGCAGAGCCCGTCGATCCATCCGCGCGCACAGCGATCGAGATCACGGAGACGACAGCAAGGGTGATCGAACCGGCCTCCTCAGCCGACGCTGCGCGCCGACCGTCCTTCACCATCTCGCCCTCACACAACGTAACGCGGGCATCCTCGAAACAGCTGGCGCCTGACACGTTCGCGGCCGTGACACCTGAGCTGCGTACCCACAGTGCCATGGACGCCCCCGCACCCACCTCGGTCCGACGAGCCCACGGCCGTTCGACGGGAGGGTGCAGAAGGCGCGGGTGCGCAGCGCGCCGATGGCGACGCCAGCCGCGTCCTCGGATGGGTGCCGCTGCGACCGGGACGCTCCGGCGACTCCTGAGCACCTCGAAGGATGGAGGCGAAGGTCGGTTGGTGAACCGGCTGAAGGACCTGCAGTCGGTTACCGGAGCCGTGCTTCGGCATCGGCGGTCGTGGGGTCGTCTTGCCGTTCGTCGGGCGGTCATCCTTCGGCCTCCAGGATCGCGTTCACGGCCGTCGTGAAGGGGCCCCAGGCGTCCGTGAACGCCTCGAGAGCTGCGCCACCGTCGTCGGTCGGCGTGTAGTAGCGCCGCGGAGGCCCGGTGTCCGAGGCGGTCCACGACGTCTCGACCCAGCCCTGCTTGCGGAGCCGCGCGAGCAGCGGATAGAGCGTCCCCTCGCTGGTCAGCACCGCCGGATCGCTCGCCAGCCTGGTCGCGATCTCGCGCCCGTAGGACGCTCCGGCACGCAGGTGCGCGAGCACACAGAACTCCACGATGCCCTTGCGCATCTGGGCCAGGACCCGTGCGTTCGTCGCCTCCACACCCAGCAGCGTATGCACAAGGTCTTGCGATGAACTCGGGCCTGCGTCCGGCCCACTGGCGCCTGCCGGGGCGCCCTGGCCCTCCCCGAAGAGGGTGACGCGGGAGCGCGTCCGTACCTCCTGCGCCTGCTCGAGGGCGTCGACCACCTCGTCGAACTCCTCACCCTCCAGCGCGTCGGGGCCGTCGGTGCGGGCGGCCGGATGGTCCAGCTCCGGATCTCGCGGCTGTCGGCCATCGGCTCCCGGGCCTCCGGGGTGCGCTCCACTGCGGACAGGTGGCGGGTGGCCTGCAGCTGCGGGACCCCCGGGTCCTCGAGCACCGCCTGGAGGTCGTACGACGACCGGGTCGTGCAGCGCCACCGCCGAGGCAGCCCACGCCTCGAGCTCGTGCAACCGGCACCCAGTCGGCCGGGCGATCGCGGTGACGGGCGAGACACCGGTGCTCTCCAACCTGCTCCAGGACCTCATCGAGCCCTTGCGCCCTTCGCGGTGGACGCGCCCCGTACCGGCCGAACGGGCGGGGCGGCCGGGAGCAGGCTCCACGCTCCTGCCTACGGTCGTGGCCTGGGGAAGGACACCGCTGCAACCGCACCACCCGCCGGCACCGAGCGCGGCTCCGGCGGCGGGTGGCGCGAACACCCCGCGGTGCGCCCGACGCTGCTGACCCTGGGCACCCTCGCCGGTGTGGCGGTGGTCCTGGTGCTCGCTGCCCTCGGCCTGCGCGCCGCAGAGGGCGATGCCGTCCTCGCCGGGGTGTCCGTCGACGGAGAGCCGGTCGCGGGCCTGACCCGCACGGAGATCGAGGCGACCGTCCAGCAGCAGGCCGACGAGCGCACCGACGGCACGGTCACGGTCGTCGCCGACGAGGAGCGCCTGGAGCGCACCCGCGGCGATGCCGACGACATCGTCCATGCCGAGCAGGCCGTCGAGCAGGCCTAGATGGTCGGCCGCCGCGGGCTGGTGCAGGGCACCCTCGACCACCTGCGCGCCCGTACCGGCACCGAGGTGGACGTCCAACTGGACAGCGAGGTGGACGACGCGGCGCTCGACGCCTGGGCGAACGACGCTGCGGACAGGTTGAGTGAGGAGCCGAGCGACGGCGAGCTCACCCTGGTCGCAGAGGACGCAGCCGTCGAGGTCTCGAGCCCGGAAGCCGGCCACCGGGTCGCGCCCACCAACGTCGCTGACGCCGTTCGGCCGGAGGTCGGCGGGCCTGCGGGCGCTGTCGAGGTCCAGGTCGGGTCGCAGACGGTCGAGCCGGCCATCACCCAGGCGGACCTCGATGCCGTCCTGCCAGCGGCCGAGGCCGCCCTCGCCGCCGCCGTCACGCTCGTCAACGCGACCGACGCGCAGGACCTCGTGCTCGAGCCCGGGGACCTCGCCGAGGTGCTGGAGGTCCACACGGACACGGACGCCGACGAGGGCGAACGCCTCCGCCTGACCACCGACGCCGAGCGCCTGGAGGACCACCTCGGTGCCGAGGGTGTCGAAGCACTGGAGGTCGAAGCGCAGCTGACGACCGAGGACCTCGACGTGCGAGAGGAGGTCGGTGCCTTCAGTACACCGCTGAACCCGGGAGAACCCCGCAACCACAACATCCTGCTTGCGGCGGAGCTGTTGGCGGGTGCCGTCATCGAGCCGGGCGAGACCTTCTCGCTCAACGACCACGTCGGGCCCCGCAGCAGCGAGCGCGGCTTCCAGGAGAACGGTTTCATCGACGAGGGGGGCGAGCTGGTCTCGGTCGTCGGTGGTGGGGTCAGCCAGCTCGGTACGACCTTCATGAACGCCGCCTGGTTCAGCGGGGTGCGGCTGCTCGAGTTCCAGCCGCACTCGCTGTACTTCGAGCGCTACCCGATGGGTCGCGAGGCCACGCTGTCGTACGGGACGATCGATGTGGTCATCGAGAACGACTCGCCCTCCACCATCGCGGTGGGCGCAGGCGGCACCGAGCAGGAGGTCACCATCCGCTTCTTCTCGACCTCGTGGGCCGAGGTCGACACGTGGACCGGCGACCCCTACGACGAGGTGGAGGGTGAGGTGCGTGACGGCTTCACCGTCGACTTCGGTCGCACCATCACCACCCCCGACGGTGAACGCTCCGAGGACTACACCCACACCTACCGGCCCGAGGACGAGCCCGACGCCTGAACCCGACGGCCAGGGGGACGACGAGGACGACGGCTGAACCCGAGGCGGTGGGTGGGAGCTCCAGCCAGCCGCGCACACGCCCCGCCGGGTCGGCTACGCGCCGACCTCCGCCAGGAACCCGGTCAGCAGCTCACCGCACCGCTCGGGATGCTCGAACCACAGCCCATGCCCACCCGGCAGGACCTCGAAGGAGCCCTTGGGCAGCAGGCCAGCCGCCCACGCGCCCGCCTCGGGTGGCTGCACCTTGTCGTCCTCGCCCCACACCAGCAGTACCGGGACCGGGCACGCCGCGAGCTCAGCGGCGGTGACCTGCAGGCCGACGTGCGGGGTGCGCCAGCGGCACATGTCGAGCGTGGCGATGCTCGGAGCGGACAGTGCCATCGCCGCGCCGAGGGCCTCGAACAACGCATCCGGCGCCCCGGCCACCGAACCGTCCCCGCCGATCGCGGCCAGCATGTGTCGGGTCATCCGCCCCGAGGGGGGCGGGGCGAGTGCGCTGAGGCGACGACCGAGCCATGTGCTGGTCACCGCCATCGGCACCGGCATGCGGGCACCGGGCAGGGCCATCGCCGGAGCGGTGACCAGCGCCGCCGCGAGGACCCGCTCCGGTCGTGCGATCGCGAAGCGCAGCGCGAACCATCCGCCCATGGAGGCGCCGATCAGCGCCGCGCGCTCGAGCCCGAGGGCGTCGAGGACCGAGCCGACGAAGGCCACCTGGTGGCTGGGAAGGTCGACGCCTGTGTAGTCGAAGGGGTCGGCCAGCCCGCACCCGGGCAGATCGACCAGGTGCAACGCACGTCCGGGCAGGTGCGCGAGCAGCGGCCCCCACACCGTCGAGGTGAGCGCGCCACCGTGGAACAGCACCGTCGGCACCCCCGATCCGACCCGCACGACCCGCGTCGTCAGTGGCGGATCCGCGGTGACCAGCGGCTCGGAGACGGCGTCGACGCCATAGCAGCTGAAAGCCTCGGCCTCCGCGGCCCGTAGCCGCGCGCGCTGCTGCTCGACCGTGCGTGGAGCCCTGGCCACCGTCGTCCCCTCCCGTGGGCACCGGCGCTGCGCCCCATCCGTACCGTAGGTTCGGGTGCCGGCTGTCGCGGGGGTGGCAGCACCCGGCTCCAGGGGCGGCTGGCCCCACCTTCGGGGCACCAACGCGGTCTCGCCATCGCGTGACGCCCGCAGGCTGGCCGCGCCGACTGACGGGGCGGGGGGGCGGACGGGCCCTCGCTCACGCAGCCGACAGGAGGTCAGCCGCCGCCCCGTCGACCTCAGCGACGTAAGGGTGCACCGCCTCGGCCGCCATCTCCACCAGCTGCACCGCGAGCCCCCGTGCCAGGTACAGCTCGCGGAGCCAGGTCTGGAACTCGACGAAGACCGCCGCATCGTCGACCAGGCGTGCCGCGGCGAGGTGGCGCACGGTGTCGACCAGATCCGCGTGGATCCTGGCGGGCGGGTAGCGGCCGTGCTCCAGTTGCGAGGGGAGCTGCCTGGCCAACTCCTCGAAGGCGCTCCCACCGATCCCGACGGCACGGGCATCCAGCGCAAGGGCGCCACCATCGAGCTGCACCGGTCGATGGTCGACGATGGGCGTCCGGCCGCGCCACTGGTCGAGCACCCGCACAGCGTTGGTGGCATCACGCGCCCAGGCGTCGGATCCCAGGTGCAGTGCCCGTTGCAGGTCGAGCGCCCTGCCACCGGCGAGCACCGGGACCCCATGGGCGTGGGCCGCATCCACCACCCGAGCCGTCCCGACGTAGGTCGAGGCGAGGTTGCAGCTCACCGTGACCGCTTCGGGTCGGCGGCGCGCGATGAAGGCCGCAACATCCTCGCTCGGTACTGAGGGACCGAGGTAGAGGACCTCTCGGCCAGCATCTCGCAGCTGCTCAGCGAACATCCGCGCTGCCAGGCAGTGCCAGTCACCTTCCGCAGACGTAACGAGCACGAGCCCTTTGAGCTCCGGCCGGATCATCGCGGAACTCAGGGCCGTGATCGTGGACTCCGAGACACCTGTGACCAGGTGTTCGTCCGCCGTGGACAACTCGCCACGGTGCCAGCGTTCCCCGACCTCGCGCTGGACGGGTGCCAACAGGTCGGTGATCAGCATCGAGCTCGTCGCTGGATGGAGCAGGTCAAGCACGTAGCTGATCGCGGGTCCCTGTTCGCCGGCCAGCGCCAGTGACAGGTAGGTGTCTACCGCCTCGGCAGGAACCACATCACTCATCGCGCGAACGCCTTCGTAGCGGGCAGTTTGCTGGGGTCCGGTCCGGGAGCCGGGCCCGCGACTGCGCTCGCCGGACATCGAGGACTTCACCATGAGTATGACAGTGCTGGGAGTGCGGCGGCGACACAGGTGTGGCCGAGAGTCGGGTACCGACGAGAGGCGGGTACGGGCTCACGCTGGTGGTCGTCCGTACAGGTGGCGCCCGGGGTACGGGGCACGGGGGCTGCCAGGAGTAGGGGGCACAGGGACCAACCCTGGGGGTGGCCGGTCCACCTGCCAGCCAACCGGTCACCATCGTCGTCGGGGGTCCAGGGTCTTGCCACGGCGGCCAGGAGCACGGATGCTGCCTGCGGCGTCGCCAACCGCTCCCGAGACTCCCGACGGCGCGCCCCATCCCCGGCCGCGCCGTGCCGAAGACGCACGCTCCGCGGCCTCACACCCGTGAGGTGAACCCTTGAACGACCGCACCGCCACACCCAAGACCATCGCCCTGATCGCACACGACAACTGCAAGGTCGACCTCGTCGAGTGGGCCGAGTACAACCGTGAGAGCCTGCTCCCCCACCGCCTCATCGCCACCGGCACCACCGGCACCGTGCTCACCCACGAGGTCGGGCTCGAGGTCACCCGTCTGAACAGCGGTCCCCTCGGCGGCGACCTGCAGATCGGCGCCATGGTCGCCGAGGGCACCATCGACATGCTGATCTTCCTGTGGGACCCCCTCGAGCCGCAGCCCCACGACCCCGACGTCAAGGCGCTGCTCCGCATCGCCACCCTGCGCAACATCCCTGCGGCCTGCAACCGTGCCACCGCAGACTTCCTGATCTCCAGCCCGATGGCCACGACCGAGTACCAGCAGTCACGCCCGGACCTGCCTGCCCAGCGGGACTTCCCCATGGAGCGCGCCAGCTGACCACCGCAGGACAGCTGGCGACAGCGGCCGGACCCTGGCGACCAGCAGCACGACCGTTGCTCAACGGCGTTGCTCGGTCATGCGCGGGGCAACGCCGTGGAGCAACCGAACCACGCGGACCCGACACGGGACCGGTGGCGGTGGCGCAGGCCGTAGGGCGGTGGCGGTGGCGCAGGCCGTACGGCGGTGGCGGTGGCGCAGGCCGTAGGGCGGTGGCGGTGGCTGGCGTCTCGGTCGTAGGGTGAGACGCGGTTGCCACATCATGCAGCGGCAGGTCGAGGAGACGAGGAACCCATGGGTTGGGTCATAGCGGCGGGGGTCCTGGTAGTGGTCGTCCTCCTCGTGACGGCCATCGAGGTGCGTGGGAAGCGCAAGCGGGCGTCCTCGAGCCGTCGGCCCCTGGAACCCGGCGCTGATCCGCAGCGTGACGGCGTGCACCCACCCTACGGCTCGTGGCTGGGCGGGACCGGCGGCAGTGGCGGCGTGTGACGCCGACCCCGGAGCAGCGTGATCCGCTGATCGTGCCGGCGGAGGTGGCTGACCTGCCGTTCCTCCGCCGGATGCTCTACGAGGCCGCCTTCTGGCGCGCTGAACAGGACCGCCCGCCCCTCGACGACGCCCTGGTACAGCCGGAACTTGCCGTCTACCTCGACGGCTGGGGGCGCCCCGGCGACGTGGGGCTCATCGCACACGTCGCGGCAGGACCGGCGGGCGCGGTGTGGGTGCGCAACTTCGACCGGGACCGGCACGGCTACGGCTACCTCGACGACCACACCCCGGAGCTGACCCTGGCCGTTGCACCGCCCTACCGCCGGCGGGGCATCGGGGGGCAACTGCTCGCGCGGCTGCTGGCAGATCCGCGGCTGTGGGACACGGCCCGGGTGAGCCTGAGCGTGGAGGCAGACAACCCGGCGGTGTCGCTCTACGAGCACGCCGGGTTCGAGGTCGTGGTGGAGGACGGCGGCGCCATGACGATGGTTCGGCGGCTCGGCGACGATCGGTACTGCCCGGCACCGCCGCCTCGATCGTGACGGAAGCGGTGATCTCCGCGCCCTGAGTACACCCTGCCCATCGCGGCTCCCGTGCATCTCGGCTGTTGTCCGACGATCCGTGATACAGCGCGCGAACGGGCGATCTCGTCTCTGTCCGGCTCGACGGCGGCGCGCAGCGCGCGTTAGCTGAACTCGAGGCCACCGGCCTCTCCCGCTCGGAGGCGGTCAGGCGCGGACTGGTCACGGCTGCCCAACGGCTCCGCGACCGGCAGCGACTCATCGATGAGGTGGCCGAGCTCGCCTCCGACGAAGCCGACCGCGAGGAAGCTGATGCGGCTGACCACGGTCCTCATCGCCCCGACCTCGACGGCAGCACGCGCAGCATCGTTCCGCCCAGAGATCGATGTGGATGGCGTCGCCACACGTGTGCTCATCGAGCAGACCGGCGCGATCGACGTGACCAGGCTGGGCGACTACCACGGTCACCTCACCCCCGAAGAGCAGTGGGGCGTCGATCTCGCCCTGGAGACGGTGCTCGACCTCCAGTAGGCCACGCGTGCCTGGCTTGCCGCCGTTGCGTCGACCTCATCGCCACCGGCGGCGGAACTGGCAGCGCCTTCACACCGGATAACGGGCTACGGTGCCGGGGACCGCATGCGGGAGGGCGCATGGCCATCGAGACCGTCACGGCGACCATCGACCGGTTCGACGACCTCGCCACCATGCTCGGGCCACAGCGTGACCCGGACGCCACGGTGTGCTGGTGCCTGAGCCACCGGCTGGACTCTCGACGCAACCGGGAGCTGTTGGGCCGGGACCGCGGCGAGCACGTCCGGACCCTGTGCGGGACCGAGGACGGACCCGGGGTTCTGGCCTACGAGGACGGCGAGGTAGCCGGCTGGGCCGCCGTCGCCCCCCGCGCACAGCTGCCCTTCTCCCGCTCCCGGAAGATCCCCCACGTCGACGAGTTGGCGGTCTGGACGGTGTGGTGTATCCGTGTCCGGCCCGGGCACCGCGGCCGCGGGATCTCCCACGCGCTGCTGGAGGGCGCCGTGAAGTACGCACACGCACGGGGTGCGCCCGCCATCGAGGGCTACCCCGTGGACAACCGGGGCGAGAAGGTCGACACGACCATGGCCTACGTCGGCACCCGCGGCCTGTTCGAGCAGGCAGGGTTCACCGCAGCCGCGGACACCGACGCGGTATCGGGAGGCTTCCCCCGGGTCCTGATGCGGCTGGACCTGCGCACGGCCTAGCCGCGACGTGACGGATGGCAGCCGCAACGTTGCGCTACTGGTGCTCCTGGCGTTGCGTGGTCGATCCCTGGGCCAGAGCCCAGGAACCGACCACCGGAAACCTGCCCACGCCCGCGACTAACCCGATGGTGGTTGGTCCCTGGGCCAGAGCCCAGGAACCGACCACCGCGCCACCGCGCGCGGACGGCAGCTGGAGCGGCGGCGAGCGTTGGGCCGAGCCCGTCAGCGGGTGCGTGCGCGCAACCGCCGTCCCTCCCTGACGGCGAGCACGACGACCGGCACCGTGCACACGGCGCTGGCGATGCTCAGCAGCCCACCGACCGTGTCGGCGCCGGCGGCGTGCAGGGCGAAGGCCGCGATGGACAGGCTGCCCATCAGGGCGAGCCAGCCCGCCAGCGCACGACGACCCCGCGCCAGCAGCGCGCTCGCGAGCACGATGGCCGCAAGCCCGAGCAGGCTGTAGCCCGCCAGGTCGACGGCGTAGGGCAGGGAGTCGACGTCGTGGAAGTACCAGAGCACTGCCGCGTCGGGGTCGCGCTCCACCAGCCGCGGGAAGAAGGTGTACTGCGAGGTGTAGGCGAAGGTCGCCAGGGGGACGTAGGCCCCGAGCAGCGCCGTGGCGACCAGGCGGCGGGCGGCGTGCACCGGCACCTCGGCTGCGGCAGCCAGCAGCAGGAGGAGGCTGACGAAGGCCGGCGCCAGCAGCGACGCACCGACGAACCCCCACTGGTAGAGCGCGCCGACGGTCCAGGGCTCGCCCTGGGCGTCCAGCAGCTGCCCCGGTGGGCCCGAGGCGAACACCAGCCCCATCATCGCGACGCCGAGGAGGTAGCCGCCCGCGGTGAGCAGCAGCCC
>LKMJ01003323.1_pt1 | contig 14946 bp, 18 predicted proteins | sample 643391 | NCBI WGS metagenome assembly LKMJ01 (sample SAMN04112250, study PRJNA286221) | soda lake metagenome | biome: soda lake; feature: Kulunda Steppe; material: water; isolation source: sample PL-Br10 brine of Picturesque Lake | place: Russia: Kulunda steppe | collected 2010-07
GGATTGGCACCGTCTGCTGGATCGGCCGACGCTGGCTGGGTCGTCTCCTCGCCAGCGAGCACGTCGAGGACGTGCTGGCGGTTCTGTTTGATGTTGCCAACGAGTGTGTCGAACAGCTCCTGTTCTTCTGTCGTCATCCCGTCGGCCTCGGCCGGAAGATCAGCGGCTGCGAACGACGCCGCCTTCACGATTTTTCCGACACGCTTCTCGTAGATCGCCTCGACGGTCTGTTCTGCCGTGTTGATCTCGTCGGTCAGCTGGTTGACCTCCGGTGCGTCGAAGGGATCGTCGGCTCGCTCGGCTGCGCGGTCGCGCTCTGATCGCAGCTGCTGGATAAACTCGCCCGCATCCGAGTAAAACGACTCCCGGAGCTGCTGAAGTTTGTCTGTCTGGCGTTCGCGGTCGCGCGCGGTCTGTAGTTCTTCCAGGTTCATTCGGTGTCTCGTGTTATTCTGCACCCTTTTCGGCCCGTCCCCGTGCCATCAGGAACACGCCGACGTACTCCGGAACGGTATCAACACCCTCCTCCAGTGTAAAGCTATCGCCGCCGAGTTCGACTGGGCCGCCGTCTGTAATCTCGACGGCGATCTCGTGACCTCTGAACGTCTCCGGGACGGCGTCGACGAGCGGGTCGAAGCTATCGATTGCCTCGCGTTCGATGCGTTGCACACAGAGGCCACTTCCGCCGTGAAGGCTCCCCGGCAGTCGGATGAGTCGGTTCGTATCCGTCGAGACGGGCTCGTCGATCTGGGCGTTTTGCTCGCGGACGACCTCACTCGCGAACTCCTCGGCAAGCTGTTTGAATACGGCGTGAGCCGAGAGATTCCCTCGCTCAATCTCGACGAAGCGGTTCTGTGCGAGGTTGTACGCCGCAGTTGCTTTCCCCTCACCGACGCCGTTGTACTGCTGGAGACGGTCGAGTGCCTCGTCTTCGTCGAGTTCGCGGATCTCCGCCATCGTCGTGTACAGCCGCTCGTGGATTCGACCGCCCCATCCACCGTCTGTCGGGAGATACCGGTTATCTGCGGGCGTCTCCCGGCCGACAGAGCCACCGACGGTCTCCTCGTCGACGAGGGCATCGAAATCGAGTCCAATCCCGCGGATGTAGTCGACGATCTCCCGGCGTGCATCACGATCGAGCGTTTGAATCCCTTCGTCGCGGATGTGGACGTGATAGCCACGACTCCCAGAGAAGACGATCTCGAGCTGTTCGAAGCCGAAATCGTTCTCCAGGAAATCGAGCAGTCGAAAGAGCGCGTCTTTGCAGGCGGCCAGCATCTCCCCGTAGCTGTCCTCAGTCGTCGTCGACGGCAGATGGTCTGCGTCGAGATCGAAGATGAGATCCGATCGTCGCCACCCCTTCTGTTGCATTGTTTTCGCACCGGGGTCATCGTATCGGCCCGCAGAGAAGTAGACGTGTTTCGGTCGCTCGCGCGCGAGAAAATCGTCCAGATTGCCGATATCGAGCAACGAGTTGTGACGGACGTAGGTCTCTCCCGGCCCGCTTGTCCACGGGACGTAGCCCCACTCGCGTTCGTTCGCCTCCGGTGGGGGATCGATCGTCTGGCGACGGTAATGGTCACCGAAGCGGCCCCGAAGATACGCCTGTGTCCGCTCTTGCACGCTCACCTATTGCGTCAGTGGTACAATATGCGTTTTGTTTATCTCCCTATCGCGAGAGCAACTTCGCGAGTTTGTCACGAATTCCTTCTTCTTCACCGAGCTGGAGATAGAAGGCGTCACCACCGTCCTCGTAGTAGTTCTCGATTCGACGCTTGACGCTGAATCCGAGTGACCGATAGAAATCCAGTGCATCACGGTTTGTCGTCCGTGCGTGACAGGTCACTGTCCCGTAATCTTCGGCGACATTGGCGACGAGGCGTTTTCCGAAGCCTTCTCCGCGGTAGTTTGCTGCGACCGCGAGAAACAGAATATAGCCGTCGCGTCTGACGGCAGCGAATCCCACAAGATTGTCGTTCGTTCGGTCGGCATACAGATACACTGTCGAGCGTTCGTATGCGTTCGTAAAGAAGTTCTTCCGCTGGCGGAGCACGCCTTCGGCTTGCCGGATCTGCTCTTTGAGCCGCCAGGCTGCTTCGACGTGTTCGTCACTGCCCGGAGACACCACCCGCCGCTGGATGTTGACGCTCACCAGATGAACGTTAGAACCGGGGGAATAATAATTCCTCTGCGTTCGTCTTGGCGAAACACAGAGCGTATCATAGAACGTTTCGCGTGGTTTGAGTGTATGGATATTGTCAAGATCCGCGTGCAAGATGCACAGCGCGGATCTTGCACGAGCAAATGGTCTGATTGGAACTGATACGATTGCTCAGTTGAGGCAAACAACGTAACAGCAAGCATCCGCGCGAACGGAGAGAACAACTCCGAAGGCACCGACAACACTAAGAGTATGAAAAAAGTATGAATTTATATGGCAGAACACACCCGGAAAGTTGGTGATCGAGGGCAAGTCACCATCCCGAAAGAACTCCGCGACCGGCGGGGGATCGAAGGTGGCGACGAGATCAGGTTCATTGAGGTTAACGACGAGATCATCATTAAGCCACCGACGGACGAAGAGCGCTTAGCGAAAGGATACAAAAAAAGAGCAGACAGGTCTCGGCAGCTAGTCGAAGAAATGGAAGGAATATCAACAGACGCAACCGAGCGACTTGGGGATGCTCCCGAGTGGAGCGAGTGACCTGTGAAGGTGCGTCGCGGAGACATCATCATTGTCGAATTGAATCCAACGAAGGGAAGTGGGCAACAGGGTTCGAATCGGCCCTGTGTCGTTATTCAAAACGACGTTGGCAACCAGTACTCCCCAACGACGATCGTCGCCCCCGTCACGAAGCAGTACGACCCCACTGACATCTATCCGTTTGAGGTTGAAGTCCGTGCCTCGAACACTCCTCTCAATCACGATTCGGTGGCCGATCTCAGTCAGATCCGTGTTGTCGATATTAGCAGACGAGTAACGAAGAATATCGGGTCGGTGCCGGAGACCCGAATGGCAAAGATCGATGCGGCGATCAAAAGCAGCCTCGGTCTGTAAATTACTACTCGTCACGCTACACGATCCGCTGAATGGGCAACACCATCGGTGTCGAGGGTAAATTCCTCAAACCATCCTTTGTTTGCTTTCCTCCGAAGACGACGATGGGACCACTGATGAATTGAACCTCTGGCTCTTGCACTACGTCCCATACTCATCTCTAGTTGGACATTTCACAGTCGGATGGCACCGCAGTACATCGGTTGTGATATTTCTACGACGAGGTAGAGACACAAAGACCAAAGCCCAGAGGTCCCGACAGATAGGGCATGGGATACGAACTCCGTGATCACACTGCCGATGTCGCCGTCGAAGCCACGGGGGAGAGTCTCGGCGATGTCTTTGGCGCTACGGCAGACGGGATGGCTGCAGCGATGTGTGAGGAGTGGCCGTCAACGGGCGACAGCTTCGATGTCGCGGTCACTGCAGAGAGTACCGAAGCACTGTTGTTCGATTATCTCGACGAGCTGATTTACGAACGTGATGTCCGCGCTGTGCTGCCGGTGGACAACGAGGGTCGCGTCGAGGGGACTGGCGACAGTGTACGGTTCGAGGGCCAGTTTCGCGGTGTCCCGTTGGCTGCAGTCACTGCTCGCGATCTGAAAGCAGTCACCTACTCCGAGATGACGATCGAAGAAATCCCTACTGGGTGGCGAAGTTACGTCGTCTTTGATGTGTGATTGAGAGGTATGGGTACGTCTATCACCGATTAATGGCTTTCAAACCCATTCAGCTCCAACAACTCTTTATTCGCCGAGCACCTATCTATTCACGATGACCAGTACAAAAAGCTGCCTGGCGGTTGGACACGAGGATGTGCCAACCCTCCATCGACAGAAGGCAGTGCTTACCTGCCCCCACTGTGACCACGCCAGCCCTCCAGACGGCGATTGGATCTGGATGCACACCAGTGAGGAAGACGAAATACACTGTCCGGACTGCTATGAGTGTATTACTGTCCGGGGTGCCACCGAAGGCGATACATCGAAGTAACGCAGCATCGAAGTACGTGTGTGAGCGACGAACAGCCAATCCAGTCGTTCCAGCGGAAACAGTTACTCGAACGGATCGAGCGTGATGGCGCGACCGTCGGCTCCTCGATCCCGGAGACAATTACAATCCAGGGTGAGGAGATCGATCTCCAGCAGTTCGTCTTCGAAATCCGTCGCCGTGACACGATCCCGTCGGGAGAGCGCGAGCGTGTCGATCGAGCCAAAACAAACCTTCGGCGCGAACGCCGCCAGCGCAAGCAACGGATTGAGGACGACCCAATTACCCATGCCGAGGGCGAACAACTTGCCGAGTCGATCATCGGCATCGACAGGGCACTAACCGAACTGCAGTCACTTGGCCCGGTCGATATCGAAGGCGAGACAAGAGCACAGGAAACTGCCGATACGAAACGGTGGATGTCGTTTCTACAAAAAGCGCTGGGTCACACTGAGGACAACAGCGGGCCAGGCGTCTCGAAACGACGGTGACCGGTCACGACTCACTATCACAGTGATGGGAGTGGATCGAGGCGTGTCCAGTCGATGACTGCCTCCGGGCTATCGTATCGCTGATATTCGTTACTTTCTGCAAACACATTGCTCAGAGAGGCAATACCGGGGCCGCGGATCTGAAGGTCTCGTGGCGGTGCCAGTCCCATCCCGATATAGCAGTCCCTGAGCTGACAGCGGAGGTGGTCGATCAGTAACCGGTGAAATGCATCGACAGATCTGATCGGCTTCGAACTGACCGGCAGCTGAATCCGGACGGCAAGTGTGCCGTGTTCTGAACCGGTTCCCGGGCCGTACTCGACCTGTTTCATCCCCTCCGTTTCCCAGTGAACACGGATGGCGGATTTACTGGAGAGCAAGCCGCCGACACTGTCTGCCTCCGTCGGCTCGGAGCCGATGATTCGTGCCAGTCTGTTCGAGAGCTGACTGTCGTCTTTGTTCGGGCACATATCCAGTAGCTGACGGAGTCCACCAAACGCTTCGAGTTCGATCATCACATCCAGTAGCGCCTGGAGACGATCCGCTGGCACGGAGAGATGAATGTCCTGCTCGATGCGGGTACACTCCTGGCCGTTCGCCGGCGGCTCGATCGGTGCTGGTGCATCGGTTACAGCCCGCTTTCGCTGATAATAAAGCGTCTCGAACTCTGCCTCGACCGTCTCCAGTGACATCCCGCCTAGAACCAGTATCGCCACGGCGACTCGCTCTGGATACGTGATCTGGTCTGGTGAAGTGTACGGCGACAGGAGGGTTTCACCCTGCTTTCGGTACAGATAGTACTTGCCAAAGCGCAGGACCTGTCTGTCTCGTTCGGACCGTCCCGGTGCTTGCCTTGCTTCGAGTGGCTGTCCGTCGACACTGTGTTCGGTGACTGTTCCGTCTTGCTGGATGGTTACCTCGTGGACTGCTCCATCGCTGTCTGTCACAGCGAGTTCGAACGGACTGTCCTGCGAAAGGATTGTAGCTTGCATGCACGTTCTCCTGTCAGTTTGGCCAGAGTTACTGTCCAAACTGATCTTCTAGTTGACATTCGACTCTCTCGATGGCACAGTAATAAATAAACCGGTACAACGCGCTGAGTCGTTATCGTCACTGCATACAACGCATGGCAGTATAGTTGTAACCGAACTATTTATTGTTGCTGGATAGTTTCTATGAGACATCCAGTAGCAATGAGACGACGCAGCTCAGATGTCCCGACAGAAAACGAGGGACTCTCCCAGTTTACAAAGAACCGATTTTTCAAGGGGAAGCTGATGACTCCCCGGATTATGGAGAGTTCGCGTGAGTACCACAGCGAGCGGCTAGAGACGCTCAACAGATACATTGACGGGACCGGTATCGTTCATGGGCTCGATATCGAATCTGTCTCACAGACGGAGGATGGTCTGGATGTCACAATAGATGCCGGACTCGCAATCGACGGACACGGTCGTCCAATCGTGGTCGAGCAGGCGACGACGAAATCCCTGCCAGCGATCTCTGCGGACGAGCTCTATCTCTTTATCCAGTACGACGAGGTCGCCGTCGAAACCGTTCCTGTGCCGGACACAGACGGTGCAATTGAGGAGGACGCGGTTCCGAATCGGCTCGTAGAAACGTTTCAGCTGACACACCGTGAGACACCACCAGAGCGGGAGCCATCGGCACAGGCGTTCGATTATACCAGACTAGATCTCGATACCACTGATCCGACACAGTTGATGGAGACGATTGCCGAGCAGTATCACGTTCAACACCGAAGGAACTCCCACGCGCCATCAGATCCAGCTGTCTACCTCGGTGCGTTCGAACGCGGCCACGACGGTAGCTGGGTTGCGGCCACCGACGCGCCCGCTCGACAGTATGTGTACGACCATGGGCTACTGTTTAGTTTGGTGGTTCACCATCTTGCAGACACGAACAATCCACACGAAACGCCAGTTCACGAGCCGATTGATCCCCAGCCGGACGACATCGATGCGTTGAACGAGCGGATGAACGCACTCGAAGGGACCATCGGGGAGCTACAGCGAGAGCGTGATACGTTCGTCCAGTACACGCTTCGAAAGACAACCAAAGACCGATCGCGGTTTTTCAGACGCCTCAGTGACCGCATTGAACAGGCAAACGGAGAGGGGAGTCGGCTCGCTCGTGAAACCGCACAGCTGTCGACCGACGATATCCTCAACGAACAGGATATGGAGACGGCCTACCGGCACCAGCTTTCTGAACTGCTTGGCCATCTCATCCAGATTGGTGACTTACTCGAAGGTGTTGTGACGGAAGACTCACTGGAGCGGTATCTCATTGCTGTCTCACAACTCCAATCTGCCATCGAGTCCGATGCGGAGTTGCTCGAGCTACTCGAAGCAGACAATCGTGTCTGTGAATCTGCTGACTCACTCAACGTTCTCGTTGATGTCGTTCCCGATATATAATGAATTAGCAAAAAACTACTATCGTTTGTACCTATCCTACTGTATTGATTTATTTACTGCTGTGATTGTGTTCGTACGTAACAGAAACTACATAATTTTTAGGGTAGCTATAGTAACGATTGTATACCATATACCGAAAATTATATTTATGTGTTGCTTCGAATGGTCAAATCGTAGTGCAATAGAAGGAGGAGATTAATGCCAGAATATCAAGCACCAGGCGTTTACGTTGAAGAAGAAAGCACCGGAAGCAAATCTGTCGAAGGTGTGAGCACCAGCACCGCTGGCTTTTTGGGACAGACGGTACGCGGCCCGGTAGAGCCACAGCTGATCACGAGTTACAACCAGTTTGAACGGGTGTACGGCTCGAGTCCGAAAGAATCGGATTTGGATGTTGCGGTCAACGGCTTTTTCAAAAATGGTGGTAGCCGTTGTTATGTCGCACGCGTTACCGCAGCCGACCCCAACGATGTCGCTACACGGACACTGATCGACGAGGACAAAAACGACGTCCTTGAACTCGTCGCGAACGGTCCAGGTGACTGGGGATCGAACGTCGCTGCGATCGTCCGCGAGGGCCAACAGCCCGGACAGTTCCAGATCATCGTCCGGTACTGGTCATGTGACCGAAGCGAGATCATGAAGCCCGACGCTGATCGCCCTGAGCCGACCCCGGATGTCGAAGAGGTCTTCGACAACCTGACCGCTGACCCGAAATCGAGTCAGTTCTACGAGAAACAGCTCACCAGCTCGGTTCTCGTCGACGTTGAGTATCTCGACGATGGTCGACCGAAAGAAGGCCTTTTCTGGCTGAGCAACGACGACCACGAGATCAAGACCGACGGTGGTCACGAGATCGTAACCGACGGCGGTGTCGTCGAGGCAGAAGAGGATGTGCTTCACATCCCCGAAGAACTCGACGAGCTCGACGAAGACGAGCTCGAAGAGCTCGCCGAACCAATCGACATCGAGGCAGACCCATCCTCTGAAGAGTTCATCGAAGAACTCGAAGAGATCCGTGATGGTGACCGCGAGGTCGATATCGAGATCGTTACGGAGCCACCAGAAGAGAGCGAATCCGATAGCGAAGACGATGAGGTGACGCTGAACGATTACGAGGGTGTCGACAAACCAGATCTCCGTACCGGGTTGGCGGCCTTCGAAGCTATCGACGACATTTCGATCGTCTGTGCGCCAGACGAGAACGATGTGAAAGGATTGACTGATTCGCTGGTCGCCCACTGTGAGAACATGGGTGATCGGTTTGCAATCCTCCAGTCCGAGCAAAATCCTGGCCCCGTCCAGGATATGGAGACGCCAGTTGATACCTCGTATGCGGCCTACTACTACCCGTGGCTGAAAGTACTCGATCCGGTCACGAACCGGGAGAAACTCGCCCCGCCAGGAGGTCACATCGCAGGGATCTACTCACGAAGTGACATCGAACACGGTGTCCACAAAGCGCCTGCAAACGAGACATTGCGTGGTATCGTTGGCCTCCAGCGTGATATCACGAAAGGCGAACAGGATGTCCTCAACCCGAAAGGAGTCAACTGTATCAGAAGCTTCCAGGGTCGAGGGATCCGCGTCTGGGGTGCCCGAACCTGTTCGAGCGACCCAGAGTGGAAATATCTCAACGTCCGTCGCCTGTTCCTCTACATCGAGCAGTCTCTCGAAGAGGGAACACAGTGGGCAGTGTTTGAGCCGAACGACAAAGATCTGTGGGCGCGCATTCGACAGTCCACAGAAAACTTCCTGAAAACCGTCTGGCGTGAAGGTGGTCTTCAGGGCTCGACACAGGATGAGGCCTTTTACGTCCGCTGTGGCGAGGACACGATGACTCAGGATGACATTGACAACGGGCGGCTGATCGTCGAGATCGGTATTGCTCCTGTCAAACCAGCAGAGTTCGTCATCTTCCGGATTGCCCAGGATACGGGCGAATCATAACGTATCGCACGCTAACTACCAACCGACACACAACACAACATACATATGCCAGAACACGGACCACTTCCAAGCACTGAATTCAAAGTAGAGCTAGACGGCGTCGATGTCCCCGGTTTCATCGAGGTCAAACTACCGACACAGACGACCGACGAGTACGATTACCGCGAAGGTGACGATCCGAAACACGCCCGCAAGATGTTCGGCGACACCCACTACTCGCCACTCGTTCTTGCACGCGGTGCAGACGACAGCAACGAGAAACTCGAAGACTGGCAGCAGGCCGTCGAGGACGGGAAAGAAGACGAAGCACGAAAAGATATTGCAGTCGTGATGATGGACCAGTCCGGTGAATCGGTCCTTCGATACGAGTTTGCCGAGGCCTGGATCATGGAGTATGAGCCACCGACGCTTAACTCCCAGGCTGGTGGCGGTGCCGAAGCACTCGCTATCGAGACGTTCACCGTCGAGTTCGAGGAGATGGAGCGCAAGAACGTATGAACGACGCCGACCCACGCTCCCGTCGGACCTACACCCTCGAACACACCCGGTTTGCCGACCGGTGTCATCTGGATAACGAGGGGTATCTTCACACTGGAGATGGGTCGTCACAGATTGACAGCGTAACCATCACGTGTAGAGGAAACCGATGACAGACCAGGCACTCCAGACAGAGTTCGAGTTCACCCTGCCGCAGGGATACGTCGACGACGATGGAACCCTGCACAAGGAGGGTCGGATGCGACTTGCCACGGCTGCTGATGAGATTCAGCCGTTGCAGGACCCGCAAGTGCAGTCGAATCAGTCCTATCTGACGATTACGCTGCTCGCTCGCGTGGTGACAGATCTCGGGACGCTCGAGACGGTCGATAAAAGCGTCATCGAGGATCTGTTCGTCAACGATCTCGAATATCTCCAGGCGATGTACGAGCGAGTGAACAACCAGGGACGAAACACGGTCACCACCGGATGTCCAGAATGTGGACACGGCTTCGATGTCGATGTCGAGACCGGCACACCGGTTGCGACTGACCCCGAACACGCACCACCTGCCGCTGAGGCGGATGGTGGAACCGAGCCATCCGGGTTCGAAGAGATCACGGAAGACGAGGAGTCAGAGGGTGAGATGGCCGCGGGAAATCCGACCGAGTAATCCAGCTGTACGATCGCGAGACGCTCTTCGAAGAGGTCGCGTTCGTCGCGTATCACTTCGGCTGGAGCCACGACGAAGTGCTCGAACTCCCACACTGGGAGCGACACCAGTGGTGTGAACAGATCAGCACAATCAACGAGCGGATGAACGACGGCGACGGTGGCGGGCCGTCACAGTCCCAGTCCGAGAGTATCCTCGGCGGTGGCGAGGGAACGGTTATCCGAAACTCGCTTGAGGATCTCTGAACGGTTACAAGACACAAACAATGACACAGTACACAGATACCGAGAACCCCTATACGCAGTTCAATTTCGAGGTGCACGTCGACGGTGATGCAGTCGCCGGCTTCTCCGAAATCTCGGGGATTACGATGCAACTCGATACGGTCGAGTATCAAGAGGGTGGTGTAAACAATCACGTCCATTCTCTCCCCGGAACGATGGCTCATGCAGATCTCGTGATGCAACGTGGGATGACTGAAGATGCGACGTTCTGGACATGGGTTCAGGACGTCATGAGCGGAAAAATTAGCCGGAAAGATGTCGTAATTAAACTGCAAGAGGGGTTTCAGGGCGAAAGCGTCTGGGGCTGGGAGTTCACAAACGCATATCCGACGATGTGGCAAGGACCCGATCTCATCAGCGCCAACGACAGGATGGCGATCGAGTCGATCGAGCTGACTTACGAACAGTTCGAGACAATCTCCGGCCTTCCTGAGTAAGCACTACGCTCCCGAACCCGGTCGGGAACGGGATATTTTTTCACAACGAAATGTAACAACTCCAACCGTAAGAACAATATGTTCGTGTTTGCGAATGTTTCTGTGTGTATTTACAGGTCGTGGTGAGGGATAGACGGAAAACAGCGAGCGACGCGGAGGGGGGTATACGTACAGTAGACGGTCGCAGTGTGTACGTGAGGTGTCAGTGATGTCTTCGTCGACGGCATCAATCAGACTCGCGACAACACTGTTACTTCGGTTACTCAGGATTCGGCTCGCAGGAAACGACGACGAATCGAAACTGAACGACGACCAGATTCAGGCCGTTGCGCCAACTGCTGTCGACGAGGAGTCGAACATTCGGCTCACAGTCTACCTCTACAACGTCAGCAACGCGGGTGCGCTCAATACCGATACGAGAACGTACTCGGGCACGACGCGAGAAAAGACTCCGCTGGCTGTCGAACTTCGCTACCTGTTGATGGCGTTTCCAGATTCTTCGGCAGAGAACGAAACCGAGGGTGTCATGGTCCAGCACGAACTCCTCGGGAAAGCAATGCAGACGCTGTACGATGCGGAGACGATCAAACCACAGGAGCTACCGGGGGAGTTCCAGGACGAGGGAGTGACGATCACACTCGAATCGAGAAACCCACTGGAAATGACTGAGCTGTGGAACTCTGTCGCGGACACACCACTCAATCCCTGTGCCTCCTACGTCGTCCAGCCAATAAAGATCCCATCCACCCAGCAAAAGCCATTCAAAGAGGTCGAAGACCGAGACCTCGGTGTCGACCGTGGTGTCGATACCGGCGACGATGAGGAAGATGACGACGGTGACCGGATGGATATGGGTATTTAACCTTTTGCGAGGCCAAGTCCTCATCCTCAACGAAGCGAGCCGTCAGGCGAGCGAAGTAGGCAGGGGTAGTTCACTCGACTGCTTCAGAATCAGTCTCTGTTTGTTCTGACTGTCCAGGCAGTGATGTTGCATCATTCACCCGTTTGAGCTCTTCGCGCCAGTCGCGGTCGACCCCGTGACTGTCGTAGCTGCGGCGGTATTTGTCGTACTCGCCGAACTCGACCTGAAAGCCTGCACCGCCGGCTTCCCGGGCATATTGCAGCGCCTGGACGACGTGTTTGAACCGAATGGTGACGTCGTCGAGGTCGGCCGCAGCGTCCGCGAGTGGACGGCCGTCGTGGGCGTCGGTGGCGGCGATGTAGGCGGCGTATTTTGCGACTTTTCGAATCAGGGCAGGCGTGGTGGTGATGCGGCCGAGGAACTCGTAGTCGAACTCGTCGGTCGCCACGTTTGCTTCCTCGGGAAAGACGTCTTCCCAGAACTCACGACGGATCAACTCCTGTGGTTTCTCGAAGCCGATTGAGTGGTTGATCCGCCGTTTAAATGCCGAGTCGATCCCCGCGCGCTTGTTCGTCGTCAGCAAGAGTATGCCGTCAAACGATTCGAGCCGCTGTAAGAGAAAGTTAATCTCCGTGTTGGCGTAGCGATCAGTGGCATCTTTCACCTCTGCTCGTTTACCGAAAATGGAGTCGGCCTCGTCGAATAGCAAGATTGCATTCGAGCGCTCTGCCTCATCTAACAGTGTCGCGAGTCGGCTTTCGGTCTCGCCGACGTACTTGTTGATGACCTGTGAGAGATCGACCCGGTACAGATCAAGCCCGGTTTCGTTGGCGATGATCTCTGCTGCCATCGTTTTTCCGGTGCCGGGCTGGCCATAAAACAGGGCAACGACGCCATCTCCACGACTGCCCGGTTCGCCAAAGCCCCACTCACTGGTGACCGCGCCGCGATACTGCAGGTGGCCACAGAGCTCTTTGAGATGTGATTCCTGGCGGTCGTTCAGCGCGATATCGTCCCAGGTGTAGCCCGGCGCAAGCTGTTCAGCCATCGACTCGAGATTGGTCGCCGAGTACCGCTTACAGGCCGTATACAGCAGGTCGCGGGTCAACTTTCCGTCGACGGGAGCGAACATGTTCTTTGCTTCCGAGTAGTCGTCTGGGAACTCGGTCGCTTCAGTCGGCGTGTCGGTCCGAGAGAGATACCGCGCGGTGCGAATCGCATGTCGGATATCTCGCTGTGGCAGCCGAAAGTTCGTCGCTACGTGTGATAGTAGTTCGTCGCTTTCGACCTCGCTTGCATACTCCTCCCAGACTGAAAGCCGCACAGCACGGTCCGGGAACGGACACTCGCAGGTTTCCAGCCGATGGTCGGAAAGCTCCACATCCGGCGTCCAGGCTTCTGTATGCGACAAGAATACGTCCCCAGGGGCGTCGTCGAGGCACTCGACGATATCGTCGACTGTTGGTGTCTCCTCGCTGCTTGCGGTGGAGCCGTTATTTCCTGCTTCGGCTCTCACCCCAGCGCTGTCTTTGTCCTCGCTAACTGCTTCGAGGCCGTCGAGGTGGACAACACCATCACGGAGTCTCGCCTCGCGGAGTAACCGTGTAAGTCGGTCCTCAGTGTCCACGACCTCCGCTGCCGGTGCGCGTAACACCGGCGTCTTTTCGTCGGTCAGCGCGCCCGGGAGACGGTCTTTGCCTGTGCCGTCCTCGCCTGCAAAATAAAATAGCGTCGGGGCCTCGCCTGCTCTGGCGCGTCCGTGGATTGCTTCGAGTTCAGCTGTCGTCTCCCCGTCGAACACCAACGACGAGAGGCTGCGGTCGTGGTGTTCGATCTCGACAACATCGTCGAGTTCGGGATCGAGACTGTCCCCGCCCTTGAGATAGTCGACGATCCGCTCCTCGACCGAGAGAAGGTCGTAGTTCGCTGGCTGGCCGGCTTTCTGTGTCGTTCGCTGGAGAATACTGCACTCGAAAAGCGGTGAGGTCGCTTCGAGGGCGGTGTGTCCCTGCTTGCCATCCGAGCCGCCGTGGCCGGCGACAGAAAGCAGCGTTTCGACCAGATCCACGGAGGGAAGCATCGCCGTGCTTCCGGCGGCAATCTGTCCGTATCGTCTGGTGATCGAGCGGTCGATCTCCGGTGCGAGCACGAAAAGCAATGCATCGCGTTCGGCTCTGTCGAGATCGAACGAGCGAGCGAGCGTTTCGAGCCGGAGTGAGATGCCTGCCTCGATACTCGCCTGTGCGCTGTCGGCGATGGCAGCCGCGAGCTGGCTGATCTCGGCGTCGGTTCCCGTCGCCTCGGGGTCACTGACACCAGCGAATGCCTGGATCCGTGCCTCGGCGAACTCGCTTGCCTCCTCGCCGTTGGTTTCGAGCGCTCGATCGAGGATCAGCGCCAGCCGATCGAGCTCGTCACGGAGGAGTTCGCCACCGTGTTCGTACATGATTGCGATAGCTATTGGTTCGCCAATAAATTTGTTGCATTCCGGTTTATACGACGAAAACAAGCTAAAATAAACTGAGAGGGAAAATATTATTATCGTATGAAATGATATCAGGATATGATGAACGGCTGTAATGATCGAAACGACACCCGTGGGCAGCGTATGGAGGACAGATAGATGGTAACAAAGAAAGCGAACCGGAAGGCACGCGAGAAGGAAGCAGAGAAAGATGAAGACGAAACACAGCAGACGAGCGAGCAGACCGAAGCCAGCGAAACCGAGACGGAAACGACCGACGCGCTGACGGGCGGTGGTGCAGCGAGTGGATCGGCTGCCCTGACCAGCCGGGAAAACGAGACCACCTACCTGACCGGTGGTGCAGAACTCGAAACGCAGGCTGACGAGCAGGAAGCAAGCGAGCAAGAAAGTGAGAAAGAAAGCGAGAAAGAGAACGAAGAGGAAAAAGAGGACGCCCAACCAGCCCAACAGGAGGGATAACCGATGGCAGAGAAGACTGAGCGAGTGACACACATACAGGATGACGCCAAAGAGACCGAGGAAGAAGAGACGGCGTCAGTCATCGAAGACACCGCCACCAGCGAGCAGGAGGCGTTGACCGGTGGCGCGGCCGCCGGCGGTTCCGGTGGTCTCACCGGCGGTGGTCCGGACGCGCTCACCGGTGGCGCTGAAGTGGATGTCGGCAAGACAGAAGCGAGTCAGGACCGAGAGGAGTCGGTCGAATCCGACGAAGAGGTCGAGCGTGCGCTCTCCGGGACTGAGGCCGAGCCCGCACAGATCCCACGACAGGTGCTTGGCGTACTCAGCCAGGGTGGGAAA
>LKMJ01003324.1_pt1 | contig 14944 bp, 14 predicted proteins | sample 643391 | NCBI WGS metagenome assembly LKMJ01 (sample SAMN04112250, study PRJNA286221) | soda lake metagenome | biome: soda lake; feature: Kulunda Steppe; material: water; isolation source: sample PL-Br10 brine of Picturesque Lake | place: Russia: Kulunda steppe | collected 2010-07
CCCCCACCGGACCACCCCCACCGGACCACCCCCACCAGACCAGGCATGGCCACAGCAATGCCCCACACAAACCCTGCAGTTCTCTGTGCAGCATCAGCACTTCATCAGCTTCCCTGGGACCCAAGGATTGGCCTGAAGTTGTTGTAGCAGGCGTGCACATGGAGGCCCCCTCGCAAGGTTGCCTGCGGGCGCTCCATCCCATCCATGCGCCCCTGTGTGCCCATGCTCAGCGCTACGACGCCGCCCAGGTCATTGGTCAGAGCATGTGTCGCTGTATCTGGGGCGCATGCCTTGGAACCGCTGTGCTGCCAGCACCAACTCCCACAATTCAACTGGCCACCGGGCTACATAACAGTTGAAGGGCGCAGAGCGGTACGAGATAACCAATTGATCACTCAAATCTGCACCTAAGGATTGCCTCTGACAAGTCAGACGCCCACAGAACGCGAGTGCGCACAGGCAGGCGTGCCCTGGCACACGCACGGCCTGCGCTCATGCACTTGCTTGCTCGCACAGCGTTCACACTTGCAGGCACACGCGCTTGCATGCATGCACCTGCGGCGGGCGGGTCTGACGCTTGGGGCGCGGCCTGTCCGATCCGTCGGCCACACTTAGGCCTATGGGCTGCGCTGGCTTGAAGCCCTCGTCGCTGTCAGACTCCTCTACAACTGCGACCAAAGGACAGCAGCAGGAAGCGCAAGTTGACCGGCAGCCGTCAAAAGGAGCCAGGCAAACACTGTCGGCCCTGCATCGTCGTGCCTGCTGCCTGTGTGGCTCAGGATGTGCTGTGCGGGGTAGGCCTGTGCATGGGCCCATGACCTCTTACCCTGTGGCGTCGGCCGTGTCCGTTTCGGGGGCTGGAGCCCGAGGTACTCCGCCGCCTTGACCATGCTGGAGAAGCGTCCTGAGGACACAGAGGGGTGCCAAGACAATACCAGAGGCGTGTGTGCGCAAAGCTGCGGGCAAGCGCATTCCGTCTGCACCCTGGGTAAGTGAAGCAGCGGCGTCTCACCTGGGTGCCCTGGGCTGAGCCAGTAGATGTCTGCGCCTCCTGCGAGGGTGATGTGCAAAGGTTGCGTTAGCAAATGAGCTTGGGCACACTGTCTCATGCAGAGGCCAGCAGCTCGTTACCTTGGCGGCGCGCCTTGACCTCGATGTCCCACGACTCACGGACATGGTCCTGCACATGCGTCCGGAGGCAGAGGGAGACTCACGTGCGATGGCGTTGCACGCTGGGTGATGCTGTTGTTAGATTGGATCAAGCTGCATGCTCCAGCTGCTAGGGCCCAGGGTAGGTGGGAGAAGTAGCATCACATCAAGTGCAAGCTGGCAGCGCAGGAGCTGACAGACACATTGCCACATTTGTGGATGAAGCAATATGCAAGCCCGAGCACAGCAGCCCGGCGTCGCGCACCAGGATGGAGGTCGAGGCACCGAGTCCGGCAAGGTAGTCCAGCAATTTTTGGATGGTCGGATACTGTGATAGGGAGGACGGCATGGCTGCCTAAGCGGCATAAAAAGCAAATGCACACTCTTTGAATTCAAATTTCCTTGAAATATGGTGCTTGCCACTTAGATAGCTTGGTATTTACTGTTTTTATCAAAACAGAAGCACATCGAATTTGCCCAGAATGGAATGTCCAATTTTGGCACCCTTGGAGCACAGGAGTTGGCACCTTTGCAGCCAAGGAGGAGGATCACTAAAGCCAAGAAGATGCTTCCACACCGGATCTAATCACCTGCATTACAGCTGCCGTCGGACAAGCTGGAAGACCCCCCATGCACAGCAAGATCCGCTGCAGCCACAGCTGGATGCCGAAGATGCGCTAGTGGATGCAGTGTTGAGCGAATCCAGCTTTGCAAGGCGAGCTGATCGGCGCCAGCGGCTTCAGCCACCCCCAATCCAGTGCCTGCCGCCTATTCATGAGTGCAAGCACATGGTGAACCTTACAAATGGGATTGAAGCCTTGCCAGTGCTGCACAAGTTGGGGCTGCCTTACAGGTGGGTGCAGCCACAGGTTTTCTCGCGCATGCTTGCCGCTTGATGAAGCTGTAGGGTGGTTGGCTGAGATGTGCCATTACCCACTGCCGTACGCGGAACGCCGTTGCTGCTTGTCCGCTTGCAGTTTTGTGCGCATCCAGAGTACAGGTGCGCGGATAGTGCCACACGCCACAAGGCTGTCAGTGTGAATTCTGCACTTTTGCGACGCGGCCGCCACCTGAATACCTTGCACATGATATCCCCCTGTCCCTGTTGCTACCTCTACTGCAGCTTGTGAGCAGCAGATGTGGGAGAGGCTAATCTGTGATTTAGATGCAAACCTTCTGGTGTCACTTGCGCTGGGCCAGTGGTGAGTTGCAATGTTTCTATGAAAGGAAGGATGAACTTCATACCATGAATTAAGTAAGCTCTGTAAATGTTGCTGTTTAAAGGCAATTCTGAAAAGAAGACATGAAGGGCACCTAATGCCCATGAGTTGCCCCGACTACTACTAAGGAATTGATAAAAAAGAGGGAATGTTGCTTTTGCCTGCTTTTGTGCAGGCAGAGCCATGTGCAACAAAGCTCAAAAACCTGCTTTCTTGACAAACACAGTATATGTTATTCATGTGTTGTTGATGGCAATGATATGTTCCTGCTTGAAGCAAGCTGATCTGTGCTCATCGTTTCCTTGCACGTGCCTGGCTGCAGTTGCCTCGTGTGGGACTATGGATGCAGGCACCGTGCAACAGGTGAACACCAAATGCACACTCATGCTGCTTGCAGGGGTTTTTATTGCATGTGTTTGGCCTGGTCTTATGCTGTTTACATCTCTTTGGCTACAGGCAATCCAAGGGCGCTTTGGGTGGGGCTCGAGTTTGTCCGGTACGCACTTACCAAAGTGTGGCTAGGCAGCGATGCAGCTGCACAGTGTGGAGCGCTCACAAGAGGCAAGTTGCTCTGTTGCCGAGCAGAGCTAAAATGTCAGCTTCTTGCTTCATGGTCCCCTGTGGCGAATTGAGGAAAATACAGAAAATACAGCCCTTGGTTCCTGACTTCTCGTGGCAAGGCCCATTCCTAACTTCGTGGGAAAAGGCTCATTGGGGTCAACGATTTTTTAACCTCAAATGCCTCAACCTTGCAAGATTTCCTGCACTGTCTCCAAGCATACTCTTGCCAAAGTTGCAGAGGCTTTGAACATGCAAGAGCAGCGTGTTGCGCTTGCAACTGCCGTTCATGCTGCCTAACAGCTGAGCTTGTGCGCAGCTGCCGAGACGCTTCCACAAGGTTCCCTAGGCGTTTTCTGTTTTTGCTTGCTACACGGTACCTGATTAAGAACTACTGTCTTTTGTTCGTGCCTCTCCACCTCAGGCTATAATGTGTCTGGCCAATACGACGATTACCTGAGGGGCTTTTCACGAAGCACATTGAGGTACATGAGGTGAGTGCGCCCAGCGGCACTGATCATGTCCAATTGTTCTTGCCAATTTAGTGCCAGCTTTGGCGCTGCTTGACCGACGAGCCCTCATGGAGTCCGGTGTCAGCCGTGTTTGTGGCAGGGGCTATTATGTAGTTGGTTGCAAGTCTTACAAAGAAAGTGTTTGCATCTTCCCCGGTGTTTGGCTTCGGCAACAATTAGTGATTTGGATGCAGGCAAAGATGGGAGTGATGCCCCACTCTTGTTTACACGCCATATGGGCCCCACTTATGAACGGTTTATCGTGCCATATGTGTTTGGCACAGGTATTTTGCAAAGTGGCTGCATCCGGAGACAACAGTGCTTCGCTTGCATGGCGTTTACAGTTTGACGGCACATGATGGTGAGACAGATGGCATCAGAGATTTTGACTAATCCCTGATGAAGGACCTGTCAAACACATTCTGCTGTGCTTGTAACACGCGCAGATGATGACGAATTCTACCGCAGAGTTTTATTTAGCCATCAAGATCCTTCCAACCCGAACAGCAGCGTGCTGCGTCATACGAACACACAGGAGGAGAGCAATCAAAAGTTCAGACAAGGACCAACCCTAGCAGGGAAGCCAGAGGATTTGCATGGCACGGAGGCGCTCCTGGCTCGGTATGGGATGTCTGTGTACTACCGGGGCTTAAGCAACGTCGAGTACCAGCAGCAAAAGAAGGAGTTGAGGAGGCTGAGTGGAGAGTCCCCTGAAATGCAAGCTGATGTGTAAATAGTCAACGGGTGTCGATACGTCTTTAAAAATCTTACTTTCACTTTCACTACTTTTTATCGCTTTCGATGGTTGATGGACCCTCAAACGCAAACCCTCCTCTGCGTGCTGTCAGGGCATAGTTTTCCCCCTCCTGCTGCTGCTGTGCAGTCTCCAAGGTAAAGCTGACACAAGATTGAATGCGTCCCTAGCTGCAAAAGTAGGGTGTTGAAATTCCTTCCTGGAATACCAAAAGAACCTGCGTCTGTTGCAGGTCCATACAAAGCCCGACAAAGACAGGGTTAAGTCCAACTAGCGGGAGACGCTGTCACTGCAAGAGTTCTCGCTGCCTTAAACTGTAAGTGTGAGCACATCAATGCTGAGAACACCGAACACGCGCGCCAGATATGAGCGAATCACCTGAGCTGTAACTGACTTATGAGGTGACTTGAGTCCTTATCATCCACCCTGCTACTGTCGCCTGTGCTCCTTGGATGCCGGTCCTCTTCAACCCTGTACTCCTTCCTAGGTACTGTGAGTGCTTTGCGAGTGGGCGCTACTGCGAGAGCAATTGCAGCTGCAAGGAATGTCTGAACAACCAAGAGCATGAAGAAACCCGGCAGCTGTCTGTGGACAGTGTCCTCGAGCGCAATCCCCATGCTTTTCGTCCTAAAATTCAGGTCAGGTAAACAAGTGATCACATTCCTTTCTGCGTCCAATTCTGATGCGATCTTTGCGTTGCCATGGATCTGGCTGGATATGGGATGATCTCTGTAGGCCCTTTGTTTGCCTAGGGTTTCTGTTGCTCGCCTGCTGATTGTGCGTGTCTGGGCATAGATAGCATAGTTGACGTTGAACGGTTGATACCCAATCCATGCCTGCTCCTACCTATGCAGGCGCAAGCTGAGATGGTCACGCCCGCCTTGGACACCCAGGGAAAGCACGCAAAGGGGTGCAATTGCAAGAAGGTGCATCCGTGGCACTTCAGGGCAAGCTTGCAGGGTTGCAGTGTCAGTCTGGCAGGCACCGTGACCCAATAGTGCACAAGGAGATGATCAGCAGCACCTGTAGGCACACGAGGCTGAATAGGAGAACGCTGCCTGAGCCATCGCTAGCTGACAGGTGATCCCAACTGCCTCGTGACCTTGCTGCACCTGCAGAGCGCGTGCCTGAAGAAGTATTGTGAGTGCTTCCAGGCGGGCGTGTTCTGCAATGAGGCCTGTAGATGCGCGGAATGCAAGAACTACGAGGTGCGGTCATCTTTGTGTGGCCCTATGTACATATCCTGCATCCCATCTTCCCAGTGCCAGGGGAGAGCAAAGCATCTTGCGTGCTTGGCAGTAAGTACCCTGCAAATAGAAGGAGCCTCATGCTGGTGGTGCTTGCGTGATGCTTCAAAGCCAAGCTCACTGTGCACGAGGTGCAAACACCAAGTTCAATGTGCACAGGGTGCAAACTTTTGTGCACAACTTTTGTGCACATTACTCACACCAGGGCTCAAAGCAGCGTGCGCAAGTCATGGCTTGCCTCAACATGCCTCACCCTGGCACGGCGGCAGACCTTGGCGCTCGGAGAGCGAATGTAGCCAGCTCTGGGCTGCCCACGAGCACCTCCACACTGGTCACAAGTAGCCCGCCAGCCAAGCGGGCACGCACTGCTTCAGCACCCCACCCCGACCCCAATGCCCCCTGCCAAGCCCTCAGCCAAAGTCTGCTTGGTATCCTATCGGGTGCAAGCAGCCCAGCCTCTCCGGCAACCCTGCCAAGTGGCTCGCAGGTTTCCCAGCCACTCCCGAATCTTACCGCAGGCACAGCAGTCCAGCCCATCCTCACAAATCCACTCAGTACAGCCTGCCCCGCTAAGCCACCTGCCGCCTCCAGTCCACTGCTGCCACACAAGCCCGTTGTCCCCCAACCCACTTCCACCCCAGATCCGAATGTCGCCACCCTTGCCACCCCCACCACCAACATCACTCAAGCAGATGCGAGGCTAGTTCCACCACAGCAGCAGCAGCTCAAGTACTTTCAGGTGCGGGTATTCTTTCCATCCTGTTTAAGCGTGCTGGTGACTATGATGCCTGCCTTAAGCCCAGCTCATCATGACCTGGTTTACTCATGCGCACAAGCATGCAGTTGCACCATTCAGCAAAGGTTAAAGAGTTTAAAACTTGCTCTTCTCGTGTCCGAGGAACCTCAGTACCACCTCCTCTGCGTCACCTGTGGCTGCATACCTCCAGTAATTATCAGCAACATTAACTCGTCTGCAGGTCTTGCATCAGCTGCTAGATCACGAGTTTGTGGAGCATTCATGTAGCTCATTGTGGGAAGCTGCAGCTAAGGAAGAGCAGCGCCAGCTGGACCTGCAGCAGCAGCAGCAGCAGCAGCAGCAGCAGGAACAGGAGCAAAAGGCGGAGGATGAAACATGCAGCTACCGCATGATGATCTTGAGCAAGCAGGTTGATATTTCAGACTGATGGGGTGATGGTGCAAGGAGTGCAGGGAGGAGCTGAGTTGTAGACGGAGGTATCTGGGCAAAGGCCGTGCACAATGTTGCACACGCTATGCGCTGTGCTTTCACAGCCTGAACTCGCTCTGATGGTGGCACGGTCCGAGGAACTAGCCTGCGAGCAGCAGACCACATGCTCCCTCAATCTTGTCTTGCGACATCGGCCACTGCTGATGTGTGTGTGTGTGTGCGAGTGCACAACCCTTTACGTTGCTTGCTGTGATTGCATCTCACTGGCTATAATGGCAGGCCCAGCTGTGCCCTTGCGCTGCTACTCCCCCAAGTGAGTGTGTGCACCCTACACAAAAATGTGATACCTTTTAAATTGAGCCACTGTGCCTGCAGTGGCACCAACCAATGGCTGATGTGCGCATGACCAGCCTGGCTGTGCCATGCTTGCATTTGTGATGGCTCGCCCCACTCCCTTTGCTTGCCGTCATGGTGTGCGCCATCACTAGCACGCTTCCTCACAACAATATGTGCGCGCGTGCTGGCACAGTGCTGCTCGACCAGTAGGGCACTAGCGCCGCACCGTGCTCGTGCAACGCCATTTGACAACATACTCCCTCATGCCTGGGTCCCTCGCACCGCCCCATACTTTGCAGTCAAGCCAAATGTGCGCTATTGCGCACCGCTTTCCTTGAGATCAATGGTGTGGGGGGGGGATGCTGGAGGTGATCAGATCTGGATCAGATTCATGGCAGCGAGTCCCTCACCTATCTACCCCCAAAGGACTTTCTATAGAGCCCAAGCAATCTCCCACGACGCATCCCTACGATACGGGATCAGTACCAAAAGAGTGCCTTTTTCCAAGGCGTGCCATTGCGCCCTGGACCAATCAGAGCATGCACCCCATATTGCTCCAGCTGCAGCACATCAGGACCAGTGTGGTGTGTTTTATGGGCACATCATTCCTTGCATAACCAACCGTCTTGATGCCTGGGCGGTTGCGCTGTATGCAGGCTGTTTTGAAGGCCCAGGAGCGCGCTGTTCTGGAGGAGTTCCTATCCATATTCCGGCATGTCTTGGACATTGTCGACCAGCGCATGGCAGGCGTGGATGCTGCTAATCAGCATACAGATCTAGTTCAGCAAACGCTTAGTCCGAGTAGGCATGCAGCGGCAGGTACGGGGGCTTCTGCACAGGGTATGCTCCACGCCCATCTGACCGCTGCAGAGGGGCAGACGCCGGTCGTGCCCAGCCTCCTGCCCTTGGAGCTCCCACCTTCTGCAGATGCTGCCGGTCCTGGGCCCATAAATGTGTCTCCCTCTCTGGACAATGTGCAGCAGCAGCAGCAGGACAAGCAGCAGCAGGAGCAAAAAGAGATGCAAGGAGATTGGGCTTCCTTGCCCTGTGTCAGCATAGGACCAGGCACGCAAGCTGAGCCGGGGGTAAATGAAGGCCAAGCAGGGGTGCAGCTGCAACAGCAGCAATTGCTGGTGGCAGTTGAGAGAGCTGATGTGCCTTGTGAAGGATATGGCGAGGCAAACCCTGCATCACAAGGTCTCAAAATGGATGAGGCGTTGCCTGGAGGATGACGGACAGGTTCAGTTCTGTACATTAAGAGAAGAATAACAGTTGTACACTATGATCTTCAATAGAGCTGACATTGATACTGATCTTCAGTTGTCTCTCCTAGCTTGGAGCTGGGCCTAGCTGTGAGGGATGGGAACTGTGTGTGGGGTGCAAGCTTTAATTGTTGATCGTGATGGCCTGGTTATCCATCCCTGACTGCATGACCCATGACCTATGTTGATCTTCTGTGCATTGTCTCAGTGTCATGGCAAATGTTAAAAGTCTCTTGAATCAACAGTCCAGTTGATCGGCTGTTTGTGCTTTGGAAAGGGTCCACTACTAGCAGCACGGCAACAGACCACCTAAAGTCCTGACACTCACTGCGCTGCTACCAGCAGGGATTGTTCCAGCAAGGTCTTGCACGGACAGGCTGGTAGCCTACCTGAGGATACTAGCTCTGCACAAAATGGACAAATTGTCGAGCCTGAAGTTTTTGAGTTCCCGGCTGTCCGGACAGCCTTCAGACTAAAGGAGAATCCTCCTTTAGTCTGAATTCAAGTTGCAGGACACACACAGTGTGTTCAAGTTGCTTTAATTTTACAAAAAGGAAAGAAAAACACGCAGGCAGTGAAACCACTCCCTACATAAGTTAAGTAAAAGGAGACACATGGGCCTGGAGAGCCGTGAGTCTCCTCCACCAGGGAAAAGGAAGAACTAGTGCCACTCAGTGAGGATCTGGAGGGTGACAAGCCGTCCCCTGCTCCAAACAAAGACCTTGAGAGCAACTGGATTTTTCATGAGCACGTCTAGTTGTTGTCAGTTAGTGCGCATAGAGCACAGAAGGAGCATGTAATATGAGGGCAGTCTTATGGGCTTTTTGTGTATCAAGGCCGAGCTCTTTAATGATTCAAACTTTGAATCGAAAAGTGTGAGGTAAAGTTAGAGCCTCCCACACCAAGAAGAATGCCTTTACACCAGTGGTGTAAAGGATTACATTTTTGGCCTTCAAGCGCTTACAAAGAACCTTGTGTCATTTCTAGAGGCCTTTAACTTAAATTGAATTGGTGTCCAGGCCGTCTATCTTCACAGTATTAAACCTCAACGAGGTGTATCTCCCTCATGTTAACATTGAGCTTGTGAAGTCTGCGTTCATCTTAGCTGGCTTGTCTTGGGTGTGACACCTGGTGCAAATGAGGAGTAATTGGCGATTCGAGTTTTTTAGTAGGTAAGGGAGTGACCAAAATGGCATCAGGGCGACTGGAGGTGAGTCTATCTCTAGCAGATAAACAAGCATCGAAAAGCCAGTTGGGTGGTATCCTGTTCTTAGCATGCTCAGGAATTTGAGGGTTTTGTTGGGCCAAACAATCAGCGCTGCCGGCATCCAAATGGACCAAACAACCTGCCAGAGAGCCTTTGCTGATAGCTTTCATTATGAGCCTGCAGGCAACATTATGGCGTTCAGTGATCATACCCGAGATGATTGTATGTCGACACCCTGAGAGAATATGAAGAGCACCATCTGCTTACTGACAGAGTGGACACTAAAGGCTGGTAGACATTTTAAAGCGGACAGCGTGTTTCTGATTAAGAAGGGTGCCTGCACGGTAGTGGAAGATATTGCATTTCATTTGGAGAGAAAGTTTGGAAATGTTTCAAAAAGCGTTGTTAATGCCTTTGTGGCTGTGTGGAAGCACAGTCTGGCAGACTCTGGTAATAAGAGTAGTACCCTCTTTTTGAGTTGGCATAACCCAGTTTATGGCTCGAGTGCATGTGGGATTTTAGTAAGGCTTGGAGATTTGGTAAGTAAGTCAATCTAGGGCTGTGTTGGGGAGCTTCAGTGCCAGATTCTTGCTGATTAACTTCTTCAACAGCTAACCAGCTAATACCAAAGAAGCGATTGCCACCAGGGCCTGCGGTGCGGATGGTTGTTTCAGCTGGGAAACTGTTTGCATGGCAGGCTTGATATTTTGCAAGGGCACCTGCACATTAACTTCTAACAATTCCGGCATGAGATTTTAACTTTATAAAGGAAGATGTGGGATTAAGAGTTTTAGATAGGATTTGAAAGAATTTTGAGGATGTCTCCTTGGACATGGTGACGGTGCTTCTCTGGGTACAACAATTGTTTCCTAATTTGTTGGAGTGAGGTAAGGCTGTCTGTGGCAATACGAATATGGTCATGAGTGATAGCAGCAGCTATAGCTGCCAGTTCTGCTCTCCCTATAATGTTGGTTATACCAGCACCATTTCGTTCAACTGAGTTGCCCGAGCTGGGGTGGTAGACCCCTGCCCCAACAACTGTCTTATCTTCTTGGATATGGCAGCTACCATCTGTGCAGGCCCAGGATTTCCAGTCGGCAGGTGAGTCCCGGTTTGAAATGATGAGAAAGGGGGGCCACTTCAACCAAAGCAGGTCTGTGGGAGCACCTGGTAGTTTGCATTTTGTCTGAATGAAGTTTCTCAAAATTCTTGAGACCAGGCGCTGTCTCAGCGTGCCTAGCATTACGTATGGGATGGCTAGCAATGTTGTTGAGGTGCCAATTTGCTTCAGGGATGTCACCTGTAGTATTGTGATTACTTAGGTGGAGCAGTGCAGCGGTATTCCAGACTCTTGATATGGAGATTCCAAGAGGCCTGGGGTAGGGGAGTCTCTTGACTAATCCAGGATTGAGGGGAAGCGTAGGCAATCTCAATAGCTGGAATTTTCCAAGTTTATAACACAAGTGGAGATAGGCATCCAGGAGGCTTGAGTAAGGGTTGGTGATCATGGATCCACTCCAAGATGGTAGGAACATGAAAGTGGCAGTTGCCTCAGTACTGAGGGTGGCTGAGTAAATGGCATGCCTAAGGCCAAGATAAATGGTATGGTCGTTATAGATGGGATGGCACAATGAGAAACCCGTGAATTGGGACGAGAGGGAGTCAAGGTGGGCATCAAAGAGTGCATCTCGTGAGTCTGCACTCCAATAATGGGGGTAGCTAGCGTTGAAGTCTAGCAAAGGCCATTTTTCCTGAGTTACTAGAGCCCATTTTTGGAGGGCAGTATATACATGAGTTGGCAGAGCTCGCGAGTAAGAATCCTTTATATTCTTGCCATGGTGCTTTCTTTCTATATTTATTTTCCTAGTAAGCAGCCCTAGTAGTTCGGATGCAAAGCTTATAGGTGCAGGTGTTATGTTGTTACGGAGACCTTTAAGCTTGGCGGTGTGGAAAGCTGTATGAAGGATGTTGAGGCGCTCCGGTGCCATCATGCCCTGGCATTTTCTGTCTGTGCTGTAGATACATGCTACTCTTGATGAGTAGGTTTCTGGGAGAATAAGAGGTGGAGGATTTGTGTTGAGGGAGGGCTGCTCAGTGGAAGCTTTAGGCTTGCACCTAACAAGGTCTACATTACAGATTTAGAACTCACAGCTATTGGTGGGTTGTATGTCTGCTTGTGGATTTGTGGGGTGGACATCAAAGGTGACTTTATTCCGTAGATCAGCGTCAATTTTTTGAATCCAGTTGTTAACCTTGTTGGACGTGTCAAAGCCTTGTCTTTCCAGGTTGTCTAAGATTTGGTCTGCTGTGGGCAGAAGGAGGTCAGGCTCGTCAATCCGTGTCTCAAAATCAAGGATACATTAAGAAGATTGGGCAACGTATCTTTTAGCTCTTCCAATTCCCAGGTGGGTTCCCAGGTCACGTGTATGGATTCAGAGTATTCAATTTGTTTTTGTTCATCAATAAGGTGAGCACAGCCCGGGCAGGCCCAGCTGCATTTCTTGTCGACTTCCTACAACCCTGGTGGAGGAGACTCACGGCTCTTCGGGCCAATGTGTCTCCTTTTCCTTTACAGATGTTGGGAGTGGTTTCACTGCCTAGGTAGTTTTCTTTTTCTTTTTTTGTCGACTTCCTCTCTCTGCCTCTCTGTGTAGCAGCCAGTGTTCTTAAGGCACACCCAATGGTTAGTCCGCTTGCAAACCTCACAGATGTACATGTCATTAAAGGTGGCACATTTGTTCTAGGTTGGAGGCCAAAATTATGGAAGCAACTTTCACAGCATGCACACTCAACGATAGAGCAGGCTATAGGGTGGATTTTCTCAGGTGTGAAGCCAGCCTTTTTAAAGATAGGAAGTGCCCAATTTTCTATGGTCATGGGCACAAAGTAGACATGGTATTGTTTTTGTTGGTGGGATTCCTGATCAGAATTGTTGGTAGGTTTGGTTGTGACAACTCTCCATTTATCTATGGAGATTACTATCAAGTCATAGAAGTAGATTGTGTTAACAGCATCCGAGGCTTTGAGTGAGCAAGCTTTGTTAACCTTGTAGTTCCAAATTGCGTGGAATGTCATCAGACATGCAGCCAGAATCCAGATGATAACAAGACGAATCACAAGGATGAGGACAAGTAGAAACCAATACAAACACCTGAATACACATCTTGAACATGTGCAACTGTCTCAACAACCGTCGATGAAGAATCCACCTTCACATACTCAAACTGTGACACAAACCCATGATTTGAGCCTGTGGTCAGCTGAACCTACGAGGGGCTTAGAGAAGCAGCTAGTTAAAAAGAGTACAAAGCCTAGATTAAAGAAGCATACCCCAACTTCCCAAAAGGAACTAGCAAGGCTTGACAGCTCAGACCTAGCATCCTTCCTCTGGAGCTATGAAAAATACAGCAGCACAATTTAATGACCCAACAGAAATGCTGAACGCCATCTATCATTACCACCTCCAAGCTAGAAGGGTATTAGACAGTGAAATACGTCTAAACCAAAGGAAAAGGAAACTTGACCAAAATGAAGTAACAGGAAATCAAAAACAATATTTAGTGCAATACGAGCCTCTTGTGGTAGAACGATAGGCACTGCCAACTATAAAGAAGGTCAAAGATATTCAGATAAGAAGCATAACAAACCTACCTATATGCTGCTTTGAGGATGCCAGTTGTGAAATATGCTGTGATTCTCGGACTAAAGAAGAGCAGCTTGACCCAACGACGGACATGTATCAGTGCAATACTTGCCACAGGACATACCATTGGCAATGCCTCTTGGACCTAGGGTGCTATACTGATGCCCAACGTGATGGTATCATAGCAAATGATGATCGGGCATGTCCTGCTTGTGGTCTCCTAACCCCTACCCAAAAAAGGAGAGAAATAACTTTTCAGAGCAAGAGTTGATAGAAGTGACCTGGGCTCCAACTTGGGAGCCTGAAGAACTATAAAATGAATGGAAGAGTCTCAAAAGAAGGGTTTCTGAATATGAGTCTCAAGTACAAGCACCAAAAGATACAAGCTATGATAACCTCGAGCGCCAAGGCTTTAACCTTCATCTAGATCCTTTAAATATCTGGAAAACAACACACGGAGATACGATCAGACAAAAAGCTGTCTTTGATATGCAGCCTACTGACCCAGAACTGGATATTCAACCCACTGGGAAATGCGAAGTATGGATCAGAGAAATCAACCAAATAACTCATGTAAAGCTGGCAAGGACAGAAGCTCACCGCATTGATACAGAAATTCCTATAAGCCCTACAAATCATGCCACACTCCCACAAGTCTCAGATGCTACAAGGGCTTGTATATAGACCCCTGATGCAAGTGTGTTGGTATGCTGAGTACTAAGCTATACATAAATCTAGCGAATGCTTTCCACCATGCACGGGATTCAGGCTATCACAACCAAGTCATACCTCCACCCTAAGACCTGAACATTGAATTAATTGGTCTCCTCTCTTACAAAAAGGAATGCACCTCGAAGGTTCATAAAAGATAAGTCAAAAAGTTAAAGACTCACACATGCGAGCCTTACCTGACCACATACTTCAAGCACTTCAAGCATGGGCTATGGTGACCAAGGACAGAACAGCATCTGATTCAAGCTTTGGCTCTTCATTTAAAGAGTATGGAGCAAAAGAAAAAGAGATATGATTTTTGGATCCTGTTTCAATCCTTAAGCTTCTAAGTTCACAGGCTTCTCGGTATGCCACCCTCCCTATGACGATAGTGTCATGCTCAACATGGTGCGTCATGCAATCTACTCATCTCTTTCCACTGAAAGTGCCACTGCAACTTTCCTGCTCCTCCCAAATTGGAAGGGCCTAGATGCAAATGCTTACATGCAGATGCTCAGAAATGCTCACAAATATCCAGAGCATTGTACTATCTTGTGCACTATTCCCCAGGCATCAGTGACCTATCGCAGACAAGATTTCTGGATTGGAAACAATGCAAGCTCTCCAGCTCCTGAATGAGATCTTAAAATTATTATTATATGGAATAAAGAAGCACAACACATGCTATTTGATCAGAACCCAAGGTGGTGTGCTGCCTTGTCTAATGCCATACCCGAGGCAATTTTCCAGCCCTGCCCACATCCACCCACTCAGAATGCGGCAAAAGTAATCAAAATACCAGGATCATTTCGGAAGAAATTGAATGATTCAGTTTTCACAAAGAATACTAGGTATGTCACTATGGCCCCTAACTTCACAGCCCTTACAAATAACAATCTAAGACTGAAGGTTCCAGACTGGCGTCTGTGGGCCTACACTGATGGTAGTTGCCTGACATAAAAGTCAACAATGTGTTGGAGCAGGAGTCTTTGTACCTGCGACAAAAACAGCTATCTATGTTAATTCTGGCGGAGTTGGGATAAGCAATACCATAAACAGAGCAGAACTGACTGGCATAGCTTCTGCACTAAGGGCAAAGTGTACCCACATAGCCACGGATAGTGCTTGTTCTCTATCTCAGATACGGAAACAACTCTTA
>LKMJ01003325.1_pt1 | contig 14942 bp, 12 predicted proteins | sample 643391 | NCBI WGS metagenome assembly LKMJ01 (sample SAMN04112250, study PRJNA286221) | soda lake metagenome | biome: soda lake; feature: Kulunda Steppe; material: water; isolation source: sample PL-Br10 brine of Picturesque Lake | place: Russia: Kulunda steppe | collected 2010-07
CTCCGGGACACCGATGTACCAACTCGTCGAGCCGATGCTCGTCACGCGCACGGGAGAGACTGTTCCGGAGTACGACCTCAGAGATGTCGAGGAGACGGTGACCGTACGAGTCACCGAGTCCGAGTTTGGCGCGTGACGTGGTAGTTCACCGGGGCTTGAGTGTGGATAGTACCCGACTTTTTTCGAGTAGGCTACGTATAGCCAGTCGACGTAGAAACGGCCCTGCTTAGTAAGCAGAGGTTAGGCTGAGTGAAAATGTGAACACGAGACAAGTGAGTGGACAGTAGGAAAAAGAGAGCGTCAAGTATCTGGTATACACTGTGTGTTTGCGTTGCACGAACGAATTACATAAGGCTTATCTCCCCCGTTCTGTTGACTTCTTTTAATGAGTAACTGGCGGGAACAGCTCTCCGAGGAGTCGGAAACGAAAGCGATGGTGGCGTGGCTCGAAGACTACTATCACGTACCGGTACTGATCGTCCTCGTCGGGTTCGTTCTGTGGAACCGATTGAGGAACTACGGAAACTTCATCGTCGACGGGACAGTTTACCTGAGCGGAAACGACCCGTGGTATCACCTTCGAATGACCGAGTATACGGTCAACAACTTTCCCTCGACGATGGCTTTCGATCCGTGGACCCACTTCCCCCATGGAACCTCTCCGGAACAGTTTGGAACGCTGTTCGACCAGATAATCGCGCTCGTGGCGCTGATTGTCGGGCTCGGCAGTCCAAGTGAGAGCCTTATACGTCAGATTTTCCTCGTCGCACCGCCGTTTTTCGCGGTCCTTGTCTGCATCCCGGGCTATTTCATCGGCAAACGTGTTGGTGGCCGGGTCGGTGGTCTCATCGTCGTTGCCACTATTGCACTAATGCCTGACAGACTTCTCTCAGTGACACTCGCCGGCAACGTCCAGCACCACGTTCTGGAAGTGCTGTTCATGTCTCTGAGTGTTCTCGGTGTCATGGTGGCTCTCTCGTATGCAGAACGCGAAAAACCAGTGTTCGAACTGGTGCAGGTCAGAGAGTTCGACGCGATGCGTGGTACGATTGGCTATTCGATGCTTGCGGGCGTCGCGATGGCAATGTACATCTGGACGTGGCCACCCGCGATGTGGATATTCGGGATTCTCAGCATCTTTTTCGTCGTTCACATGAGCCTTGAACACGTCCGCGGGCGTAGCCCCGAACACTCGGCATTTGTGGGCGTCATTAGTATGACGACAGCGGGCATTCTGGCTCTGAGTACGGTTCGTTCGCTCGAGTTGACTGGTGTCACCTCTCGTTCGCTGCTCCAGCCGGGACTTGCGTTTGCAGCGGCGGCTGGGGTTCTGTTCCTCGCCGTGTTGTCGCGAGAACTCGACAGACGTGATCTATCGAGAGTTTCGTATCCGGCGACAGTAGCGGGGTCGCTGGTCATCACGCTAGGTCTCATGGCGTTGCTCACGCCGGGTCTCTTTGATTTCCTCACCGGTCAGGTCGATAGGGTCTTTGGATTCGTGACGTCGCCGGGGACGGCTGCTGGAACCATTGGTGAAGCACAACCAATGGAGTTTAGCCAGCTGCGGGACACCTACCAGCTTGCGCTCTTTACCGGCGGGATCGGTGGTGCGATACTGCTCGTCAAGCAGTTCATCGATAGCGAGCCAAAAGGTGAGGAGCTCCTCATCGTTCTCTGGAGTGTCATGATGGTCCTGGCGACGCTCACTCAGCTTCGCTTTGCGTACTACATGACTATCGTGGTCGGTGCACTCAACGCTGCACTCATCGGCTACCTGTTCGAACTGACTGGTGGTCCATCGAGAGAGTTCGAGTTCGAAACCTATCAGGTTCTTACAATCGCTGTGATCGTTCTCGTGATGTTCGCTCCGCTTCTTGGGCTGCCGATAATCAGCGCCGACACAACCGCAACACAGGCTGCCTCGGATCAGAGTTTCCCTGGTGACGTCGTCGCCTGGGACGACAGCCTGCAGTACATGAACGAAAACACACCGGAAGCCGGACAGTTCGGTCATCCAGACAACGAGCCAATGGAGCTGTTTGGTTCGTTCGAGGAGACTGACGACTTCGACTATCCCGATGGTGCCTACGGCGTCATGTCGTGGTGGGACTACGGACACTGGATAACGGAACGGGGTGAGCGGATACCGAACGCGAACCCGTTCCAGGAAGGAGCTAGCAGTGCTGCTGAATTCCTGCTTGCACAGGACGAAGATGAGGCGCTGGAGGCGCTCTCGGAAGTTGATGACCACGACGAAGCCCAGACGCGATTCGTCATGATCGACTGGCGGATGGTCGAAACCGAAACTGCCCCGCCCGTGCGCGGTAAGTTCTTCGCGCCGCCACAGTTCCACGACGAGTACGAGGAACACGAGTTCACAACCCAGTTGATGAACGAGGGTGAACAGGGCCAGCTTCAGCCACTCGCCAGGATCCACAAACAGCCGTACTACAATTCGATGATGACGCGGCTGTATCACTTCCACGGCAGCGCAGAGTCGCCGGAGCCTGTCGTTGTCGAATGGACTGGCCAAGAGCAGCCACTAACCGAGGATGGAGACCGGACGTTCGTCCAGGCACCGCCAGATGAACAGCAGAGTGTCCAGACGTTCCCATCCATGGCTGAAGCTCAAGAGTACGTCGAAGAGAACCCCAATGCACAGATTGGTGGTATCGGAGCGATGCCGAGTGAACGTGTCGAGGGACTGGAACACTTCAGGCTCGTCCACCTGAGTGAGACGAGCGCGATACCACAGACAACCGAGGACCAGGAGATGCGCAACTACGGTGTGAACCTGGCGATGCAACTCGTATTCCAGCAGAATGTGCAAAACACTGGGTTTGGTAATGCTATCGCCCAGGATCTAGCTGCTGCTGAGGACGTCTCCACTGAGGAAGCACAGGAACAGGCGTCGATGAGGGCACTGGACATGATGTATCCGACCACTCCGTCGTTCACCAAGACGTTCGAGCGTGTCCCCGGTGCAACCATCGAGGGGACTGGCCCTGAAAACGACCTGATCCAGGTGACTGTCGAACTTGATCCCGAAAACGGGCAGCCATTCACGTACGAACGACAGGTGATGACTGACGACGACGGGAACTTCGAACTCGTTGTTCCGTACGCCACGACGGGGTACGACGAATATGGTGTCGAAGAGGGGTACACGGAGCCGGCTCTCGAAGCAACCACTGAGTACGAAATCAGGGCCGCTGCACCTGAGCAAACTGAAGAGGATGAACTGTTCACCTGGGAAGCGACCGCAAACGTCACCGAAGCCCAGGTTATCGGTGAAGACCCCGAACCGGTGACCGTCGAACTCGAGCGAGAGGAGTTGGATTTCGATCTGCCAGGCGAAGATGAGGAAGAGGGCGAGGATGAACAAGCCGAGGAAGAAGAGCAAAGTGAGGAAGGCGCAGACGAAGAAGAGCAGACCAGCGACGATGACGAAGGGAGCGACGATGGCGACGACGAGACGGAGAGCATCACACAACCGGTCGGAGTAGTTGACACACTGATTCACGCCACGGGTTAGTAGTTGTGCAGCCATCTGACGCCGAGCGGAACGAATCAACTGACAGTGTTTCTGGAGTTCTTGGACTGGCAGTTATCTATTGCAAAGGGCTGGCGATGGGGGCAGCAGATGCCGTCCCTGGCGTTTCAGGTGGCACAATAGCGCTCATTACCGGGATTTACGAGCGTCTCATTCAGGCCGTGACCGCACTGGACCCGGCTGTTCTCCTGCTCGTTCCGTCGCTTTACCGAAACGAACGGCGACGGGAGTTCAAAACGAAACTCGTCGAGATGGATTTTCCGTTTTTACTTGCACTGGGACTTGGAATGCTTTCGGCGGTCATCATCCTCGCGCGTCTCGTCCAGATTGCGCTTACGGTGGTCCCCGGGCCGACGTTTGCTTTCTTTTTCGGCCTCATCAGTGCTTCTGCTGTCGTTCTCTTCGAGTGGCGATGGCTCTCTCGTCCGGGGCCGGTGTTTGCCGCGGTGTTGGGTTTTTCGCTCGCGTTTCTGGTCGCTGGTGAGACAGCGACAGGAACGTTCTCCCACTCGCTGCCAGTTATTTTCACCTCCGGCGCGTTCGCTATCTCCGGAATGGTCCTGCCGGGCATCTCGGGTGCATTCATTCTGCTGTTACTCGGACAGTACGACCACATGACTGCCACGCTCAATAGCTTCGTCGACCAACTGTTCGTTGTCGCTCAGGGCGGAAACAGCGACGCGTTCCTCGACGCTGCAACGGTGGTCGCGGTGTTCATCGCTGGCGCATTCGTGGGGCTCTTTACAGTTGCTTACGTCGTCCGTGCTGCGCTGGAACGCTACCGAGTTGCAACGTTTGCGTTTCTCGTGAGCCTGATGCTTGGTGCACTTCGGTTTCCAGGTTTGCGTATTGCGGAGGAAAGTGACCTGGGCGACCCCATCGCGGTTACAACGCTACTCGTTGCACTGCTGGCAGGACTCGGGGCTGTTCTCGCTCTGGACCGATACACGGACGATCTCGAATACGCGACTGAGGAGACGGAGAGAGTATAAGCGAACCGTCACTATCGGGCAGCCTCGGGAATCCAAGACACAAACAACTATCACCCCGGTGGACACACTCATAGCTGAGCATGCGACGGGAGTTGACAGGAGATGAACGGAGATCGAGCGTCGATTGTGTGACACTGCGACAGAGAGCACAGTGGAGGTAAGAGATGCCAGTTTCCGAGTTGACAATCGAGATTCTCGTAGCTGGGCTGGCTGGCGGGATGGTTGGTGCGGCGATCGGTGCGTTGCCAGCGCTGAGTCTCGCCGGCATTCTCATCGTAATCGGTGAGATAGCAGGCGCATTGAGCGCAGACCTGGGTATCGACCTCGAGACGACACCAGTGTTCGACGTCGCACCGACACCACTAGAGACCATCGGACTCACTGGTGCAATCGGCTTTGGCCCTGTGCTTGGCCCACACGTCGCTTTCGCGGGCGGCGTGGCTGCGGCAGCGTTCGTCGGACGCCGGGAGACGTTCGACACGACATTTCGCTATCACCAGGCGAAAAACATCACGAAACCGCTCGGCTCTGCGCCGACAACGCTCCTCGTGGGCGGTGTATTCGGTCTCCTCGGCGTCCTGGTGGCTCGAATTGTGGCAGGATTGGAGATTCCGGTGGACCCGATCTTTCTCGCCATCGTCGTCTCCGCATTCGTCCACCGACTCACCCTGGGCTATCCACTGGTCGGGCGAGTTCGCGGGATGAACCGCTCGATTCTCGATATGAGCCCCCACGTCAAAGACGACCGATGGGGCGAGGAATCGTTCGAAACTGAACAGGGGACCGAGGGACGGAAGGTTGTCGAGGTCTGGCTTCCCGATCATTACGAGTGGGATAACGTGGCGGTTCTCGGGCTTGCGGTCGGTCTCGCCTCCGGGTATATCGCGCTGGTGAGCAACAGCGCGTTCCTCGCCTTCGGTATCACGCTGGCGGCGCTGGCGTTCCTCTGTGCGGGTCTGTACTCGTTCCCGGTCACCCATCATATGGCACTTCCAGCCGGAATTGCCGCGATTGCCGTGGCTGGCGAGTTCGACCCAATCGTTGCGCTGATCGCTGCGGGTGTCTTCGGCGTGCTCGGCGCAATGCTCGGTGAGGTTGCCCAGCGCGTGTTCTACGCACACGGTGATACACACGTCGACCCGCCCGCTGTCTCTATCGTGTTGACGAGCCTTCTGCTCACGCTGCTGGCAACTGCAGGAGTTGTCGATCCTGCTCTCATCCCCTATCCCGTGCTGTAACGGTGGTACCTTTTGGCCGCTGTAATGGTCTTCTGACTGTCGTTACGATCTGGTTTCTGTCTCAACCCACTCACCGAACGAGTCGAGCATCGCCGACTCGTCGAACCGTTCGACACATGGCACGTCGTACGGATGGATTTCGAGGAGACGCTCCTGTAGTTCGTCGTAGCGTTCGTCTGTGGTTTTCGCAAGCAAGAGCGCTTCCTCCTCGTCGTGTATCTTTCCGTCCCAGCGGTACACTGAGTCACAGGAGAGTTGATTGACACAGGCGGCGAGTCGCTCCTCGACGAGGGTCCGCGCGATATCTGCTGCGGCATCTGGCGGTGCAGTAATGTAGACAGTGGGCATGTCTAGGTCTCGTTTTCGAGGGGATTGTAGTTACCCGTGATATCCCACTCGTGGACACAGTGGGGCGTCCCTCGCTGTTTGTCCCCGTCGACGCGCTTTGCAACCCAGATCGATTGGTCGTCGTCCCAGACTTCTCTCCGGTCACATCGCAAGCAGACGCGCTCCCGCGGTGGGTCTAACGTTCCCATATCTACCCATTCGACACGGACCGTCTTGAAATCTCACCCTCGATACGGCGGACCCCCTCTGTGAACGCCTCGCTACTGGATGATCAGTTCCCGGAAAGTTATAGCACGAGCAGACATATCCTCACCAATGACCGACGAGAAGAACGTCCTGGGAACGGAACTTGCGCCCTGTAGCACCGAACCGATGACCGGGTACCAACGTGACGGATGTTGTCGCCATATCGAGAGCGACCACGGCCGTCACGAGATCTGCGCTGTCATGACCGAGGAGTTCCTCGAATACAGCAAACGAAAGGGGAACGACCTGATCACACCCCGCCCGGAGTTCGAGTTCCCCGGTCTCGAACCCGGCGACCGCTGGTGTGTCTGTCTCCCGCGGTGGGTGGAGGCGCTGGAAGACGAGGTCGCGCCTCCTGTCATTCTCGAAGCCACGAACGAGTCAGTGCTCGAAGCTGTGTACTTCTCGACGCTCAACGAACACGAATACGAGGGTACACACCCCCGGGAGTTCCAGACCCGGAAAGACCAGTCCATCGAGTCCGCCTCATCTGAAGAATCAGATTCGCTGTCGACAGAATAACGACAGTCTCAGGCGTCTTCTGGCGGTTCCAGTTCCACAAGCCTCAGGTCCCGGTCCAGCATACAGTAGTCGTGGGGCGGGTCGCCAATCACCTCGTCGATCCGGTACTCCTCGCCGAAGGTAGCTCCCGCAGGCTCGCAGTACTCGTGGCTGGGACAGCTCGTATGTGGACACGGTCCTTCCAGCGAGACTTTGCTGCCCGCGTAGGCACTGTTCTGGGCGACGTTCGCCCGGATCGGGGTCGGTTCGACTTCGACAGCAGTGACGCCCGTATCGTGGACAGCACAGTCGAGTGTGCTGGCGTTCTCCCGGACTGACGTGACACGGTACTTGCGTCCCTCCGTCAGGTTGAGACACTGGCTCCGGTAGGGACAGCCCTCACAGGCCGATGACTCGCCATTATAGACGAACTCTGTTCCCTCTTCAGCGAGGCGGGTCCCGATAAGCGTCACCGTCGTCATTAGTTTCGATTTGCACTCCGTCGGATTAAGTGTCCCGGCCGGGACAATCGATTCACGCGAGGAGTTTCCTCAAAAGAGTGCTTCGCTGTCGTCGAGAATACGTGCGGGACCACCGAGTTTCCATCGACGCGTCTCGACGCCGCAGTCGGCGATTGCCTCCTCGACGCGCTCCTCGTACTCCGCGGTCGTGTTGACGTAGACGCTCGCTCCGGTGTCGGCGGAGAAGTACACCGGAATATCCTCCTCGCTTCGAAGTTCCCTCACTGTGTTGAATATCTCGATGGTTTCGGGTTGCCAGTAGACCCACCCGGAGGGACCGGTCATCGTCGTCGCCGTCAGCGAGAGCGTATCCTTCTCGGCGAGGTCGCACACGCGGTGGAAATCTCCCTCGCGAAGTGCGTCGCGCATCTTCCCGATCTGTTCGTGGATGTGTGCCATCCGTGCCTCGAACATGTGACTGGCTGCCGCCTCTTTGTGGGCGTGTTCCGTCTCCTTGTATGAGGGGACGAGTGCGCCGATGATGCGGAGGTCCTCCTCGAACCCGTCCGGAGCGGGGACCTGCTCTGAACGGCAGTCATCGTCGTTGTACCCGGCACGGAGGTGTGAGAACCCTCCCGTGACGGCCCGGGCAGCCGAGGCAGAGCCACGACGGGCGATAGTCGATATCTCGGGACGAGTGAGATCGAGTCCTGCCGCCCCGGAGAGAGCCATCGCGGCAGCGGCGAAGCCAGATGCAGAGGAGCCAAAGCCCACGTTCGTGGGGAAGGAGTTCTCGGACTCCAGACGCACTCGGTGATCGAGGTCTGCGAGAGCGCGAACGTGGTCGACGACATGTCGGACTCGCTCTGCAGCACGGCTGTCTATCTCCTCGCCGTCGATGACGTAGTAATCTTCCTCGAGAGAGGGATCGAACTCGACGGTCGTCGTCGTGTTGCTCGGCGCGGTACAGAGGCTGATGGAGTCGTGGTAGGGAAGTCGCAGTTCCTCGTCGTGCATCCCGTGGTACTTGACGAGCCCCTCTATCGGGTGGGCTCTCGCTGTTGCCTTCATATTAGTATGGACTCGGGGTTTCGTATTTGGAAGTTGTGACATGCATCTCACCGGTGCTCTCAGTGAAACCCACCGCCAGCTACTGGGTTGGAAGTTAAAAAGCCACGAACCGTACTCACAACATGGAACACGTCGAAGGCTACAATCACCAGTCCGGCGTTCACTGTGGTGCAACAGCACTCCGAAACGTCTCGCAGTACTACGGATGGAACTACACAGAGGCGGCCTGTTTCGGGATTGGCGGTGGTCCCGCATTCGTACTCTACGAGGATCCTGATAAGCCGTGGGTCACATTCCGGACGAGCCCGACCTGGCTGGAGCGGGCCTTTTTCGAACGACTCGGTGTTCCCAACATGTTCAGTGAAGGGGACGACTTTTCCTCCGCCTGGGATAATCTGACCTCGCGTGTCGACGAGGACGACCCGGTGATACTGTTTCTCGACCCGGCGTCACTCGAGTACCTTCCTGCGGAACACTCTCACCTCTCGCCTCACGTCGCAGTTGTCGTTGGCTACGACGACGAGACGGTACAGCTCTCGGACGGAGCGATGGACGAGCGACAGGAACTCTCACACGAACTGCTGGCGGAAGCCTGGTCGACCGATCGGTTCGTCTCGCTTTCCAACGAGTACCTCGTCGTGACACGGGCCCGGACCACCATCGAGGATAATGACGCGGCCGCTGCCGGACTGCGACAGGCTGCGACGTACATGCTCCACCCACTCGAAATCAAGCGAGACGCGCGAAGCCCCGGTGAAGAAGGACTGTCCGCACTCCGCTCGTTCGCAAACTATCTCGGCTCGTGGGCTGATCTTTCCGATTCCAGTCCCCCTGTCCGCGCCGCTCTCAGTAGCATTGATGAACATGGGGAGGGGGCGGCATTTCGCAGCCTCTTCGCCGAATCCATCGAAGAACTGGGCCAGCGAACGGATCTCGCTCCACACATCGCCAATCGAATGGCAAAGGTCGGCCAGCGGTGGCAGACAGTAGCGTTATCTCTCGAAGAGATTCTCGAAGCGGATAACCCACCTGAGAGGCGCCTCAGGGAAGTGGAGGGGTTGGTCGGTGACATTGCTGATCACGAGCAGGATATCTTCGAGGAGATTGCCGACGAACTCGGAACTTCGAGCGAACAGTACGGGGAGTAAGTCGCTCGCTATCGGCCGGAGAGAACCCAAGGGCTCTCGTAATTAGGGAACGACGAGTTCCGCCGCGATATTCGCCAAGTCGACGACGACCCCGAAGGCCGGCAGGAGGAGGAACGTCATCAGCGCCGCGATGGCGAGTGCAGCGTACAGTCCAACGGGATGGCTGTCGATTTCGAGGTCGGGACTGGGGTCCTCAACCCACATCGCCTTGACGACCCGTGTGTAGTAAAACAGGGAGACGACGCTGTTGAACACGAGTGCGAGCGCCAGCAATGCGACTTCTGCTCTCACCGAGGCGACGAGCAGATAGAGTTTCGAGAGGAAGCCGCCACCGATGGGCAGTCCTGCAAGCGAGAACAGGAACAGCGTCATCGCGCCACAGGCGAAGGGTGCCTGGGTCGCGAGGCCGTTGAAGTCCTCGATACGCCGTCCGACACCCCAGTGCTCGGCGAGGGCGATAAAGAGGAACGCGCCGGTGTTCATGAACGCGTACACCATGAGGTGGGCCATTCCCGACCCGAGGACGAACGCGCTGTCGGCCTCACCTGTCAGCGCTGCGACAGCGATGAGGACGTAGCCCGCGTGACCGACCGAGGAGTACGCGAGCATGCGCTTGACTTTCTCCTGTCTGAGGGCGGCGAAGTTCGCGACGGTCATCGTCACGATAGCGAGCACCTGGAACGCCATCACCCAGTCGACGGTGTCGCCGACGACCGAGTAGGGGAAGACGTCGACGAACACCCTGAACAGGATGACGAACCCGGCGGCTTTCGATGCCGAGGAGAGGAAGGCAGCAACCGGTGCTGGCGCCCCTTCGTAAGCCTCCGGCGCCCAGAAGTGGAACGGGACGGCGGCAATCTTGAACCCGAAGCCGGCCAGAATCATCACGATGCCCAGCCCCATGATGCCGCCGACGTCGTCTGCAAGCGCCGCCGTTACGGCGTCGAACTGGAGCGAACCAGTCGAGACGTAGACGAGCGAGATACCGTAGGCGAGAATCGCCGACGAGAGCGCGCCGATGAGGAAGTACTTCAGTCCTCCTTCGACGCTGCCGCGGTTCTTTTTCAGGGAAGCAACCAGGGCGTAGGATGGTAGCGACGCCAACTCGAAGCTAATGAACGCGGTGACGAAGCTGTTGGACATCCCGACCATCACCATCCCTGTCGCCGCAAGCAACGTCAGCGAGTAGAATTCGGCCTGATACGGGTGATCGGCCATGTAGTCGTAGCTCGCAAGTACCACGAGCACGAGCACGCTCGCGACGATAGTCGCAAAAAACAGCGACATTCCGTCGACGATGAGGTTGTCGCTGAACAGTCTGATTGCACCACCCGTGTCTGTCTGTCCCGTTCCGGCGACGAGATACCAGACGCTGAATCCGAGCGAGGAGAGCGCACCGGTGATGGAAATGCCTGCAAGGACCCAACTTGGCTTGGAGTCGGGGCGGATTATATCGGCTATGAACAGGGCAAACGCGGTTGCGACGAGCGCCAGTGCCGGCGCGAGCGCCGCCCAGTCAGGCAACGTCCCGATGTCAGTCATCGAAGCTCACCTCCAACCATCGACAGCAGACCATCTGGAATCATCGTTATCGGTTCGATAAGTGGATTGACTGCGTTCTGTATCGCCTCGTAGATGATGTCGGGCTGAATCCCGAGCAGGATTATCAGCCCGAGCAGGACGAACATCGGCGCGATGTCGTGTCTCGGAGCCGGTTTGACGTCGTACTCCGTCCCGATTGTGAACTCTCCGTAGAGAGTCCGCTGCATCGCCCACAGCAGGTAGCCCGCGACGATGACGATACCGAACATCGCAGTCGCCGTGAACAGCGGTGCGGCGGCGAAGACGGTCGTCTCGAACGCACCGATGAATATCAGGACCTCTGCGGCGAACCCACTCATCAATGGCAGCCCCATGTAGCCGAAGGCACCGGCGACGAGGATGCCGACCGCCCACGGCATCCTGTCTGCGAGTCCGGACATGTCGCCGACCATACGCGTGTGGGTCGCGTTGTAGATGACGCCGACGGCCATGAACATCAGTCCCGAGATGAGACCGTGACTGACCATCTGGAAGGTCGCACCGCCCATCCCGTGTGGGGTGAACGCCACCAACCCGACGATGACGTAGCCCATCGAGGAGATGGAGGAGTACGCGACGATACGTTTGAGGTCGCGCTGGGCGAGTGCGAGCATCGCACCGTAGATGACGCTTATGACACCGATTGCGGCGATGAGTTCGGCGTTGGCCCGCGCAACGTCTGGTAACATCGTGAAGTTGAACCGGAGCAGTGCGTACGTCCCCATCTTCAGCAGGACACCCGCCAGCATGACCGAAACCGGCGTCGGTGCCTGAACGTGTGCGTCTGGCAGCCAGGTGTGGAACGGCACGATCGGTACCTTCACCGCGAAGCCGACAAAGAGGAGCACGAACGCGAACAGGCGAAGCGTCTCTGCCTCCATCCCGGCGAAGGTCCCGAGTTCACCGGCGCGCAGGGCCTGTGCTATCTCGGGGAAACTCAGCGTCGTGAGAGAGTCACCCAATCCGAATATGAGCGAGAACAATCCGACGAACAGGATCAGCGACGCCAGGTTGGTGTACAGGAGGAACTTGATTGCGGCGTACTTGCGGCGCGGACCGCCCCAGATGGCGATGAGGAAGTACATTGGGATGAGGACGGCTTCCCAGAAGACGAACCAAAGCAGGAAATCGAGCGTCGTGAACACGCCGATGAGCGACGCCTCCATCAGCAGCATGAGCCCGTAGAACTGCGACTGGCGCGTGTCGATAGGCGTCCAGGATGATACGAGCGCGAGCGTCGTCAGGACCGTCGCCAGTACGAGCAGTGGCAGGCTCACACCGTCGACACCGACGTGCCACTGCAGCGTCCACTCGAAGGTGTCGAAGGTGAACGTGAACCACTCTAACTCGTTCTCGAAGGCGATATCACCGTCCGCGAGCAGGGCGTTCCCTTCGCCGGTGAACTCGACCCACATCAGGAGGCTCCCGACGAGTGGCACCACGCTGAGTGCAGTTGCGAGTTTCCCGGCGTACCTGTCCGGTGACATGAACACCAGCAGCGCACTTGCCAGGGTGAACGCGAGGAGTGTCTCGATAATCATCTAGAACCACCCCCCCATCACTGCGAATACGAGAATTAGTAGCACGAGCCCGAGGGTAAGCAGAGCCGCGTAGTTCGAGACGATACCTGTCTGAATCTGCCGGAAGCGCTGACCGACGTACATACTCACACTCCCGGTTCCGTCGACGAACCCGTCGATGACGCCCTGATCGAACTTGTTCGCCAGGCGCGCGAGCGGTGCGGTCAGTCCCTGTGCCAGCCAGACCTGGAACTCGTCCTGGTAGTAGTTGTTCATGAGTAGCGTGCGAGCGCGACCGAGTTTCGTCATGTGGGGTTCGGGCTCGGGGTCGCGATAGAGAACGACTGCGACGATGAGTCCGAGCAGTGCAACTGCCAGCGCGAGCGCACCGGGTCCGAGCGGCGAAATTTCGGTTACCGTGTAGCCACCTCCGAAGTCGCTTCTGACGACCTCTATGTAGTGACTGTACGACAGCACACCGAGTTCGGTGTCGAGCGTTGCGCCGTCGAGCCACTGTGCGAGGAAGAGGTTGTCCTCGCCGATGAACTCCTTGATTACACCCATGTTCAGGAATCCTGCCACGACCGAGAGTGCGCCAAGAACCACCAGCGGGAACTTCATGTTCCAGCCGATTGGCTCCGGTGACTCCGCGATATCCGTCCGGGGCTCGCCGTGGAAGGTGAGATAGACCATCCGGAACGTGTAGAAGGCCGTCAGGAGGACGGCGATGAGTCCGAAGGCGTAGCCCATCAGCAGGACCGGATCACCCGAGAGGGCGTGTTCGAGCGTCTCGAACAGCGCCTCGTCTTTCGACCAGAAGCCCGCAAAGGGGAAGATGCCCGCGAGCGCGAGCGACCCGAACAGGAACGTCCAGTAGGTGACGGGCATTCTGGATTTCAGGCCGCCCATGTTCCACATGTTCTCGTCGTGGTGCATCGCGATGATGACCGCGCCGGCACCGAGGAACAGCAAGGCCTTGAACACCGCGTGCGTGGTGAGGTGGAACACCGCAGCGACGTATCCACCGCCACCCAGCGCCAGCATCATGTAGCCGTACTGGGAGATAGTCGAGTACGCGAGCACCTGCTTGAGTTCCTGCTTGACGAGTGCCATCGTCGCCGCAAACGCTGCGGTGAAACCGCCAATCAGTGCGATGATGCCGAGTGCAGTCGGTGAGAGCGCGTAGAAGCCGTACATCCTGGCGACGAGGTAGACACCGGCTGCGACCATCGTCGCCGCGTGGATGAGCGCCGAAACTGGTGTCGGACCCTCCATCGCGTCCGGCAGCCAGGTGTGAAGCGGGAACTGTGCGGATTTGCCGATGACACCGCCGAGCACGAGCAGGCCGATGACCGTTATCCAGGCCTGCTCACCGAAGCCGAGGAAGGTGTTCATCTCGCCGGTGGCGTCCGGGTCGAGCACGTTCGTCGCCTCCGTCACGAACGACGTGTCACCTGCAAAAGTCGCCGTCCCGAAGGTTGCCAGCACTGCCACGACACCGATCAGGAAGAAGTAATCCCCAAAGCGGGTCACCAGGAACGCTTTTTTCGCACCGCTTGCCGGCCCCGGACGGCGGAACCAGAAGCCAATCAGGAGATACGAACAGAGACCGACCAGTTCGAAGAACATGAAAGCCATCAGCAGGTTGTCGCTGTAGACGAACGCCAGCATCGAGAACGTGAACAGGCTGAGACTGGCGTAGTACCGTCGCAGCCCGATCTCGCCCTCGTCGTTCATGTAGCCAAGCGAGAAGACGTGGACGAGGAAGGAGATGAGCGAGACGATGACCAGCATGAGCGCTGCGAGCGGGTCGATGAGCAGTCCGAACGCGAGTTCGACCCCACCGCCGTCGCCGGCGACGAACGTAAACAGCTCCTCGTGGTACACGTCCGCCCCCATCGCGAGTTCGGCGACGACCCACAGCGAGAGGACCAGCGAGAAGCCGGTCGCAGCGATGCCCGAGAACGCCCCCTTCTTTGGCATCTTGTCGCCGAGGAACAGTACGAGCAGGAACGATACCAGTGGAACCAACGCGATTGCTTCGACGAAGTTGAATACATCCACCATCTGTTACCACCTCATCGTGACCGCATCAGTGACGTCGATACTGTCGAAGTTCCGGTTCAACACCAGGATGATACCGATACCGATGGCCACCTCGGCGGCGGCGAGCGCGATAGCGAACAGCGCGAACACCTGTCCGGTGAGGTTGCCGTGGAAGAGTGCAAATGCGACGAGATTGATGTTCGCCGCGTTCAGCATGAGCTCGACGGACATCAGGAA
>LKMJ01003326.1_pt1 | contig 14940 bp, 16 predicted proteins | sample 643391 | NCBI WGS metagenome assembly LKMJ01 (sample SAMN04112250, study PRJNA286221) | soda lake metagenome | biome: soda lake; feature: Kulunda Steppe; material: water; isolation source: sample PL-Br10 brine of Picturesque Lake | place: Russia: Kulunda steppe | collected 2010-07
ACAGCAAAAGTCGCGCGTCGGCGCACCGACGACGCAAACGATGCACGACAAGGGGCTGACGACGACGATCGACTGGAAGGACAAAGACGCCTACGGTCGCTCGATCTCCTCGAAGAAACGCAGCCAGATGCATCGGCTGCGCAAGTGGCAAGAACGAATCCGAACGAAAGACGCCGGCGAGCGCAACCTGCAGTTCGCGCTGAGCGAGATCGACCGCATGGCCTCGGCCCTCGGGGTCCCGCGTTCCGTCCGTGAGGTCGCGTCGGTCATCTATCGGCGTGCGCTCAAAGAAGACCTCATTCGCGGTCGATCGATCGAGGGCGTCGCCACGTCCGCGCTGTACGCTGCCTGCCGAAAGGAAGGCATTCCTCGGAGCCTCGAGGAGATCTCGGAAGTCTCACGCGTCGAACGAAAAGAGATCGGTCGAACGTATCGCTACATCTCGCAGGAACTCGGCCTCGAGATGCGACCCGTCGACCCGAAAAAATACGTCCCGCGCTTCTGTTCTGAACTCGAACTCTCCGAAGAGGTCCAGACCAAGGCCAACGAAATCATCGAGAAGACGGCCGAGGAAGGACTCCTCTCGGGCAAGTCACCCACCGGCTACGCCGCTGCTGCGATCTACGCTGCGTCGCTGCTGTGCAACGAGAAGAAGACCCAGCGAGAGGTCGCTGACGTCGCACAGGTGACCGAGGTGACGATCCGGAACCGCTACCAGGAACAGATCGAAGCGATGGGCATTCACGGCTAACCCGTCCGTTCCCACGTCCTTTTTATCGAGCCGAGCGACGAGCACCGGTCACCGGGTGGTCTCGCCGACGCGAGCGGCCGTGACGGGAATTCTTCCGGAGTGAGTGCAGCGATGCTCCGGACCAGGTCGCCGCGGACGCTGGTCGGCCGGAACACCGACCGGGGAGACGACGGCCTGCGTGTGACTGTGGCATAAAAACACCCCAGACTGGGTTGGTCGACCCGCTCTCAGGGCAAACGTTGATCGGCGATCGCCCCGCGAAGTGGCGAGTTACTCGTCGTCTTCTTCGTCGTCCATCTCGTCGTCTTCTTCGTCGTCCATGGCGTCGTCTTCCTCGTCGTCCATCTCATCGTCTTCCTCGTCGTCCATCTCGTCGTCTTCTTCGTCGTCCATCTCGTCGTCTTCCTCGTCATCCATCGGATCGTCATCTTCCTCGTCATCCATCGGGTCGTCGTCTTCTTCGTCGACGGGATCTTCTTCGTCATCTACCGGATCCTCTTCCGGCTCTTCTTCTTCTTCAGGGTCGTCGGCACAACCTGCGAAGGCGGCAGCACCAACTACGCCACTCAGTGCGATCATCCGTCGGCGTGATATCTGGTCGTCCATCGGCGTACGGTAGCGACACGCCGATGCCAAAGAGAATGCGTGACTTATTACCGGCAGCGAAACGACAAGCCCGGCTTATATTCAGCCGGCAGCGCCACGATACGATACCCCGACGTTAGAGGCGACGAATACGTATCACGATCTGGATACGAACGAAGAAAAGGCGGAGGCAACCTCGATTTGACTCGCCATCAAGAAAGAATGATTTACTCGAACCTGTCCGCGAGACTCCACCGGTGGCCGTCCGTTCCGAGAAGCACTAGAGTACACCGAGAGTCAGTTTCATCGAACCTGACAGTCGGACAACCGGCTGTGAGACTGTCTGGCTCTCACCACGAGGGGGTTCGCGGTCGCCCTGATGTTCGATCACACGTGGCGACACCAACGAATAGCCGTACGTCAGTACTGTCGTGACCACAAAACGGTCACAGCTGTGCCTGTACCCAGGTACACTACTCCGTATCAGTCGTCAGTCACTCTTTCCGACGCTGATCACCTGGAGCAGGGAGTAGACGGGAACGCCGTCGATTTCCTCGACGCCCTGTTTGTCCGCGAGGACGACACACGCTAGCGGTTCGCCGCCCTCCACCCGGATGGCGTCGATCGTCTCGCGCATCGTGGTGCCGCTCGTGATCGTGTCGTCGACGACGTAACACTCCCGGTCGCGGATGCCCGCGAAGTTCCGACTGAACGTGCCACCGAGGTCTTCGATGTCGCCTTCCTCCCACTGGTGTTTCGCGGGCGTGTACGTCGCCAGGTCCGTCTCGAGTTCCCGTGCGACGAGGGTCGCGACCGGACCGCCGGCTTTCTCGATGCCGACGGTGAGATCGACGCCTTCGCCGTGCTTTGCAAGGAGGTCGGCCATCGCCGCCGCGATGTAGCGCATGCGTTTGCTGTCCCTGCCGATGGCAGACCAGTCGACGTGAATGTCCTGTGGGCTGCCGGCCGGGGCCACGGGTTCGGCCGGTCGATCCTGGGGCTCTGGCGTCGCCCCGCTGCGCTCGACCAGCCAGCTCGCGGTCTCTCTCGAGACGTTCAGTTCGTCGGCGATCTCACCTTTCGAGAGCCCCCGGGCTGCGAGCTCGGCGGCGCTCTCGATCAGGTCGTCCACGTTCTTCATATGCGTTCGGCTTTGGTCGCTACTTTTAAAGACGTGTCGTCGTTTCCGAGCGATAGGTGAAAACGACGGCTCGAGTGCATACGTCCACGATCGGGTCCCGGATTCAAAGTTCTTTCTCGCCCGAGTGAATATTCGAACCAGTGTCGGTCATCGCATGAATCGGCCGGGACCGAAAACGGTTATCCGGTTGCCCCTGCCTGTAGATGACATGGAACGCTACGATCTCGTCTACCGACTCTACGACGAGCACGATACGAAGACGCTACAGGAGTTCCAGGAGTTCGTCGACGTCTTCCCGCCGGTCGACTCCCGGGTCGCTCTCGAACACTGGCAGGACGCGACCGAGGAACTCGAGGCGCGCAAAGACGAGATCCGATCGTCGTTTGCGGCCGGCGAAACGTTCGCGGAACTCGCCGCGCGGGCCACGCGCGATCAGGCGTTTACGGCCCTCGATCTCGAGGCCAAGTACGGTCGGGCGGTGAACGTCCTCGTTCTCGACGTCGACGAAACGCTTCGGTCGGCGGGCGGTACGGACAACGAGATACCACGTGAGACGCTGCACATGCTGACGGAGTTCCACGAGGCCGGCGTCCCGATCGTGATCTGTACGGGCCAGACCCTGGAGAACGTCAAGGGCTTCGCGATTCAGGGGTTGGGCAGCGAGATCGTCCACTCGGGCGATCTCTCGATCGTCTACGAGGCCGGGACGGGCGTCTTTACGCCGGGACACGGTGCGGAGACGAAACAGCTGCTCTACGAGGACCTCGACGTCGAGATCAGGACAGTCTTCGACGATGTCCGATCGCGGATCCTCCCCGATGCACCCGAGAACCTGCGCCGTGGCTGTCACCTCCAGGGCAACGAGTTCAACGTCACGATGAAGCCGAACTACGAGACCGGGTCCGCAAGCGCCCGCGAGATCATCGACGAAGCGCTGGTCTACCTGATCGACCTGCTCGCGGACGCTGTCGGACTGGTAGTCGTCGACGACGACCGCGAAACCGACGCTACAGCGGACGAGAACGGGGGGCTCGAGATCGCTGGCAAACCGGTCAGGGACTGGACTCGCGCGTTCTACGCCGACCAGGACCCGGAGATCAGAGCCGTTCTCGAGGGCGAGGGGTCGTATCCCGAGCTCGATTCGTCGGCGATCCCCGAGGAGCTCGTGACCGTCCTCGAGCGAATCGACGTCGCTTACTACGAGGCCGACGCGGCCGAGATCGGCAGCCTCGAGTTGAACAAGGTCGTCGGCGTCGAACGTGCGCTGGCCGTCCTCGACGTGGCGGATCCGTTCGCGCTCGTGATGGGTGACTCGAAGAGCGACCTGCGCGTGATGAAGTGGGTCGCCGAAACCGACAGCGGCATCGCCGCAGCACCGGAACACGCCTCACAGGACACCCTAGAGCACGTCCTCGAGACCGACGAACTGGTTTTCGACCGCGGCAAGAGCGTCGACATGCTGCGGACGATCTACGCGCTCAACCGCCTCGCACGGCTCGAGTGACGAGCGTACGTATCAGCTCGAACGACTTCCACACCCCTCGGGCTCCCACGCTCGGTGTGGCCTGCTCCTGTCGCCGCCAACGGCTGTGCGGTGACGTTCTGCGGCGACGATGTCGCTCGTTACTCGTCGGTAGAGCTGTCGTACATCGCCTCGAAGTCCCACTCCCCGTGGATCAGTTCGTCGACACACTTCGGCGGTTTGCAGGCGGAGTCATGCAGCGTGAACGCCGCGGCAATCTCGAGCGGTTGGACTGATACGGATTCCTGTCAGTCAGTTCCGGCCCGACCGCGAGCTCCTGCGGTTGAGCGGACCATCGGTACAGCAGATCGTATGAGTGGCAGACCGCGCCGTGGGTAGTGATTGAAAACGGGTGTTACTACAGGGCACACCCTCCAGCGGCGCATCGACGGGAACCCCGGCACCTGGCGATCGGGGGACCGAAGTCGCTATTCGGCTCCTGACCGTAGGGTGACGTATGTCCGAGCACGGGAGACGGGACCGCTACGAAGCCGTCGTCTACGACCTCGACGGGACGCTCGTCGAACTCGACGTCGACTGGGACGCCGTCACTGCGGCCGTCCTCGAGGTGTACGAGTCCGCGGGTGTCGAACCGCCCAGTACGGAACTGTGGGTCCTGCTCGAGGAGGCGGCGAGCAACGGACTCCGTTCGGCGGTCGAGTCGACGATCGCCGCCCACGAACGCGACGGCGCCCGCTCGTCGCCACGGCTGTCACTCGCGGATGAGGTCGACGACCGGTCGGTGCCGGTCGGCGTCTGTTCGCTCAACTGCGAGGCGGCCTGCCGGATCGCCCTCGAGACCCACGACCTCGCGGACGCAGTCGACGCGGTCGTCGGACGGGACACGGTGTCGACGCGAAAACCGGAACCGGAGCCGTTGCTCGAGACGCTGGATCGGCTCGAGGCCACGCCCGCGGCGTCGCTGTTCGTGGGCGACTCGAGCCGGGACGAACTGACGGCACAACGGGCGGGGACGGCCTTCGAGTACGTCGGTGACGGGCCGTCGGGTCACTGATCGTCCTGCCTGCGCTTTGCGTACGCGAAGACGACGAGTGACGTGAGCAGCCAGACGGGAGCGCCCACGCGGATCGCGAACTCTGCACGGGCGCCCCAGGTCGGGAGGTCGGCGTTCACCGAGAGCACTGCGACCAGCGGTGCGCCGATCAGAATCGTCACGATGAACGTCATCTGCATCACCCAGCCGTAGTCCACGCCGTCGGGTGCGGTCGTTTCGACGGGTTCTGGCACGGGTGGAACTCGCGAGGCGGTCATAATAAGCCTCGCGGGTTACTCGTTCGACCTGACTCAACGACCTACGTGACTCGAGACCGGGTGAGGTTTAGTACCGGAGGGCGAACGGGTGGGTATGGCTACGGTCCGGGAGCTACAGGCGAAAGCTGGGGCGGAACCGATCACGATGTTGACGGCCTACGACGCTCCCACGGCTTCGCTCGTCGACGAGGCCGGCGTCGACGTCATTCTCGTCGGGGACAGCGTCGGCAACACGAGTCTCGGCTACGAGACCACCCTTCCCGTCACGGTCGACGACATGGCCCGTCACGTCGGGGCAGTCTCGCGGGCGACCGAGGAGGCGCTGGTCGTCGCGGACATGCCCTTTCTCTCCTTCGGCGTCGACGAAGCGACGAGCATCGAAAACGCCGGTCGAATGATCAAAGACGCCGGCGCCGAGGCCGTCAAACTCGAGTGTGGCCCCCACACGGTCGACCTTACGGAGCGGCTGGTCCAGCTCGGGATACCCGTGATGGCACACCTCGGCCTGACGCCACAGCACGTCAACCAGTACGGCGGCTACCCCCGACAGGGGACCGACCAGGACGCGGCGGAACGGATCCTCGAGCTCGCCGCCGCCCACGAGGAGGCGGGTGCGTTCGCGCTGGTCCTAGAGCACGTTCCGTCGAACCTCGCGGCCGAAGTGACCGAGGCGCTCGAGACGCCGACGATCGGGATCGGTGCCGGTCCCGACTGCGACGGACAGGTGCTCGTCGTCGACGACGTGATCGGCCTGAGCGAGTGGTCACCGTCGTTCTCGAAACAGTTCGGCGACGTCCGTTCGGAGATCGAAGCCGCCGTCGACGAGTACGTCAGCGCCGTCGAACGCGGGACGTTCCCCGCCGAGGAACACAGCCACGAGGAGGACGACCTCGAGGAACTGTACTGAGCGTCTCCTGTCCCGACGTGCCGTCGTGTTCGGCCACGACGGTTTCCGGCGGGCCGGATATATAGGCATATGTACACACTATATTATATCAAACGTTCATAGGCAGTGTTTATACGTCTCGGCGTGTGAGGACGGAGTATCGCACGGAGTCCGATACTAATGTCCGAGTCTTCGACCGACCACCCCGCGCCAGCGACTCAGTCAGCCATCGACCAGCCCGGTCTTCAACACGTCACCGCCGAACGGGACGGCATCACCGTCTGTACGATGTTTCCACAGGACCCGTCCGACGTCGACGCGGCGACCCACTGGCTCACGGCCGGTCCGGACTCGTTCGTCTCCCTCGAGGAGTACCGGTAGATCCGATACGCAGCGAATTACTCGGTAGGGTTCCCGTACCGGACGATCGGCACGCTCGCGATACGTCCTGCGAGTGGGCCAGAACTGACGGAGAGCGGCCGTTCAGTCGTGACCGAGAACGTCGTCCAGAAAGTCCACGATGGCGTCGTTGAACGCCGCCGGTCGCTCGAGCATGGCGAGGTGTGCTGCGTCCTCGAGTTCCCCGAGCGCGGCGTCGTCGATCTCTTCCGCGAAGAACTCGTGAAACGACGGTGGGGTCAGCCGATCGTGTTCGCCGTACAGCGCGAGGGCTGGTACGTCGATCGCGGAGACCTCGTCCCGGACGTCGAATCGGTGACAGGTCAGGAAGTCACGCTGCGTGACGGCCCGTCCGCAGTCGTACATTGCGTCCATCGAGTGGGCTCGAAGCTCCGGATCGGGGTCGTAGAAGAGCCGGCCAGGCTCGTGGAGGAACTCGACGGCCCGCTCGAAGTCGTTCTCGAGCCACTCGAGGAGGTCTGCCAGGACACCGAGGCGTGCACCCGTCCCAGTGAGGACGGCGGCGTCGACGTCCACCTCGCGCTCTAGGAGCGCGTGCATGACGACTGCACCGCCGAGTGAGTTTCCGACGAGGACTCGAGCGTCGGTCGCCTCCGTAACGGCGAGGACGTCGTCCGCGTACGCCGAGAGCGACGGATAGCCCGCTCGTGCGTCGATGTCGGCCGATTCTCCGTGGCCGCTGAGATCGAGCGTCACGATCGGATACTGGTCGGCCAGTCGACGCTGCGCACGCCAGACGTCCCGCGAGCCGCCGCTCCCGTGTACGAAACAGATCGGTGGACCAGCCCCCCCGCGGTCGGCGACGTCGTAGGCCGTTCGGCGGCCGTGGTGTGAGATCGTCGTCATGGCCGAACCAACGACGGGAACCGTGATAAAGACTCGAACTATCGCGTCGTGCTGGTGGTTGCGCGGAGAGTGTCGATGTGTATCGGGAGGAGACTGTTGGTGTGTGTCGGGAGGAGAGTGTTGGCCTGAACTGCGAACAACGAGGTTTCTCACCGCCCCGACGCCGTATCCGTGTTAGGCGGCAAAAAATATTTATATTAGCACCACTTACTTAGGGTTAGTTACACCATGACTCTCGATCAATTCATTCACGACGAAGGCACGGTCGCCCGTCGGTACTGGTACGCCGACGACTCGATGCTGGCAGTCGACTTCGGTCCGACGGCGGACGCCTCGGTCGATGTCGTCGACGGCACCGTCATCGTCGTGGTCGATGGCGAACAGTACGAGCTTGACCTTCCCGATGAGGCGGACGATGCGCACACGTTTATGAAAAATGGGGTTCTCACTATCGAAGTGGAGGATTCCGTATGAAACTCACCGTCAAACCCCTCAAACAGAAGGACGCAGGCCGCGGGCTGGCCGCGATCGACCGCGTCTCGATGCGTGAACTCGACCTCGAGAACGGCGACTACATCGTCATCGACGGGAAGGGTGACGGGCGGGCCGTCGCCCGCGTCTGGCCAGGCTATCCCGAGGACGAAGGCCGCGGGATCGTCCGGATCGACGGCCGACTCCGCCAGGAGGCAGGCGTCGGTATCGACGACCGCGTCTCCGTCGAGCCGGCCGACGTCAAACCGGCCAAGTCGGTCACCGTCGCACTACCCCAGAACCTTCGCATTCGCGGCGATATCGGCCCGCTGGTCCGGGACAAACTCTCCGGACAGGCCGTCACCGAGGGGCAGACGGTGCCGTTCTCGCTCTCGTTCGGTCCGATGGCCAGCTCCGGCCAGTCGGTGCCGCTGAAGATCGCGAGCACCGCACCGTCCGGGACCGTCGTCATCACGGACTCGACGAACATCGAGATCTCCGAGACGCCGGCCGAACAGATCAGTGCGGGCGGCGCCCCATCCGCCGACGGCGTCCCGAACATCACCTACGAGGACATCGGCGGCCTGGACAACGAACTCGACCAGGTTCGTGAGATGATCGAGCTGCCGATGCGCCACCCCGAGCTGTTCCAGCAACTCGGTATCGAGCCGCCGAAGGGCGTCCTCCTGCACGGCCCGCCGGGCACCGGGAAGACACTGATGGCGAAGGCCGTCGCCAACGAGATCGACGCCCACTTCGAGACGATCTCCGGTCCGGAGATCATGTCGAAGTACTACGGCGAGTCCGAAGAGCAGCTCCGCGAGGTGTTCGAGGAGGCCGAAGAGAACGCCCCCGCGATCATCTTCATCGACGAGCTCGACTCGATCGCCGCCAAGCGTGAGGACGCCGGTGGCGACGTCGAACGGCGCGTCGTCGCCCAGTTGCTCTCGCTGATGGACGGCCTCGAGGAGCGTGGCCGCGTCACCGTCATCGCCGCGACCAACCGCGTCGACGACATCGACCCTGCGCTGCGCCGCGGTGGCCGCTTCGACCGCGAGATCGAGATCGGCGTCCCCGACAAGGACGGTCGCCGCGAGATCCTGCAGGTCCACACCCGCGGGATGCCGCTGACCGAGTCGATCGACCTCGAGCGCTACGCCGAGAACACCCACGGCTTCGTCGGGGCCGACCTCGAGAGCCTGGCCCGTGAGTCGGCGATGAACGCCTTGCGGCGGATCCGCCCCGAACTCGACCTCGAGTCCGAGGAGATCGACGCCGAGACCCTCGAGCGACTCCAGGTCACGGAGAGCGACTTCAAGGAGGCGCTCAAGGGCATCCAGCCCTCCGCGATGCGTGAGGTCTTCGTCGAGGTCCCGGACGTCACCTGGGACGACGTCGGCGGCCTGGACGACACCAAAGAGCGCCTGCGCGAGACCATCCAGTGGCCGCTCGACTACCCCGAGGTGTTCGAGGCCATGGACATGGAGGCCGCCAAGGGCGTGCTCATGTACGGTCCGCCGGGCACCGGGAAGACGCTGCTCGCCAAAGCGGTGGCCAACGAGGCCCAGTCGAACTTCATCTCGATCAAGGGCCCCGAACTGCTGAACAAGTACGTCGGCGAGTCCGAGAAGGGTGTCCGAGAGATCTTCGAGAAGGCGCGGTCGAACGCCCCGACCGTGATCTTCTTCGACGAGATCGACTCGATCGCCGGCGAACGTGGCCGCGGGCAGACCGACTCCGGCGTCGGTGAGCGCGTCGTCAGCCAGCTGCTGACCGAGCTCGACGGCCTCGAGGAGCTCGAGGACGTCGTCGTCATCGCGACGACCAACCGGCCCGACCTGATCGACTCGGCGCTGCTCCGGCCCGGACGTCTCGACCGACACGTCCACGTCCCCGTGCCGAACGAGGAAGGCCGCAAGAAGATCTTCGAGGTCCACACCCGGGACAAGCCACTGGCCGACGCGGTCGACCTCGACTGGCTCGCCGCCGAGACCCAGGGCTACGTCGGCGCCGACATCGAAGCCGTCTGTCGCGAGGCGTCGATGGCCGCAAGCCGCGAGTTCATCAACTCGGTCGATCCCGAGGAGATGGGCGACACCATCGAGAACGTCCGCATCAGCAAGGACCACTTCGAACACGCACTCGAGGAGGTCAACCCGAGCGTCACTCCCGAGACGCGCGAGCGCTACGAGGAGATCGAAGAGCAGTTCGACTCGGCGGAGCCGGCCCAGGAACAGGACCAGCTCGGCCGGACGTTCCAGTAACGGCCGCCCCGCTCCGTGATCGGTCCCGATCCGGCTTCAGCCGCCCTTTTGCTCGGAGGCGCCCGTCACGACTGACCGGACGATCCCGGAGCGATCGGCGCGATACCGAGATCGATCGACGGCAAGCCCGCTCGTTCGATCGTCCGTCGGCCAGTGATTTCGATCGTCCGTCGGCCCGTGATTTCGATCGGCTCGAGTTCGTACAGTATCATCTCGACGTCGGGAACGGTCCTCGTCGAAGCGGCGGAACGGCGGGAACAGCTCGTTGAACTGCGCGTCCGTGTACTCGTCCTGTTCCTCCTGGGGGAGCCGGTCGATCGCTCCTCGAATCACGACGCTCCAGGAGGACGTCGTCGCCTCGTCGAACTCGTAGACGATCAACGTCGCGATGTCGGTCGTTTCGGCGTATTCGATTTTCGCACTCCCCGGTTCGTCACCCATCCGAATGACACACCGTGAACCGTCGTAGTGGTAGTTCAGCGGGATCGCGTACGCATCGTTCCCGTCCGCCAACGCCCCGTGACCCCGCCCGTCCACCAGTTGCTCGAGTTCGTCCTCGGGAACACCCATCGTGTACGTGTCGTCGACGTCGTCCACGAGTGACCGACGCCGGCGAAGGAAAAATACCGATCCGCCTGTGCGGACAGATACGGACAACGGGCGGTGCGGACAACGGGCGGCCGGAGACTCCACCCACGCAAGTGACGATCAGGGCGCGGCGAATTCGGTGAGGTCGTCCAGTACAGCGCCAGCGTGACCGTCGGGCGAGACGTTTTCGTAGACCGCCTCGATGCGACCGTCCGAGCCGACGACGTAGGTGTTCCGGAAGACGCCGTCGAACGTGTTTCCGAACAGCTGTTTTTCACCGTAGGACTCATACAGCGTGGCGACCTCGCCGAGTTCGTCCGACAGCAGATCGAACTCGAGGTCGTGCTCCGCAGCGAAGTCGGCGAGGTCCTCGACGGGATCGTCGCTGATACCGACGACGTCGACGTCGTGATCGGCGAACGCCGAGAGCGCCTCGTTGAACTCGGTGGCCTCGGTCGTACAGCCGTCCGTGTTCGCACGGGGGTAGAAGTAGACGACCAGCCGGCCGTCGAAGTCGGAGCGCCGGACGGGATCGCCGTGCTGATTGCGCAGTTCGAATTCTGGTGCATCCTCGCCTACCTGGAGCATACACCCGTCTTCGCGAGACACGTTGTATGCGTTGTGGTTTTACTTCTGTTACCGAGAGACCATCCCGTCGATCAGATTGGCAGCAGATCAGTCGGATGCAGTGAACGATGGTGACTGGTACAGGAGACGAGGACGACGGGAACGACGGGCGGTTACTCGAGGCGTTCGGCCGCCTCGCGTTCGACCAGCGGTGCGGCGTTCTCCTCGGGCAGCGTCACGACATCGTCGGTCTCGAGGACGTACTCGCGAGCGTCGACGCCGAGGATCGAGCCCAGATCCTGCGTGATCCGGACCGTCGTTCGGTCGACGTCCGTCCCGGAATCGGGGGCGTCGTCCGCTGGCTGTCCGTTCGCAGGTGTCTCTCGCTCGGCAGACGGTTCCCGCGTCGACCCGTCGGATCCCGGCCGATCTGCCGACGCCGGATCGTCCGGGGGCTGGGGTCGCTCGGCCGCGTCGTCGCCCTCGAGCGGCGGGCCACCGCCCATCGCGTCGGCGGGGGAGAGGCCGCTCGAGTCGTCCGCGCTCGGGGGCTCCTCCGGTGGCGCGGGTGGGACGTCGCTGGAGTCGGGTTCGGGGGGAACGGGCGGCGTCTCGGGGCTGTCTTCGGGCGCTTCGACGTCGCCGGTCGACTCGGATCCGGCGTCTCGCGACACCGGCTCCGAGGCGGTGCCCTCGAGGACGTCCAGCACGCGGGACTTGTTCGACTCGATCCGTTCCACGAGGTCGGAAAAGAGGTCCTCTTCTTCGGCCGTCAGGCCCTCGTCGTCGGCGTGCATGCCGGCTGCGGCGAGACTGGCCTGCTTGACGAGTTTGCCCATCCGGCGTTCGTAGATGGCCTCGACGACGTCTTTGGCCGTCTGGATCTCGTCGGTGAGACGGCCGACCTCCGGCGAGGAGAAGGGGTCGTCGGCCTCCTCGGCCAGCCGGTCGCGCTCGGCTTCGAGGTCGGCGATGTACTCGCCGACCTCCTGGTAGAACGACGGGCGAAGGTTCTGGAGGCTATCCTTCGTTCGCTCCGTGCTCTGGACCGAGCGCAACTCGTCTAAGTTCATTCTTTCTCCTTTTCGGCCCGTCCCCGCGCCATCAGGAACACGGCGACGTATTCGGGTAGTGACTGGTCTCCCTCGGAGATTGTAAAGCTATCTCCTCCCAGTTCGACCGTTCCGCCGTCGGTGACGTCGACGGCGATCTCCTGGCCGACGAACGTCTCGGGGACGGCGTCGACGAGCGGCTCGAAGTCCTCGAGTTCGTCGCGGCCGAGCCGGACCGTCTCGAGGCCGCTGCCGCCGTGGAGGCTCCCCGGGAGCCGGATGAGGCGGTTCGTGTCCGTCGTCACCGGCTCGTCGATCGGCGCGTTGTCCCGTTCGACGGCCTCGCCCGCGAAGCGTTCGGCGAGCTGGGCGATCGCCGTGTGGACCGTCACGTTGCCTGCCTCGAGCCCGTCGCGGTTGTTCCGGGCGGCGTTCAGCGTCGCCGTCGCCTTCCCCTCGCCGATACCGTCGAACTCCTGTAACCGTTCGAGGGCGTCGGCGTCGTCCATCGCGAGCAACTCGTCGACGAACGCCATGAAGTGGCGGTGGATGCGCCGTCCCCAGCCGCCTTCGATCTCGAGCGTGCGGCGTTCGGTCGGCGTCTTGCGGCCGAGGCCGGCCACCGTTTCGGTCTCGATCAGCTCCTCGAAGTCGAGGCCGATTCCGCGGACGTAATCGACGATCTCGCGGCGGTGTTCGCGTTCGAGGTGGCGGACGGTCTCGTCACGAACGTGGACGTGATAGCCCCGGCCGCCCGAGAAGACGATCTCGAGGTCCTCGAAACCGAAATCGTCCTCCAGAAAGTCGAGCAGGCGCTCGAGGGCGGTTTTACACTTTGCGAGCATCTCGGCGTAGGAGTCCTCGCCGAGGGTGACCGAGGGGAGGTGGTCGGCGTCCAGGTCGAAGATGAGGTCGGCGGACTGCCAGTCTTTCTCGTGCATCGACTTCGCGCCGGGGTCGCGAAACCGACCGGCGGAGAAGTAGACGTGTCGCGGTCGCTTGCGGACGAGAAACGACGAGACGTCGCCGAGTTCGAGCAGCGAACGGTGCCGAACCATCGTGGTCCCGGGGCCGTCGGTCCAGGGGATAAACGCCCACTCGCGTTCGTTGGCCGCGGGCGGCGGCGTGATCTCCGTCCGCCGGTAATGGTCCCGAAATCGCCCCCGAAGATAGGCTCTCGTTCGCTCCTCCATGCGCCTCGGGTAGTCGTCAGTGGGGGAGTATAACGTTGCCGAAAGTGTGGAAATACGGACCCGGATTCTGGCGTTGAGTGCGATCGTCGAGAAGTTACCGGCGCACGAGATCCGAGATGCGGTCCGTAATGCCGACGTCGGCGCCGAGTTTCAGGTAGTAGGCGTCGCCGCCATCCTCGTAGTAGTCGTCGATGCGGCGTTTGATCTCGAAGCCGAGGTGTTCGTAGAACTGAAGGGCGTTCTCGTTGCTCGTCCGGGCGTGACAGGTGATCGTGTCGTGATCGTCGGCGACGCGCGCGACGAGTTTCTTGCCGATCCCGTCACCCCGGTTGTCCGGGTCGACCGCCAGAAAGAGGATGTAGCCGTCACGTCTGACCGCTGCGAATCCGATAAGCGAGCCGTCCTGGAGGTAGCAGTGGACCTTCGAGCGGCGGTAGGCGTCGCTGAAGAAGTCATAGCGCTGTTTGAGCACGCCCTCCCGGCGGTTGATCGCCTCTTTGAGATCCCAGGCTTCCTCGACGTAGGCGTCACTTCCCGGGGCGACGACACGACTGTCGATGTTGACGCTCACTACCACACGGTTACATCGTCGTCAATATAATTCCACCGGCGGCGGACGCTCGAGAACGTCTGACGCGGTCGACAGGTCGACTCACCGTCTCGCCGCCGCCGGAACCGACGGGCATACGACGCCGGCTGTCGAAGCCGTCGGTAGATGGGATACGAACTTCGCGAGCACACCGCCGACATCGCGGTCGCAGCCAGCGGCGACTCGCTCGAGGCGGTCTTCGGGGCGGCGGCCGACGGCTTCGCGGCCGCCTCGTGTGAGACGGTGCCGGCCGAATCGGGCGAGCGGTTTTCGGTGTCGGTGACCGCCGAGTCACGGGAGGCGCTCCTGTTCGACTACCTCGACGAACTCGTCTACCTTCGTGACGTCCGTGACGAACTCCCCGTCGACCATCGCGTCGAGACGATCGACGAGCCTGCGGAGGGAGCCGACGCCGATGGCGACGGGCCGGTCGCGTGGTCGCTCGAGGCCACCGCTCGCGGCGTCCCCCTCGCCGAGGTCGCCGCCCGCGAGATCAAGGCCGTCACCTACTCCGAGATGCGACTCGAGCGAGTCGACGGCGGCTGGGAGGCGTACGTCGTCTTCGACGTCTAAGCGGGGAGCGATCGAACAGCCCGGGAGTACCTCCGTCAGCCGTCCAGACCGTCGACGGTCGTCGAGTACGCGTCCCCGAAGACGTGGTGTTCGGTCACCGTCACCCGTCGGAGCAGGCCCTCGACGGCGGCCTCGAGCCGGTAGCCGCCGTAGACGAGGTCGTCAGAACAGCCGCCGACGGTCGAGGAGTCGTCGGCGGCGACGACGAGCAGGTCGAGTC
>LKMJ01003327.1_pt1 | contig 14939 bp, 14 predicted proteins | sample 643391 | NCBI WGS metagenome assembly LKMJ01 (sample SAMN04112250, study PRJNA286221) | soda lake metagenome | biome: soda lake; feature: Kulunda Steppe; material: water; isolation source: sample PL-Br10 brine of Picturesque Lake | place: Russia: Kulunda steppe | collected 2010-07
CCGAGGAACGCTCCCGTACTGGTGACGGCGACGTATCCGTCCACGTTCAAGTCTACACCGAGAACCACTCCGTTCTCGGATTCTTCATCGCAAGAGGGGTCAACGTTTTTCTTCACGGCGACGTGGAGGTAGTACGTTCCATCGCGCTTGTGGAGCGTTGCTTCGGCTTTCTCCACTTATCCGTCCAGTAGTCCGCGAACGGCGTTCCGTTCTCGTTGACGGGCGTGACGTACTCAGCGGTCACGCGCTTGTCCGTTGTGGCGAGGGATACTGAATCGTCGTTGTACGTTATGGTGCGACCGTTGTACACGACAACTGTGCCTTTGAACTCGGGCTTGCTCGCCTTCTCACCGTCGAATTTACGGTCTTTGCAGTTTCCGAGTGCGGTGGCCGCGAGGTTTCTCGCGGATTGGACGAGACTGGATTGTAGAGTGAGTTTCTCACGAACGTCAGAATACGTCTCCTCGTGGAGCGTGTTCTTCGTGTCCGTGATGTTCTAGGGGTTGTCGTCCCATCCGTGGTCAGCGACGTGTTGCGCCGCTTGTTGGAATTGCTCGAACGTTTCATCGAGGACTTCGGAGTCCTCGTCGGAAACGTCGAGTTTGACTTGGATGTTCCGAACAACCTCCATACTTCATTAGTGTATCTGAATATACTTATTAGTATTTATTCAGATGGAGGAGTCAGACTTGCTTTCGGGCGTGGTTTGTGTCATCGAGTGTCGGCTTCCTCCCCGACCTCAAGGGTCGGGGTATCCGCCTCGACCGCCGATGAATCCCGCAATCTACCCACACTGTTATATAAGAAGTATGCAATACCGTGTTTAGTTTTTCGACGTATGCACCAGATTATACATTATTACGCTGTTGGAAGATAGGAGTGTGAGCAGAATACGACTGATACCGGTGATACTCATCACAGTACTCATGCTGGGAGGAATCGCTGGCTTATTTGTCATCGGTTTTGAAGATACAACACCCGAGCCGGTCGATTTTGACGATACCGTTACCGTAGGGCTCACACTCGAAGATGAGCTCCGACTCGATTCTGAGGACGAATCAGTCGAGTTGCCACGTGCTCAGGTGTTTTACTCACAGTATCCGTACGTGGTGGGATATTATGGCGTCGAACAATTCATACATGACCAAGATGAGCCTGCTCACGAACAGCAATTCGGCTATCCAGCGATGGTGTATGTAACGGTCTACGATGAATCGGTCACATTGACGGAGGAGGGATACCCGACGCTGGATGAGACAACAGACTGGCATGACGCAGAGGAGGCAATATATGTAGCCGGAAGTGGGGCGACAACACCAGCAGGCGAAACGGTTATTCCATTTACAAATGAAGAGCAGGCAAATTCATTCAGTGATCGATACGGCGGTGAGGTCCTCACGTGGAGTGAAGTGGTAGACACCTCATTCGAGATCGACGATGCAACAACAGTCCGTGACCGAACGGCAGAGCAACACCGTACAGCGGACCACCTCGTCGATGAAGCAACCACGTTACTGGACCGACCAGAACGTACTGTCGTGGGAGAAGACGTCGAGACAATACAGGAGGGTATCGAAACTGCCCCTCCAAACTCAACGGTCGTCGTCCCTGATGGTCTGTATACCGAGGAAATAGAGATTGACAGACCAATCACGGTCGAGGGAGCTGGAAATGCCCAGATTACGGGAGATGGAAACGGAACAGTCGTGCGCGTGACGGCTGACAGAGCTGCTATATCGAACGTGCGGATAAGCGGTGTCGGCAGCGAGACACCCGGATCCGCTGCGACCGAGGGCTACGTTGAGACTGATGACCAAGGACATGATCACGGCACCGACGATGAGAGCGTGACCGAGGAGGATGATGACGTGTGGGATGCCACAATCGAAGATGCTTATGCTCGTGGTGATGCAGGCATTGCAGTTGACGAAGCCAATCAGACGCTAGTTGAGGAGGTGACAATATACACGCCTGCAAGCGGAGTTATGCTCCGTGATAGTCCAAACACCGTCGTTAGAAATTCGACTGTTGTTGGAAACGCAGACCAAATTGACGCACACATGGGTGTCGTGGCGATGCGGTCACCTGGTGTCATCGAGAACTCATCGTTCGAGCAGGGGCTAGATGGCGTCTATACCCACCGTTCGGATGATGCTGTAATCCGGAACAACACCATGACCGATAATCGCATGGGTGTGCATCTGATGCATACCTCAAATGCACTGGTTGCAGACAACGAAATCACAGAGCAGGACAGTGCTGGTATCTTCGTCATGACTGGTCCAGAAAAAAATGGCCTCGTAGGCAACAATATTCAGCAATCATCGACCGGGATTGATATCGGTGGAACCGATTCGTACGTTGCTGATAACAAGCTGATCAGAAATGACATCGGCTTGCGCATCGAAAGCGATTCGTCGATATACGAGCGAAACGTTATCGCAGAGAACGAAGTTGGTGCGACATCGTGGTCGTTGCTACCGACGAACCGGGTCACCCAAAACGACTTCGTGAGCAACGAACAGCACGTCACTCAGAGTATGGGTCCAGTGCAAATCTGGACACACGATGGCGTCGGCAATTACTGGGAAGGTGCAGTTGGAAAAACCGATGGAACCGTTCTCGACCGGCAATATACACCGACTGACGAAGTCGACGCCCAACTCCACCGAACTGATGGGACATCGACAATCGCCCAAGCGCCCGCTCTCGCGGCAGTTAGTGGTTTCGAAGAGACCATGTCCGGAATGCGCGACGGTGAAATAATCGACAGAGCGCCACGCTGTGAGCCTGCCAATACCGAGTGGTTCGAACAGCAGAACAAAACGTCGCTAGAGCCCACCTGTGGCGAAGGACAGTAGCATCGAGTGACAACTAGGTTGCTAACCGAGAGTGACAGAAAGAGTAATAAAAAGCAGAACATGACTAAAAATACAATACTACGAGCAACAGCGGTTGAACATTCGTATGGGCCCGTGACCATTTTCGAGAACGTCTCGCTGACAATCGATGCTGGCGAGGTCACGGCACTTCTTGGGCCAAATGGTGCAGGAAAAACAACACTGATTCACTCTCTCGCTGGTATTTACGAACCAACCGGCGGAGAAATCACCTACGAAGGGCCCGAAACAACGCGACAGATTGGATATCTCCCGCAACGACCGGCGTTTCGGCCAGGGCAGACAGTCGCAGAGACACTCACATTTTACGCCGCACTGGTCGGTGAAACTAGAGCTGATGCGATGGCCAAACTGGAACGTGTTGGTCTCGCAGACGCTGCTGACCGTGACGTCTCAGCCCTCTCGGGTGGCATGACGAGACTGGTTGGGATCGCACAGGCGACGCTTGGTGATCCACCCGTGATTATACTCGACGAGCCTGCAAGCGGGCTGGACCCGGAGATGAGTGTCCACATTTTCGATGTTCTCGGTGATCTGGCCGAGTCAGGAACGGCGGTTTTGCTTAGCTCACACGATCTTGCACTCGTCGAACGAACTGCCGACGAAATCGCATTGCTGGATGATGGAACACTCATCGAAACCGGCCCACCAGCGCAGATAACCGCTGAATTCGGTGTTGAATCGCTCCTCGAGGTGTTTAAATCGTCAACCGCGACTGAAGCAGGGACCGTGCGAGTCCGGGGGGCACAACATGGGTGACCAGATCGACGGAACAGGCGACACAGCAGTCAAATCACCAGGCGACGAAGCCAACGCTGGCGAGAGGAGCCAACCCACTGCCGACCGTGATGGCATTCAGCCGGGAGCACTCGAGATCGTCGCGTCGTTTGCACACCGTGAGCTGTCGACTGCGATTCTCACACCCATGTATGCCATTCTTACGTTCTTTCTCACCGTGATCTTGTTCGGTGTTGTGCTGTTAGGTAGCGGAACCCAGACTGGCTACGTGGCAGCGATTATTGACCTTCTCGTGCCGCTTCAGTTTCTGGTCCCAGTACTGGCGGTCATGTTCGGATACAACGCAATTTTCAGCGATAAACAGCGGGGTGAACTCGACGTTTTGCAGACCTATCCAGTCACTCCCTGGCAGTTCGTACTCGGTGTCTACATCGGGAAAGCAATTGGACTCGTTGGTGCTATTGCACTCCCGCTACTCTTTCTTATCATCTTGATAGCTGGCACACCAGCTCCACAGCTTCCCGGCTACGCCGCACACACGGGTTCAGATTCACTGGGACTATATATGCGGATGGTTGTGTTGACCGTGCTGTTTGCACTGGTGGTGCTTGCTGTCGTTATCGCCGTATCTGCTCTCGTCGAAACAGCGCGAAACGCAGTCGTCGGCGCAGGGGTGACACTTGTCATTCTTGTCGTTGCGCTTGATCTCGCTATCGTCTCTGGGTTTTCGCTGGGGTACCTCGGAGACTCGACGCTTGTGACATCACTTGCCTTTAGCCCACTTAGTGCGTATCGTGGTCTGGTCCTCGAAACGAGCGTCGTTGTAACGACTGGAACAGGGCCACAGACAGCCGCACCAATCCCCAGTCTCATCGGTCTCCTCGTCTGGGGAATAGGCTCACTCGCTGTTACGAAAGTAGCTGTCGCCCGTTCCTGATCGCAAATATATCAGGTATTTTCACCTAATAGTACGGGTCATTGATCGGCGACGTTAACTGTGAAAACAGGCGTGGAGGCGTTCGTCACGAGCTTTTGTGCCGTACTGCCGAGTAGATTATCCGTTTGTGATACTGACGGCTGTAAATTCGTGAGTTTCCTCGCCACACCGGGGTGGCGAGATCACTCAGTTTCTGACAGCCGTCAGTATGAGCCAGCGCGTGTCCCCATCGTGACCAGATCAACTTCGTTCGAACCGATATAATTCAGTATCTCGTCGGCTGGTTTTCCTTTCTCAATCGCCGCCTCGACCGCTAAACCCGAATTTTCGAGTATGTTCGCAGCTGCGTCAACGGCAGCTTCACCTTTCTGTCGGAGGTCCTCGACCACATCGTCTTTCATCACCTCATCGAGTGTCAAAAGCGCTCTGTCATCGATTACATAAAGCACGTGTAACGTTGCACCACGGCCACTCGCTACCTCGCTGGTATGATCAAGAATTGCCTCAATCGAATCGCTTCCATCAGTCGGAGTCAGTATATCGTCGTACCATTCGTCTTCACTTAAGCCCATCAGTAATAATTAGTTCTAAATCATGTTCAAGAGTATTAGAACCAAGAGAAATAACGGCTCAGACACTTGTGTTGCTGATATCGAACGATGGGAATCCCTCGAAAGCGCTATTTTCTCGCTAGAGCCGGCGTGAGAGTGTCGAACCTGGACGGAATATGATGCTGTGGGGTATTACTGACAGTATTAACTGAAGACGAATGATTGTCGTACATCGATATCCTATTTTTCGGCGTGTTATTTTTTTGCCAGTTCCCGTTCCCATCAGATGGGAATCTCCGGCGGCACATTGGTCGTGTTGGCCCACTCAATACCCCAAACCGCTCTGTTCCAATGGGTATAGCACCGGACTTTTATTTTCAGATCACTTGTTTTAAATTGTGCCCTCATCAGATACTGGGCGACCTCTTCAGCTTACCGACGAATCCGATCTGGACGAACTTCTCTCGGAGCAGCGCGCTGTGTTGGTTGAGTTTTATACAAGAGGGTGTGGTATCTGCCAGAGCATGGTACCTGTTCTCGGGAACGTCGCCCGAGAAGGAGAGGTGCCTGTGGCAATGATCAACCCCCGTGACGACCCACCGCTCATTGACCGCTACCAAGTTCAGAGTGTCCCACTGTTCGTTCTTTTCGTTGACCGGGAACCAGTCGACCGTCGCGCAGAGGGGTTTATTGGTACAGACGACCTGCTGGTTTGGATCGAAAAATTCACAGAATAAAATAATGACGGGATATGGGAAAATGCCGGTTCGAGACGTGCTGCTACGCTATTTCGAGATTTGCACCAGATCGAATATACGGGTACAGCATTTCTTTTCCAGACATGGGAAAAGAGAGCGACGCTGCTAGCACACTGACTCGACGAACAGCACTGACGACAATTGCAGTCGGCAGTTTTGGAGTGCTCGCGGGCTGTCTCGATGGAGAAGACGATGGCCCTCGCCCCGTCGCCCTCGATGACGGGCAGGTGTGTGATAACTGTGATATGAGAATTGAGATGCATGCGGGCCCTGCTGGACAATCGTTCTATCTCGATGATACCCCGGCAGATCTCTCAGACGACCGCGATGATGGGGTCGCGTGGTTCTGTAGTACGAGGTGCACATACGCATTCACACTCGAACAGGAAGAACTCGACTACGAGCCAGTTGTCTCATACGCAACTGACTACACCGACCTCGAGTACGAACTCTCCGAAGATGACGGTGCGACGGAGATTAGTGCGCATCTGGAGGCAGATGCGTTCACCGAATTGGATGAGTTGACTTTCGTCGTTGATAGCGATGTCGAGGGGGCAATGGGTTCGTCATTAATCGGCTTTTCTGCGGCAGACGACGCTGAAGTATTTGCTGACGAACATGGCGGTGATCTTTTCGAACACGACGAAGTGACACTCGACGTTATCAGTGCACTGGGGATGTGACGAACCCTGCTCTGTTACAGGCAGTTCCAGGCAACTGTCTCGGAGCTTGAGGACATTGCACGCAACTACGGCACCACAATTGGCAATTCCGGTACTTCAAGAGCGAATCAGTATGGAAGTTGAGACTAGACCAGCTATAGAGGGAATGTGATGCACGAAATGGGCAAAATTAGTACTGCGGAAGTGAGTTGAACCGACGCCCAACCCGACACTCTTGTTACTCTATTAATCACTTCGACAGTTTCCCGAGACTTTTGCCAACCATCGAAGCGTTATCGGGAAGACACTAATCTACGAACACGAGAAAGAGAATGAACGAACTGAACTCGTGCTGATCGAAGAGAAGCTTGGTTTTTAACACCACAGTGTGGTCATTTCCCGTGCCAGATGCGTGCTCTCTATCTTGCAGCCAGTACGGATCCCATTTTTATCAGATGGTTTCTCAACGATCAGTACATATCGCAACGACAAGCAGTCAATATATTTCGAACAGAATGAAACAATGATCCCATATGCATTGAGACACCAGTCATCTACAGGATCAAACAGGGATTCTTTCCCACAAGAACAGCCCACGCATTAATGACCAACGTCATTGGCAGAGTGACCAATGAGTGGATATCTACCAAACTCTATATCATATTGGTCTACATACAATATGGAAGCAGCAACGATGAATAATGTAGTGTGGTGGTCTGGATAGTTCGCGATTTAAGATTCGGATCCCGTGTGGATTTTGAATCAGTGTGTCAGACTCGTCAGTAACAAGTTTCCAGACAGAACCCTATATGCAGAAAGAAGTCAGCCTCAGACATGGACAAAGAATTATCAAATATACTCCATACGACACCACTCAAACGGCGGTCAGTTCCAGATGATGTGGAGCGACCAGCAGCTATCAGAACATATTATTATATTACTGAAGAGAGTGGAACAGAGGTCTTCACACCACAAGCAACATTGACATCTAAAGGATGGATCCCACCAGTCCCGCTTCCCGTACTGCATGATGTACACACTCATGGAAAACACTGCAACGATATCAAAGCGTTCCGCTATCCATTCAAGAGTACGCGGGTTATCAGGGATCCGACAGAGGTACACCAAGAAATCAGCCAGACAGATGCAGCCACTATTCGCGGCTGTGATTTGACAGAAGTCCAACCAGCGATGCTGTTCGAGAAATACGAGACAGTTGTCTACTACATTCCTGATGAACTCGATGTTGAACAGACAGCGAAATATATGCTCAGGACAATCCCAGTCTTGTTCACGTATTTCAAACGCACAAGAACCGACGATTATGACTACCATGAAAAAGCAAGGCCAACGAAGCCGGGTATTGCAGCGATGCTTGTAATGTATTATGATATTGCTGAAGAAGAAGCTGACAGGGCTGTCTCGCTGTATAGCAAATTAAATCCCAATGAATCATTCAAACCTGGTGGGACCAACTGGACATTTCGAGAGTAACATCCGAACAATCCCGGTTATTTGGTGTATAAATTAGCACTGGAGTCTTGTACTAAAACACCTGATTTGTAATCCAGATCACAGGTACTCAAACATTCTGGCCGAAAGTGTTCAGTTTACAGAGCTACCGACCGACTGATGCAGTCATCTATTTCAAATACGACGAGGCAATGGGGTCATATGCATTGAGACAACCAGTCTCAACTACTGTCGCGAAATTCTGACCTTTATTTCTGGCCAGAATAGTTCATTATCGTGTCAATCTACAGTAACTCAAGGGAATGGAGAGCCGGGGTTTGAGATGATGCGGATACCCCGTTCACGACAAGCGAGGGTCGATCAGACAACGGTAGCGAGTCGTATACCGGTCATTCAGGGGACAATCGAGACGCACTCCGTCGAAAGACGGTCCGGTGAGAGTTACAACTCCCAGCCACGATGGGATGTTGGCTTCCCCGCATTCACAGACTATTGCAAACTACGCAAACTGTATTCAGACAAATCGTGTTCAGACAAATCGTGTTCAGCTATCGGAGTGTTTATGATTTTGGCGGATGAACTGCCGCGTATGCCCCCGTCATTCGTGAACAGAGTTGAGGAACTCTCCCGACTTGAACGAGTATACGAGAGCGATACTGCCGAGTTTGTCGTGATTCTGGGGCGGAGACGGATCGGCAAATCAGCACTGGTTCGCGAATCGCTTCCTGAACACGGTTCCGTCTACTATCAGGCAACACGAGACACAGCGGCGGTCCAGATCAGTGACTTCATTCAGGCAGCGCAAACAGCGTACCCGGGGGTCGAGCGCATTCGAGAAGACTGGGAAGCACTTCTTGGCTACCTTGGTGATCAGGACGCCACGGTCGTCGTCGACGAGTGGCCGTTCCTCGTCGAGGCTGACAGTAGTGTCCCCACGAAATTCCAACGTATCTGGGACACGGAACTCGAACAGACTGGGATGACGCTCGTGCTCGTCGGCTCTTCGATTAGCATTATGACCAACAAGATCACCGAACAAGATGCTCCGCTGTACAACCGAGACACAGTCCGATTGGATCTCTCTCCGCTTTCTCTCGGGGATGCAGCCCCCTACTATCCGGCAGATGCGGATGACCCCACTGGAATACTCGAAAGCTGGAGTATATTCGGTGGGACGCCCTTCTATCTTCAGATCATTTCACCTGATGACTCCCTCGCTACGAATGTCAATCGGCATATCATCAGTCAACATGGCCGACTCCACGGTGAACCGGAGACGCTTCTCCACACCGAGAGTGTGCGCAAACCGGAGCGATACATGAGCATTCTCCGGGCAATCGCTGATGGAAAGCGTGAAACCGGTAGTATTGCCGCGTACGCCGGGTTCGACGACTCACGTGGTGTCTGGCGGTATGCTGAACGACTCAAGCAACTCCGGCTGATCAAGGAAGATCAGCCAGTAACAGAGGAAACGTCGAGACCGAAACGGTATCGAATTACGGAGCCGCTGTTCCGGTTCTGGTTCCGGTTCCTGTACGGCAAGAACCCACAGCATATAACCAGTGACGATCCATTTACAGAGCAGATTCGGCCTGCGTTTCCAGCCTATGTCGGGCGGGTCTTCGAGGACGTGTGCCGAGATGCACTCCCGGTTCTCTTCCCAGAAGCGTCGTTCAATCGGATCGGCGGATGGTGGGACTCAAGCGGCGAGTTAGATGTGGTCGGTCTTGACCACACTGGGCGCATCGTGGCTGGTGAAGCGAAGTTCGAGTCAACTCCGATGCACCCTGGCCACTTGGATGATGTCGAAGAACGAACCGCTCGCATCGAGTGGACACCGCCGAACGAACCGGATGTGACACGGCACTATTGCCTGTTCAGTCGGTCCGGCTTCACTGAGGCGCTGGAAGAAATAACAGCAACGCGATCAGATGTCCACTTGTTTTCAGTGACGGACGTTGTCTCTGCCCTCACTGACGAGTAGTCACCGATATAATACGGGATACGTGTGATAAACAGAGCTACTGACCGACTGATGCAGTCATCTATTTCAAATACGACGAGGCAATGGGGTCATATGCATTGAGACAACCAGTCTCAACTACTGCGCGAGATTGGAAGTTGAGACTAGACCGGCTATAGCGGGTCTGGAATGCGTGGTATCTGGCGAATCAGTGGATGGAATCCAATTCAAATCGACTCGCAATCGGGAGTTCTTGTCTCTGAATTAATCACTTCGGCAGTTTCCCGAGACGCTTTCCAGCGTTGCCACTCAAAAAATCGGCGCTTGACCGAATTGGGTGGTTTTCTAGCCGATGCCAGTCTTTTTCTTCACCAGTGTGAGCGTGTTATCAGCGGTCACAATCGGCGAGTGTTCGTATTCACCGGTCAACGCAACCTGGACGAGCAGATCAACCGCTCGCCAGATCGAGTACAGGAGACACGCGAACGCGAAGTAGAAGAACCGCAGGACGAAATTCTTCGAGGTTGTCGCAGCCATGAACCGCTTGATCGACTTGTAGCCGCTCTCAATCTGCCAGCGATAGCCGTATTCGGAGAGGAATCCACTCCCCCTGTTCGCCATGAACACCGAATACTGTCGGTGATCGTCGTGCTCGGCGTTCTCTTTCTGACGATAGATCAGCGTCGTCTCGTGCCACTCGTTGTTCCCGAGGTACAGCTTCCGGTCAGTCTCGTAGCGGTCCTGGCCACGTCGAAGAAGGCGTTTTGCCTGTGCTTTTTCGCTGGTCTGCATCCGCTTGGGAACGACGTAGGAGAGGCCACGCTGGCTGATCATCTCCAGAATCTGCTGGCTGTCGAACTCGCGGTCCATCAGCACGTTGTCAACGTGAACCAAATCTTGTGCCGAGTTCAGCAGGTCTCGAACGATCTCCGTGCGTGTCTCTCCACGCCGGACGGGCCGTGCATCCAAGACGATTGGGACGGCGTTCCCGACCAACTGTACCGTGGCCCACTGGTAGGCATACTCGTCGTTCTTTTCTTTCGTGCCGATGATTTCGTCCTCGTGACCAGTTCTCTCGCCAGTAAACGGGTCATCTTCCGTTATATCGATTGCGACGATTCCGGCACGATAGAACTCCTGAGTCTCTGCAACCTCGTCTAATAGCCGGTCGACGGCGTGTCGGTACATTTCGCGGATCTCTGGAATCGAGAAGTCACGAATGTGATCGCGATGCGCATGCCCCAACGGTGTTCGATCACGAGTGGACTCATGGATGAAGCTTCGAGCGCCCTCGTTGGCGGCGAGATTCTCCCGGAGGCCGAGGTAGGTCTGGAAGTCCCAGTAGGCGTTTTCGTGGATCTCACAGCCGTCGACGCGATCCAGTGAGAACGCTGGGAAGACAACGCGACTGACGTGGTCGGTGACCTTCTTTGCTTCCTGCAAAATCGTTTGATCGTCTGGCCCTGTTTCTCCAGCATCGTCGTCCAATGGTGGGAGCGTCCGTTCTGGTTCGCGCGGAACGTCCACGCCCGCGTTCTGTGCGTTGATGAGGATCGTCCGCGCGGCTGTCTCGACTGTCTCACACAGGTCGGTAGTGAACCGCTGGTGCCAACTGCGCCACAGCGTCGACTGGTCGGGGACCATCTTGAACCCGAGTTGCTTACTGTGCCCTCGCGCTCCGTATCTTGCACGCTACACAGAATATCTAATTAAGTTAGTAGGATTGTCGGCTGCCCTGTATCTCAAGAGAGAGACTAACAGCACGCCGTTCTACCGAGATTGGCTTACACGAAATTTGTAAACAGAAATCTAGAAACATATTTATACGTACCGATCCTACTATTTACAAAGATGCTGACGAAGGCCAAGCTTGCGCTGCTAAACGCGCTGAGCGATGGCCGTGAGGCGACTTCAGATAAACTCGCGACCGAAACTGAATATTCGCAGGACTACATTTATAACGTCCTCGATGATTTGCTCGAAGACGGGTTGCTCACTGAAGTTCGTGGTTCGAAGAATCGGCGTCTCGTCCGGGTGACTGACCATCCAGTCGTCGAGTCGTATCGAGACCTCTGCTCGAAGCTGGGTCACGTCGATTGGACTGAGCTCCTTTCGCCAGCTACACTCCGGGTGTGCTGGTATCTCGACGAACCACGTCGAGCAACCGAGATTGGAGCCCGACTCGACATTACCCGACAAGGCGTCCACAATGCGTTGTCGCCGCTCAAGCACCGTGCAATGCTGTCACCATCTGGGCCGGAATACGGATTGACTGATGACCTCGCGCCACTGCTGACGTTCGCACGAGAAGTTGTGACCCACGACCATCGCTCGCGAGTTCGCAAACTCGCTCCGAGTGCGACTGTCGAGTGGTGCGACCCAAAGCGGGCGCTCGTTCGCGTCCAGACATCGGAGGATACGTCCGCATTAGAGTCGGCTGCTGAGTGGCGGGTGACTGGACTCGCACGATTCCAAGAGTACGGCTTACAGTTCTTCCTCGCCGGTGAACCAGCATTCTGGTACGCTCCGGATAAAGACCTGACGCCCCCAGAAGTAGTGTGCCACACCCTCGTCCTTGATAGTGGCTCTCGCCGCGTCAGTTATTCGATGCTGTTGATCGAGAAGCTGGATCTCGATCAAGAGACCCTCACAGAAACGGCAAGGTGGTACGACCTGAAGACAGCAGTGGCCGGGATGTACCAACCTCTTCAGGGAGAGTTCGAGGTCTCTGAGGACTTCCCGGTCTTCCTCCCGAGTGAATCAGAATTCACCACTCTCAAAGAACAGTACGGAGTCTCATGACTGTATTCAAAGGTGGAGAGGCAATCAGAGCGTTCCTTGAAGAGTTCGACAGCTGGCTGTCTGAGTCCGTTGACGTGTATCTCCTCGGCGGCTCCGCGATGACGGTTCGTGGGCTGAAAGACCAGACTGAAGATATCGACCTTGCGCTGGGGGTAGTTTCCGAGTTCGAGCACGTCTACCAAGCGCTCCAGACAGAAGGGTTCTCGGTGGTTGACGAGCCGACGGAGCCATTCGAGGGGGTCGGAAAGACTGTCGAGTTGCATCACGAAGACCGCGGGTTTCAAATCGATCTCTTCGAGCGGCAAGTCGTCGGGAAGGTGTGGATCACCGAGCGAATGCAGGACCGGGCCGAGGAGTTCTGGGCCGGCGATCACGCGACTGCGTTCATTCTCTCCGACGAGGATATGTTCCTGTTGAAAGCGGTCTCGGGCGGCGATCTAGCGAGTGGCCGCCGCCGCGATATCGAGGATATGCGGACGTACGCCCAGCGTGGCCTCGACCACGAGTCGATACTAACCGAAATCGACGAACAGCGGCCGTTCAATACTGGATCGACTGAAGTACGACAGATCCGCGACCGTTCTCATCCGCTGTTCACCATCGAGATGGCGGTCAATTCGCTATCGGGCCTTCCAAATGCATTCACCTCTCGTCTCGCAGATTTTGCAACAGAGTTCGAGGTTGAGTACACAGTCATAGGTGCGGTTGATGATGGACTAACGGATATCGAGGATATTCGGGACCGAGTCCTCTCGAACGTGAGAGCGCTTTCTGACGGCCAAGCGGACGCTGTTGACGATGCGATAGACCGGCTAGTCGAGAAACAAATCATAGAGCGCGAGGAGACTACTATTCGAGTTCAGTAACTCCAGAACTGACCGGAGAAGAGCGCAATGTTCTCTGCATTCTGATAGCGCTGGAGATCCCGCTCAACGCTATCGGGGAGGAACGCATCGCGACGTTTGCCTCCGTTGCCGGTTGTATCCTTGCCAGCTGGGACATGCAAGCGATACTGACCGTTCTCGGTTGTTTTGCTGCCTGCCGGTTGGACCTGTGGAATTTCGAAAGCACGCAGGCCGACGTACGCGCCGAGTTGGATAATCAGATCATCGCGAAGGCTGGCAGTCGTGCGCCGTAACTGCTCGACTTCGTCGTCGGTAAGCCAGACTTTTGTTTCGTTCCCACTCGTCGATTCGAGTCGCATATCGGTTTGTTTACCTTCTGATGATAAAGTGTATGCAATTCTAGATGAGGCGGCGAAATCGAGGGGTTTTTGCGGCAATGACGACGGAAATATGGCGAATATGTGTCGGTTTTACAACAAATCGGTAACTACTTGTCCTATTCATCACTGCGTTATTGACCAGTTGATATTGCCGCTGATACTGGCGGCTGTAAATTCGTGAGCATCCTCGCCACCTCGGTGTGGCGAGATTATTCAGTTTCTGACAGCCGTCAGTATGAGTGGCGTGCAGGATGGAGAGGTTGGATGCAGCAGTCGCTTCCAGTTATTTCACGCCGTTGCGGGTGAAATAGTTGGTTAGTATCGATGTGTGCTGGCTGGTCCAGTAGGACTCAACAGAGAGTTGTCCTCACCACCACGAGGATGGACGCGAACAGCGCGGTTCCGACGGCTGAGATTATCACTCCTCATTCCGAATCTCTTGACCGCCGCTTGTCGTCGTTTCTCGTTGTAGCGATTCCTCACACAGGTCTCCGTCGTATTTGCCGTCGTCCGCCGTCCACGGCTCAATCCCCGCTTCGTTGGCCGCACGAGTGATTGCGTGTGCAGCTGTGGGATTGGCGATGAATATGAACAGCACTAGCAGAATCAGTTTGAGGGTTGTTGTTCGCCATCCGAGTCCGAACGCGACGCCCACGAGCGCGAAGCCAGCGCCAAGTGTGTCGAACTGAGCCGCGGCGTGTGCGCGTGCGTACACGTCTGGTAGCCGAACAATCCCGGTTGCGGACATGAATGTAAAGAACAGACCAAACAGGATGCAGACGATGATCGTACCAACTCGGAGTGCCTCGATCATCGGTGATCATCCCTCATACCGCTACACTGATAAACTGTGTAATCCTTCCCCCACTCCGTGTGTTAGGTGGAGAGGTTGCTATCTGGATATCACATCCGGTATGTCCGCCCCTGTAC
>LKMJ01003328.1_pt1 | contig 14936 bp, 20 predicted proteins | sample 643391 | NCBI WGS metagenome assembly LKMJ01 (sample SAMN04112250, study PRJNA286221) | soda lake metagenome | biome: soda lake; feature: Kulunda Steppe; material: water; isolation source: sample PL-Br10 brine of Picturesque Lake | place: Russia: Kulunda steppe | collected 2010-07
ACACCCATATGGCACCAGGGTCACACTCACCCATGGCACCAGGGTCATACTCACCCATGGCACCAGGGTCACACTCACCCATGGCACCAGGGTCACACTCACCCATGGCACCAGGGTCATACTCACCCATGGCACCAGGGTCATACTCACCCATATGGCACCAGGGTCATACTCACCCATGGCACCAGGGTCACACTCGTGACATGCCCTGCCCCTGCCTTCTCAAACTGTGCACCAGCTGCGTGTCGTCCTTGGCGGTGTGCCACAGCTGCTATGTACCTGATGACACCTAAAAGCTGAGTACCACGGCTGGTGCCGACCGCACCACCACCACTGCCAGCCCAGCGCTCACACTTGCTGCGCCCTCCGCTGCTGTTGGCTCGCAGGCTTTGATGACGGCGACCTGCGCATCAGCGCGCGCCAGGCCCGCATGTACGTGCTGAACGCCAGCGGCAAGGATGTCCCCTTTGCTGCGCTGCAGGTGCGAGATTGATGTGTGAGTGTTATGAAAACGCCGTGCCAAGGGTGCACCTCCCGCATATTTTTGGGGTGGAGATGTTTGAGACCTTGTACAAAACCTCGAGCCTCTCAAGGACCTCTCCCTCTCTCTCCTTAGGCAGCTGTGCTGCCTTACCTCCAATTCCTCTAGGGAATGTGGCCTAAGCCACTCTGTGGCCGAGAGCTGCCCAGCCTGCAGCAGACTCCTCTTGCTCCAGCTGCCAACCGCTGTGCAGCTGCATGCTGCCCGGCCTGCGGCGATCTTTGCCCGTCAATGGCTGTATACCGTGCCACGCCTGGGCGCCGTCCAGTGGATTGTGGGTGCCATTCCAGTGGATCGTGGATGCCATTCCAGGGGATTGTGGGTGCCATCCAGCGAGTGTGGCAGGGCCTCTTCCTCCTCAATCTGAAATAGCCGATCCATGGCCCCGTGCCGCCTCAACACACCTCTGTTGCTGCCACAATTTTCAGTACGCCGTGGGCGAGTGCAACTATGGGGGCCGCGTGACTGACGACAAGGACCGGCGGCTGCTGATCACCATCTTGGCCAGGGTCTACAGGCCAGAGCTGCTTGAGGGGGTGCGTGTTGTGACCCATAGCTGCTGTGCCTGCCAGACCGCTGGCTGAAGGGTCAAGGGGCCTGCCGTAGAGGGAGTGTGCTGGGTTGGCCGGGTAGCACATACTGCAATTGCCGCAGGATTGCTAAGGACGCAAGAGGTGCGCCACATCAGGGCACACAGCGTACGCTTGGAGGGCGATGTAATTTATCATGCATGCGCACCATGTTTTGAGAGCTATCTAGGTAGAAACAGGTGTCCTGCACACTTCACTGAACCTAATCTGCACTTGTGCCGGCGCTAAACCCCTTCTTCTTATTGTAGGAGCGGCTCCAGCTGGCATTCCCATGTGCATGTCCATTCCACTTCCCGTCTAATCTTTTTTATATGAGACTAAATTATCACTGATCCCGCGCCCACCTATTTACCCTTTCCCAGTTGCTCAGGAGGCTCACCAGCTGACTCAATCATTCCCATTCCCATTTCTGTTTTGTGTTCTCCTTTGCCTCTCTGCAGGAGACGTACCAGCTGACTGAAAGCGGGACGTATTTTGTCCCCAAGGACGGGCCCCTAAGTTCGTACCAGAGGTGCGTGTTTGTGCGTGTTTGCGCGCGTGTAACTTTAAGGTTAGGCATGTGAGCATTTGGTGGGGTGTGTGTGCGCGCCCTTTGTGGCACAAGTAAGCCCGCCCTGTTTGCAGTGTGTGCGTCTTTGGGGGTGAAGTAGTGTGGGGGTACTGCCACACCCTAAGTGTGATGCAGCTTGGGGGGTGGATCACCGCTCTATGAGTGTGGCGCTGCTTTGGGGTACAATGCCCATATGGTGCCCCTTCATGCTGCCCTGTATCCAATGCCCAGTTGTGCCAGCCATGTCCAGACCACATGGCTTTCTGGGCAGTCCTCTTTGCAAATGCTCCAGGCCCATTGGCCCTGGGCAGTTCACAATCGCGCCAGCCACACACCCAGGGACACATACACACACAGTTGTGCCAGCCACACACACAGGGACACACACACACACACACGGCCTCACACACAGTCGTGCCAGCCACACACACACACACACACACACACACGGCCACACGCACACAGCCGTGCCAGACACACACACACACACACACACACGCAAACACACAGTCATGCCAGCCACACACACAGGGCCATACACACAGTCGCGCCAGCCACATCTGGACAATTTGTTAAGACTCTGCAGGCACGCGCCACACGTGATTGCTGCAGCCCTGCCCCACAGGGGCCGCACGGCAGGGCTGCTTGGGGCGCGCCCTTGCAGGTTTTGGCAGGGGTTGGCTCGGCTACACGCGTGCACGCACATGCATGCATGAGGGGGCAGGCCAGGGCAGGCCAGGCCAGGGCCATCAGCTTGTGTGGCACTTGTACAACGTTGCATGAGGCTCCTGCCAATCCTGCCTCAGGCACGTCCTTCTCCCCGCCCTTTCCCTCTTGCTGAGCAGAGGCTGTCTGTCCATCACAGAGTGTCTGACCTTGCCGCTCGACCCCCATGCTCATTGGCCCTACCTGCCCTCTGCCCTGACGTGGCCGTGCTCGTGCGCATGTGTGGCTTGCAGCTACGTGGAGGAGCTGCCCAGCGAGCAGGCGCCCGAGGTCTTTGGGCTGCACGCCAATGCGGACATCTCCAAGGACCTGGCCGCCACGGAGCTGATGCTGGCGTCCCTTGTGGCCACAGGTGGGAGGCAAAGGGGGGGGCGAAAGGGGGGGGGGGGCGCTGTGCGTGCGCGTGCGCGCGCGCGCGCACACACACACACACACACCCCTGGATGGATGCTGAAAGTGTGCCTGTGATGTATGCCATCGCGCCCAAAAGAGCAGAGCAGGGGGTTAGGATGCGCTCCAAAATGCAACATGCTCTGGAAGCAGAGGGCACCTCCAGATACCGACTTGATGCCTTGTGGGACAGTACATAGGCCCGATTGCAGACAATTGGTAGAGGTGTGCGCTACATCACACACGCACATGCACACACACACACCCCATATACGCGCACACACACGCACACACATACCATGCATGCGGACACACACACACACATTTCATGCGCGCACACACGTGCTCCAATGACCTGGGAGAGGCCTGGGCGGAAATGCGCTGTGCACGCTTGCATTTGGATGTGAGATTTTGGATCCACATGGAAGGCTTTGCCTCACACCCCACAAGCAGCCTGGCATCATTGCATGGAAGCAGGTTTGTGCTTTGCATGGCACGAAGGTCCAACCTTCGCACTGCACATCCGCCTCTTCGCTGCAATGGTGTGACTGCACCGCATTCATCCTTGCACACACCTACGGGGTGAGCACACGCAATGGCCCGCGCGATGTTGCAGGGGGAGGGGGGGGGCAGTCGCAATTGCCTCACACCCCCCTTGCATTCTCACGACTGCACCAATTTCTGGCCATCCGTGGCTCGTTTGCTCCGCTGCAAAATCAGCACTGCCGCGTAATGGCCTAACTGAGCCCCCTTTGTCCGCTGCACCGGTCACTGTGTGGCTGGTGGAGACGCGTACCGCCAGCGCAGCACAGGAACGGCGCAGCGGGATCTGTGGTGCCAGTTTTGAACAGGCAGAGAGGTGCAGAGCCTGTGGGGCCACTTTTGAACGGGCAGGGAGTGCAGAGCCTGTGGTGCCTGCGTTGAAGCGCGGAACCCCCCTGAGGCTCTTTGCGTGTGCCTCAAAAGGCGCATGCGCGTGTGTTACAAGGCCCGCCGCATGCACTGGCTCTGTGGCCACTGTCTCAGCCACCCTCATTGCCATGAGTCATGCATGTGTCCTTGCGCATGCAAGCACACCCTCCACAAAGGCTCCCTCCTACCCGGCGCATGCGAGAGCTTCACCTCTGGTGCCACCTCCTTGCTGCACGACACGTGCACGCAGGCGAGTCAGGGGGGGGCAGCGGGGCGAGCGAGGGCTCCAACTCCAGTGTGGCTGCGGTGGTGCGTGACATCATGGCCCGCCTGCCGGCCGACTTTGACCTGGAGCTGGCGCAGGAGAAGTTCCCTGTCAGCTACCACCAGTCCATGAACCAGGTGTGCACAAGGAGCTCCCTGTCAGTGACTGCGCCTCTGTGAGCCAAGCGCCCCTGCGGTGCGCCTGTGTGCTGTCGCGCCCCCCCCCCCTGCCTGCGTGTGTGCCACCTGCCTGTGCGCAGTAAGCGCCGGCCATTCAACATGCACGCGCACCAGTGCACTGCCTGGCAGGAGTTTGGGCACAAGGACGCAGGCATGGACGGACAAATGCATCCAAGCGCGTGCACATGCATGCCAGGGACTTGCATACACACGCATATTCGCGCATACCAGGGACGTACGTACATTTGCATGCTAGGGACATGAACAAGCGTACATGTACTAGGCACGCCTGCCGTGGATCTTCAATCTTCAGGTGCGCAGGCACAGGAGCAGGGCCCTGCGCCAGCTTCATGCCTGCAGCTGGCTGCTACTGCTTTCTGGTGCTGATCCAAGAGATGTCACCCATGAATTTGATGGCAGCCAGCAACAATGCTGTATTCCCCACGGCCGATGAGCGAGTGGCCCATGAGCGAGTGGCCCATGGGCGAGTGGCTTGCTCTGCACAAAGGCCAAAAGAGTCCCTGGGTTTTGTGTGCATCCCCCCTGCTGTGTAGGTGCTCATCCAGGAGATGGCGCGCTACAACCGCCTGACCTCCATCATCCGATCCTCGCTCATCAACTTGGACAAAGCCCTGCAAGGCCTGCAGGTGAGATTGCGTGACGAAAGTTTGCTGTGGCTGTGGACGTGGCTGTGACTGTGTATATCTGTGCGCACGCGCGCGCAGCCGTGCACCTGCAGGTAAGATTTTGGTTGCCCAGCGGGAGGGGGTGGGTCATGTGTGTGGGTGTGGTCATATGTTTGTGGCGTTGGTCATGTATGTGGTCATGCTCGTGGGTTTGCGCAAGTGTGGTGCAGGCGTGGCTGGCCATGCATGGTCCCTCGGGTGGATATCTTGGTGGGCCTTTCCTTAGCGCATGCAACAAATGGTGCACGCACCGATTGGTTATCCAACACAGGAGGCCTCCGCACTGTCCCACTGGGCATCAAATTGGTGTTTGCCAGCACACCACTGCCCTGGCCTGCCGCCTCCCTTGCACACCATTGCTGTTTGGGGTGTGCTTGCCGGACCAACTGTGGGGGGCGCTGTGCAGCAGCGGGAGGTGCGCTGCGCAGAGGGGCGGATGGGCCAAAAGCATAGATATATAAACATACATATGCCTCGTGCAAGCAAGCTTTGGACCAGCAGCTGATGGCGCAGACAGGGTACAATGCATCTGGCGCAGGCAAGAGCCAACACAGTACCAGTGCCCCAACAGTGCATCAGAACCCCAGCAAGACATCAGTATACATCATGTGCTTCAACCGTAGGTGCTGTCCTGCAAAGCTCCTGTGCCAAAACCTGAGCACACGCCGAATCCGTGCATCATCCGCAGGTGCTGTCCAGCGAGCTGGAGGGGGTTCTGCGAGCCTTGGCCATTGGCAGAGTCCCTCAGCTGTGGAAGGCCACCTCCTTCCCCTCGCTCAAGCCGCTGGCAGGGTGAGCAGCCCCAAGCAGAACGGTGCTTTCAAGATTGCCTGAGCGCGCTAGTTCTGCTTGGCATGTGCAGTATCTCTTCCCATATACCCCACGACCCGCTGGCGGAGTGCGCAGCCCCACGCACCCTCAGTGCCCACGCCTGATGCAGCATGCGGCGCGTGCTCCTCCGCAAAAAGTTGCCTAGATGGCCATCCCCCCCCACACACACTGCTGCCTACCCATCTCCTCTGAACGCTTTGCTCCTGCCCGCCGTCTGCAGCTACATCAACGACCTGCTGGCCCGATTGGACATGCTCCGCACTTGGTATAAGGTACGTCTGGCACGGCCCGCTTTGGGCATGGCGCGTGGGGCTCGCTCGGGCGTGAGGGACGCGGCGTGCTTTGGGGTGTGTAGCCTAGCGAGTTGATTGGCTTTGTACGCACGACAGAATGCCCTAGAGTGTACACAAAATTGCAGCATGGGTCCTCCACACATGGCCAGCCAGGACAGGCTTACAGCCCCGCCAACAGGCATCACCATGCATTATGAAAATCATGGCCTGCTTTAGGGCGTGCAGCGCAGCCTTTGCCCCTGCCGATCAAAACCAGCACTGTCATGCCACCAAAGTCTGGGCCGCCCTGGTCGCCAGGACCCGGGCATGCATAGGGGGAGCACATGGCTGAGCGCGAAAGGGGGGGGAGGAGTTGACAGAGGCGTCTGTCTGACAGCTGGGTCTCTGGCCAGGGCCAAGCCACATTGCTCAGCTTGCAGGGCTCCTAATGAGCCACATTGCTTAGCGCGCGGTGGTCCTGATAAGCCACATTGCTCAGCGCGCAGTGGTCCTAAAAAGGCTCCAAGCCCGTGCACAATGGGGCTGGGCAGGGCATACATTGCAGCATCACATGCACATGCAAGGGCTGAGCACATGCACTTGCAAGAGCTGAGCAGGGCATACATTGCAGCATCACATGCAAGTGCAAGGGCTGAGCACATGCACATGCAAGGGCTGAGCAGGGCATACATTGCAGCATCACATGCACATGCAAGGGCTGAGCAGGGCATACATTGCAGCATCACATGCAAGTCCCTGCATATGCAGCCAGCAACCTGGACGACGGCAGGGGCGGCCGCTATGAATGTGCAGCAAAACATGGTGTTGCGCAGCCTCCCCTGCAGCCTCCCCTGCGCTTACTGGTGTAACACTGGCCAATCATGCATACGTCCTTTGCGGCGGCCACAGAGCTGCTACTCTGCAAAAGTACCTAGCTGTCAAATGAGCTGCCAGATTCAGGCTGGCTTGCGGGGAGAAATTTGGCCATCACTCTCTCCAGCCTGCCAGCCTTGGAAGTGTGCCAAATTGAAACGCCGGCCAATCCATTTCTGCCCTTGCTTGCACGCCAGCATGCTCAGACCATGCGCCGCGCGCGCTCGCGCATTGACGCTGCTCGTCATATTCCCACGTTCCTGTGCAGGAGGGCCAGCCCTCGGTGTTCTGGATCAGCGGCTTCTTCTTCACCCCATCCTTCACCACAGCTGTGCTTCAGGTGGATGCAGTGCCTGGGGGGCACCTGTCACCCACAGCAAGCAGGGGCTCTGTGTGTGCATATGTCTGCTCCTGCTGATGTGGCCCATGGCAAGCAGGGGCTCTGTGTGTGCATATGTCTGCTCCTGCTGATGTCGCCCACAGCAAGCAGGGGCTCTGTGTGTGCATATGTCTGCTCCTGCTGATGTGGCCCATGGCAGGCAGGGGCTCTGTGTGTGCATATGTCTGCTCCTGTTGATGTGGCCCACAGCAAGCAGGCGCTCTGTGCATATGCTGCAGCTGCACAGCTGCAGCTCAGCTCATTCGGACGGACAGCTGGCCCGTCATGTTTTAACACACACACACACACACACGCACGCACACGCACATACACACATGCACACACGCACACACACACACACGCACACACACACACACACACGCACGCACACACGCACACACACACAACACACACGCACAAGCACGCGCATGCACACAAAGAGCTGGATGCGCGCTCCCTATTGGCGCCGTTGCTTGACTTGAGTGTGCTGCCCTCTGGTGCTCCTGACCCCTCTTGCATCTTGTGCGAGATGCAGCATTTTCCAAGTGCAGCTACCTGGTGCTCCCAACCAGCAACTGCATCTCAAAAGTGGTGCGGGACTGATTGCCTTGCCTACCTGCAGAACTATGCGAGAGAGCACAAGTTGCCCATCGATTCCATCGGCTTTGACTTTGAGATGATGAGAGGGGTGAGTGTGTGTGTGTTTCGGCTCGGGGTTTGACTTGCATGTTCCATGACTGGCGCTGCAGCTGCCCTGAGCACTAAGTAACATGAGGCTTGTACAAAATAAACACATAGGGCTGGGAGGTTGCTGCCTTCATGCTTGCACCCTCTCCTTTCATGCCTGCGCTCCTTTGTCAGGGGGCTGCCACGTCACCACCCCCTCGCCCTCTCTAGAGGATGTGTGGGCTCGGATCACGTCCATTCACTGCCATGTGAAGGCCATGCCCATGCGCTGCCCCGTGGATGCCACGCCGGTACACTGCCCTGTAAAGGCCTTGCCCATGCGCTGCCCCATGGATGCTGTGCCTGCACGCAACCCTGAGACTGCCATGTGAGGCTGTCGCACACGCATCAGCGCCCCTCCGAGGCCGCCCTCCTGCCCCTGGCTGCACGCCGAGCCAGGCCCATTCACAGCGTGCTGCTGATGCGTCGGTCTCTATGTCCTGTGCATCACCATCAACAGCCGCCCTGTTTGCGGGCCGCCTTCCTGCCTGCCTGCCTGCTGCAGGACGCGGCCAGCCTGAGGGGGTCAGTCCCGGAGGGGGGTGGCGTGTATGTGCAGGGCCTGTTCATGGAAGGCGCAGCATGGGATGCCAATGCGGGCCTTATGCAGGAATCAGAGCCCAAGGTGCGCCCTAGAACTTGCTACGGCAAGTGTGCTCTGCCTCCATTTGCCGTCTGTGCTGTGCCCTTGCATGCGCGCGTGTGGGGTGGGTGGGTGGGTACGCTCTTACCTTATGGTGGATTCAATTAAGGGAAGGGGGGTGAGGGTCATGAAGGCCAGGCTCCAAACCTTTCCAGGCGCCCATGCAGCTGCGTACTTAGGCACAAGCTCATTTGCGCGTGCATGCCTGTGGAAATGCGAGTCTCATGTGCCTTGACTCCGTGCCACAAAGCCAGGCCAGGTTGTTGTGCCTGTATGTGCCGCTGCTGTGTTGGTACCAGTGTGCTCTGTGTCGCCTGCGCCACATGCGCTCTCTGTTGTCTGTGCCGCATGCGCTTTGTGTCCTCTGTGCCACATGCGCTCTGTGTCGTCTGTGCCACATGCACTCTGTGTCGTCTGTGCCACATGCGCTCTGTGTCGTCTGTGCCACATGCGCTCTGTGTCCTCTGTGCCACATGCGCTCTGTGTCGTCTGTGCCACATGGGCTCGCCTTGACCACCCTGACTCCTTTTGCTGCAGGACCTCCCCACTGCGGTGCCTCTGCATGCATACGTGTGCTCGTGCTCATGCTCGTGCTTGCGCACACCATGCTTGTGCTCTACTCTTGCCTTGCCTGTCCCCTGTGTCATGTGCACGCGCACGCACATGCATACGTGCCCTTGCCTGCAGGCTCTGCGCACGCCACACGCGCGTGCATGCCCTCACCACTGCGTGTACGCGCCCCTCTGTTGACAGGTCTTGCACGTCCTGGCGCCCATCATTTGGCTGCGGCCTCAGCGGCTGGCGGACATCTCACCGCCTCCGCACTATGACTGCCCTGTGTACCGCACAACGGACAGAAGGGGCACCCTCGCCACCACCGGGCACTCCACCAACTTCCTCATGATGGTGTGTGACTGAGCTTGATAGCTCGGCATGTCTCTCAGCTGCCCCCTCCCTCGCCTGTGTGTGGCCTTCAATCATTTTTTCATGCCTTTCAGCCTTCGTTCTCCCAGGCACTTGTTGTTGCTCAGTCGCAAGCGCACGGTCCATCATCGCCTTAAGATCAGTCCACTGCGTTCTCACCTTGCAGGTCCGCCTTCCCTCTGACAAGCCACAATGGCACTGGATTCTTAGAGGCGTCTGCATGCTGTGCAGTTTGACAGACGATTGAACTTAACAGTCAATGTAGAAAAATAGTAGAAGCGGTTGACAGAAGATATCAGTAGCCCTGTCCATTTGTATTCCCACTGTCAGAGAAGGTTGTGCCATATGCTTTTTAGGCATGTAGAGTTGTTGATGGCACATGCACTGCCTCTTTGACCAAATGCTCCTGGTTGTCAAGTACCCCAGAAAGATTCTGTCGCAAGGCCTTGTACTGCACAGACCAGCTTTTGAATCTTACCCGATTTGCTTGACATCGTACTTTCATATTTCATGGCTTGACTAACAATTTGTTGGTTGGAATAGAAGTTCGACTGTGCTAGATGTGTGCATTTCGTTTGGGTTGTGATTTCATCTTGTCTGATGGGTGCAGGGCTGCTCCCAGCAGTGCCCTTCTGGTTTTCACTGGCTTGCAAAGAGCCTTACCGATTACAAATCAATTTGAATGCCTTGGAAGCAAAGACTTTGTTTTTGGAAGTGTTGATTGCCAGCACACCCTGAACCTTCATTCTTTCCATAATTATTCCATTGGTCTTTCAGGTCAAGTTGAATCTGGCTCGTAACAGGCATGCATGTTTTCTAGCATGAGCGGTTAATGATTGGGTAGATCCATCAATGATACCTTAAACAGGTGATGGGGTTCATGCATTCTGGACGATCAACAGCACAAACACACAGCCTTAGCTCACGGCCACCTACTTGGAGAAGCGCATTTTGATGAAATCTAGTAACTTCAAAACATGCGCATGCAGCTTCTCTGTTGCAACAGGGCAGCATTCAAGACCAGATCAGCTACTTATCAAAGCGCAATGGTATTACCAGACTGATATGCACGTTAAATTTCTGGGATGTCACATCCGATGTGGGAGTCCCAGCCTGAGTACAGTCCAAGTGGGTACAATCACTCTTCAATGAGCTCAGAGAACTGAGGACATTGACGTCCTCACTCCCAATGGGACAGGGGGCCGTATGAGAGACTCCTGCCTAACTAGTCCCACCCTCAGACGGGCCATTGCTTTCCAGGCACCAGAGCCGTCCAAATGCTTAGCATAATGATACTTATCTTCTGCATGCAAATATACAAGATAGGTCCGAACTATCTGATGAGTCATCAGAACCATGTGCAGACTACTTACCACTGAAACCATCATACTCACAAGACGTACAGCATCCAGTGTATGCGCAACACAAGCTCTAAAACAATGTAATCATATACTGTAGTACATGCCTTTAAGCTGGGACAGTTAATAATGGTGGTACACGGTGTACTCCTTTGTTTGCAAACGGCGAACATTGCTCTGCTGCTGGAGCTTGGGTTTGCATGTCATGCCATATAAGTCAAGTGCCAGACTTATGCTGCATTGTGACCTGGAGGTTGGTCGAGTCGGCTGGCAGAATATTTGAGTATTTGGTTTTGTCAGGCTGGCGGAATACTTGATCCTGTTGTCAGTTGTAGCTGTGTTAGAGCACGCCAAAGACGAACTCACAGTAATACCTTTTTTGCTCCTAGCGACCTTGTAACACGTCCGCCAGGGAGAAGACTCCTCTAGCCCTTAGGGGGTTAACAGGCAGGGCAGCGCCCAATGTTGCGCTGACCTTGCCTACTAGGCATAGTATTTGCAGGCTGAGAAGAGAGAAAGAGAGTGTAGGGAAGGATACGGATATCAGACTCCTCAGTCACATCGCAGTCAACCTGTTGTCTGCCAGGCAAGCAGTGGTGTACACTGTCGCTGTCCACAGCCAGTCCAAACACCACAATCGAAAGCTGAAAACTAGCAACCAAGCTGGCATGAATCCATGCCATAAATCAAACGCCTTCCTGAGGGCAGTCGGGGATACAGGCTACTGCTTGTGGTGCTAGTATAGTATGGGGACGGAATTTGGTCAGAAAGACTAGAAGTGCGAAAGGCAGGTATCCCACCTGCCCCCCCCATTAGATTATTCATTAACCTCTAGAGTCTAGAAGCCTTCTAAAAATCTGAGATTGCAGACACCATGTGTATGCCATTTCCTTGATTCTTGCCACCAGGGCTATCACAAGGAGCATCATCTTCAAGACTGTCTTAAAGTGACTGTGAACTCCTTGAAGAATAACTTTTCTTTCCACCCATTTCCTTGTTCAGCTGAATCACACTGATCTCTGAGTAGAGGCTCTACTCACAACTTACTTAACATTCCAGTACATCTCGTGGATCATATTGGTATACAAGTAAGCAGTCGGGCTTTTTTCTTAAAAGTCTATTACATCAGTAGAGCTTTCTACACTGCAAATTGTCTGATTCACCTTTTCAACTTGAAAGGAATGAATGTACTATGAAGCTATACCTGCAAAACAAGGGTAGCTAAGCTGAAACCTGCGGCATAAATCTGGCACTGCAAAATCTGGCGTGACAGCAAAGAAAGAATCATTACAATAAATGGCTGACCTAGACCTAACAATTGCAGGGATGATGAAGGCAAGAGATGCAAAGCTTGCATGTAACATTATCATTGCTACGCATACAGGCATAATAAAAACAACAGTAAAAATAGTAACGATTCAGCTGCAACTCAATGCTTCTAAAAAGGAAATTACATTCCAACTGCCGCTGCTGCAGCAGTGCACTTGTTCCACAAGTACAGCTAACCGCCACGTTTTTCATACATCTTAACCGCGAGCACGCGGCCAGCCGGCGGGCGCGCAGCGCCAGCATGCCACAGCGGCTGTTTTTTTTGCAGCAGGCACTGCTCATCGCTCCTCACCACTCATCTAGCAGGGACTGTGTGCCGCCTTGCGCACTCAGGGCCTCTGTCGCCCCAGGGGCAGCCTCTCCACTGCCTGCGCCTTGAACCTCACGGCCCCGCCCTGCATGCCCGCCTGCCCCGTCCTCAAACGTCCTGGCCAGCGCCGCCCTCATATCTGGGGTCAGACGCACCTGCTCTGCTGCAGGCTGCTCCCTACGGCCTACGGGTAGCCCCTGAAATACACCCTGTGCTCCCTCCTCCCACCACTTCTGCCGCCGCTGCCCACGTTGCTCCCGCTGCCGCTGTTGCTGCTCTCGCTGCTGCCACGGCCGCGGCTGGTGCTGCAGCTGCCAAGGCTCAGGCGCAGGCTTGGGCGCGTGCGGCTGGCGTGCACTTGCCACAAGGCGTCCGTGCTGGGCCCTGCTGGGCCCAGCTGCGCACCCCGCATCCGCTTGCCCCTGTGTGGCAGCCGCTCTGCGCAAGGGAGGGGCCTTGAGAACGACCCTGGCCGGCGGGCGCGCGGCTGCCCATGCCTGCTGCCGCCACTGCCGCCGCCACCGCGGCTGAGGCCCTGCCAGGCTTTGGGACGCTGAGGCAGGCGGCAGTGGCGGCAGGCGTTGCGTGGGTGGCGGCGGCGCAGGCAACGAAGGAGGTGGGGGCCTGGCTGCGCCTGTGAGGCTTGTGGTGGTGCTGGGGCTCAGGTTGGTGGTGGCTTGGGGAAGGACTGCCCCACGCACTGGGGTTTGACGTGCTTGCGGCCACGCTGGCACTTGCGGCACTTGTGGCGCCGGCGGCAGCTGGGCCGATGAGGTGGAAGCGGCCGCGCCGCGGGCCATGTACCCGCGGCCCCTCTTGCCGACGCCCCAAGGACTTGCACCACCCTGCTGCTGCTGCTGCTGCTGCTGCTGGGGCAGACCCTGGAGTTGCCCTGCAGGCGCCTCAGCCCTGCCAGGCTGCTGCGGCGGGCCTGTGTGGGTGCTGGGCTGCAGGCCCTGTGCAGGCAGGCAACCGCCGCCCTCGTGGCCCTGTACAGCTGCTGCAGGCTCTGGATATACAGAGAACGTGTGCGTGTCCGGAGGGGGAGCGCCCCCCTCTCCGCCATCAACAGCGGCAGCCTGCTGCGCGCCCGGGCCTGCAAGCTGCGGATGGGGGCTAGGGCGAGGTGCAACAGTAGGGAGGGGCTCGGCAGCAAAGTCTGGGTAGGCCGCGCGGAAGGCAGGGGCCGGGACCTCCAGGGCTGAGCGGAAGGCGACCGTGTTGGCGCGGCCGGTCGCATGTAGGTGCTGCAGGCGTGGCCAGCGCGCGCTGTGCACCAGGACGCAGCACAGGCCCTGCGTGCGGGTGCAGCAGGCAGAGAGGCAGCTCAGGCTTGCAAGGGCGCGCACCCATCTGCAGCCCTTGCATCAAGCCAGGCAGCATCGTCACATCGCTGCTCGCAACAGAGCAAAAGATGGGTCCAGCACGCGCTGCTTTGGGTGACTGCAGCCGCCACTGTATCCACAACCTTTGGTCAAACACGTCAGTCCCACTCTGGTCTCTTGGTCAGTGACATTCAGGCCTCCGCACCCCTCATGCCTGCTGCTGGCTAGCAGGCGCCGGCCATCAGCAAAACCAGCGAGCCCAGTGATCAGCTTGAACGGATAACGCAATGATCAGATCTTAAGATCGGTGCGGCCGTGGCTGCACACTGCTTTGGCGCATGCAAGGCTGGCGGTAAACCAGGCCAGAGCGGGCAAGCGTGCGCACAGTCGGTGTGTCAGGGCGCATGCACGAGCACAGTCACACCACCTACCAGATACGTACGGTGCCTAGGCCCTAGGCGGCCCCTTTTCCTTACTTGGTACAGGCATTGTTTCTTACTGCCTCCGTTGTCTTCTTTTCCTGCCTTAACAGATACTTTGGTGCAGCCTGATCCGCGCCTGCCTTCCTACTTACACACAGCACCTAGACTGCACACACAAATCCGTGCGCACGCACACATACACACTCGCGCAAAGGCGCGTTCACATGCACGTACACAAATGCACGTGCACACAACTACACAGAAATGGGCGTGCGCACACACACACGCACACAATCGCGCATGCTCACATATACACACACATGCAAATGCACATATACACACATGCATATACGCGAACGCGCGCGCCCACACGCACCTTGGCCGCGACGTCTGGTGCCCCTGCGGCGGTGCAGCACATGCGCAGCTCTGAAGCCCACAGCGTGCAGCCCTGCGCGCCCAGCAGCGCGCCCACACGCTGCACGTCGCGCACGGTGGGGCGGCCTGGCTGGAGCTGCAGCAGCAGCGCCTCGAGCGGCGGGGTGGGGGGCTGGGCTGGGTCGGGAGGCATTGGGTGGGGAGGGCTGCGCGCTGGGGAATGCTCCTTCCCCTTCCCCTCCTGGGCTTCAGGGTTGCTACTGTGTAGGGGCAGCGAGCTGTCTGTGGGGGGGAAGTTGTGAGTGGCGTGCTGCGGCTGCTGCGGCTGCT
>LKMJ01003329.1_pt1 | contig 14936 bp, 14 predicted proteins | sample 643391 | NCBI WGS metagenome assembly LKMJ01 (sample SAMN04112250, study PRJNA286221) | soda lake metagenome | biome: soda lake; feature: Kulunda Steppe; material: water; isolation source: sample PL-Br10 brine of Picturesque Lake | place: Russia: Kulunda steppe | collected 2010-07
TCTCTCTCTCTCTCTCTCTCTCTCTCTCTCTCTCTCTCTCTCTCTCTCTCTCTCTCTCTCTCCCCTGCTCACCGTCTTTTTCTCTGCTCTGCTCACTCTCTTTCTCCCTTGGCAGGCCCCAGGCCTCCTCTCGCGCACCCCAGATGGCGCCATCATGGTCTGCCGCTCTGCTCTCGGCAGTAGCAGCTCCAAAACTCTCAACGCACTCCTCCCCCAGCTTGTGCAGCTCGCCCAAGGCAGCAGTGCTGCTGGTGGCCCCGGCCCGACTGCCAACAGCGGCAGCGGGCCGTTTGCTGCTGCCGACCCTGCAGGGCTGCAGGCGATCCTGCGCAGCCTCCAGTCTGAGGCTGCCACCCAAAGCGTAGATGCTAGCATGGATGCAGCTCTTGCGCCAGCGCTGGTTTTGGACGTGCCTGGCGTGCGTCATGCGCTGGTGAGCAGAGGGTGTGCGTGTGTACCTGAGCCTGCTGCTGGTGTTACTGCTTCTGCCGCCTGCTGCTGCTGCTGCTGCTGCTGTTGTTGCTGGGCGGGCAAAATGTAGATGTTTGCTGTGCAAATTTGTGTTGGACAGGGCTTGCCCTGGGAGCAGCACGTTACCTTGCTGCACTTGTTTTTGACACCAATGACTCCAAAGCAGGCAAGGATGATGCCGGCTCATGCTCATGGCAAACGATATGATGCCAGCTTAAGCTCGCGTCAGGACTGGATGCCCTGACGTGCAATTGCAAGCGCCTGTGCCATAGGGAAAACTGGCATCTGTGGCAAGCTCATGCAGGTCACTGACCACCTTGCGGCTGCTGTAGCCTCAGCCCCTGCCCCTTCATCACACCACTGCACCCCCATGCAGGCCCGCCTGCCGCGCACCCTGATCGGGGCGCCCAGCATTGCCAGCACCCTACGCTACAAGAAAAAAATGCTGCTGTGGCTCATGCCGGCGCGCCCGACCGCCGCAAAGCGCAAGGCCTGCGCGGCTGAGGCGGCAGCCAACGAGGGTGCACCAGTAGGGGGCAGCCACAAGAGGGCCAGGCAGGAGGCGGGGGGAGCTGGCCCCTCCATTCCTGCTCATTCACTCCCCGCAGCCAAGGAGAGTGCAGGTAGCAGCTGCGGCACTGCTGCTGCTTCTGCTGCTGCAGCCGACGGCTCAGATAGAGCAGAGGGCGAGCCCAAGCATGCTGCGCCTGAGCAGCAGCAGGAGGCTGAGGTCGTACAGTGGCAGAGCACCGCATACACGCCTGCTGCCGCTCCTTCAGCCTCAGCTGCCGCCCCCGCCCACGCGGTGCAAGGCCCAGGAGCCTTGCAGGGCAGCGAGAGGGTGGCCAGCAGCGACTTGGCGCTGGCAGCAGAGGAGCAGGCAGCGCAGGGGGGTGTGGGCTACTGCATGCTCACCTTCATCATCCGCAATGGCCTGCAGGCGCTCAAGCTGGTGCGCAAACATGCAGACTGGGGGCAGGGGGAAGTGTCATGCGAGTGGGTCTGTGCGCATGAATAATCTTTATGGATGCAAGTGTTTGTGCGTGTATGCCTGCGTGCCAGCTTTTGTGTGTGTCCGTGTGTGCGCACATGTGAGCATGTGTGTGCATGTGCCTGCACATGGTTGCCTGCCCGTGACCCGTGCACCTGGTTTGCATACTCAGCATGTCCGCTCGTGCCACGCACAAAAGAAATTATCTGCACCGCGTGGATTGCATTGGTGCTGGGGCGCGCGAGCAAAGCACGCCTGCGCAGGCTGTGCACCCTGGCCAGCTGCTGAGAAGCATGTGCCAGCGCAAGTGTGCCGCAGTGCGCACGCAGACGGCGTGTAACACACGAGCAGCTTGTAGCATGGGCAGCTTGCACCCTAGGGCACCCACATGCACCCTAGGGCACCCACATGCGCCCTAGGGCACCCACATGCACCCTAGGGCACTCACATGCACCCTAGGGCACCCACATGCGCCCTAGGGCACCCACATGCACCCTAGGGCACCCACATGCACCCTAGGGCATGTGCTGATTCTAATGTGTCTGAGCAGAGCGCGCGAATGAGTGCACCCTTGGTGAGCAAACGGTCGCCATGGCGCCTGAGAGCAGCGGGGGCATTCAAACGCTTTACAGCTCTCAGGTGGAAACGCGGCCAGCTCCAGCTTAGGTGCGCGCCATTGTCCTGCTGAGCAATTGTGCGCAAACGGTGTGCTCACCACCAATAGGAATGCTAGGCAGGGCTTCATAGCCTCACTGACAGGGCATGCCTACTGACAAGGCATGACCCTCTGGGCACTGAGTGAGGCAGGCCAGTTTGACAATGTTGCGAGCATATTTGTGTGCGCGCACAGGGCTTGTCCACCTACCTAGCGTACTGTGATGCCCAGGCAGGGAAGCTGGGGCTCGGCAAGAAGCAGCGAGGTCAGGTGGGTGTGTGTCACCTGCCAGCTTGCTCAGTGGCCAGGCCACAAACCATGGCGCTGGGGTCAGGGCTTGGGCCTTGGCTGGGTAGATTGGTGTAGCAGGCGCGGCGTGCACCGGACATGGAGTGTACAAGGCGCGGTGTGCACCGGACATGGAGTGTACAAGGCGCGGTGTGCACCAGACATGGGGTGTACAAGGCGCGGTGTGCACTAGACATGGGGTGTACAAGGCGCGGTGTGCACCGGACATGGAGTGTACAAGGCGCGGTGTGCACTAGACACGGGGTGTACCAAACACGGAGACCACAGCGCTGGGGGTAAGGACCAGGCTGTGGCTGTGGGTAGAGTGGTGTACCAGACACGGCAGCAAGCAGGGTAGGGTGGGTGTAAAGCGCCGGACACCTTGCGTGTGGGCGGGCCATACCAAGGGACAGAGGACAGGGTGGTACCAGGCCTGGGTTGAAAGGAAAAGGTAAAGTGTCTAGGGCAGAGCCGTTTGGTCCACCAATCGGATTGCAAGCCGAGGAAGCTGCTTGCTGGAGCTGCCTCCCTGAGTTTGCTGCCAGAGCCCATGCAGATAACAGTTGGAGCCCATGCAGACAACACATTCCTCAGAGTCGGGTATCCTGCCTATTAAGGAGGCGCAGAAGGAAAATATAGGCCCTGCATTGGAATGGGCAGGGCGGAACGAGTGCATGCACTTTAACTCTCTGGGGCAAAGGGTCGTGAGCATTCATGTTAAGGGGCGCTCCTGGTTGTCTGTCCAGCCTGGGGATCTAACAAATGCCTGAGCTGTGAGGTGTGTGCCTGGCATCTCGCAAATGCCTGAGCTGTGAGGTGTGTGCCTGGCATCTCACGAATGCCTGAGCTGTGAGGTGTGTGCCTGGCATCTCACGAATGCCTGAGCTGTGAGCTGTAAGGCGTGCCTGGCATCTCACAAGCTGACTTATCACCTGCAGCGCTCAGTGCAGATCAAGCCTGTGGCCCGCCCACGATCAATCAGAGAGTGCTAGCTGCTTGGTGGTGAGGAGCGGGTGCAGGACACTAGATCAATCAGAGAGTGCTAGCTGCTTGGTGGTGAGGAGCGGGTGCAGGACACTTGATCAATCAGAGAGTACTAGCTGCTTGGTGGTGAGGAGCGGGTGCAAGATGCTTGGGGGCAGAGCTTGGGGGGCGGCAGTCTGAGCAGCAGGCCAACAGGCCCGCTACGTTGCTTGGTGTGTGGTGCTGCGCAGGTCAACATATTTGCACGGACCTGGGCGCGGTGGATCGATGAGAAGGGGGGCGCGTCCGTGGTACATCCTTCGTTGTACCTCGAGTATGCAGAGCCGTTTGTGCAGGTGAGAAAGGGCGCAGCCAGGACAGGATCGCCTTGCTGCACCTGGAATTTGGAACGGTTTAGCTCATGGTACAAAACACCTGCCTCTAAGCTCACAGCTCAGTCGAGGCCTGATGGCTTACTTCACCCTAGCCTAGGCCCACCCTAGCCTAGGCCCATCCTAGCCCAGGCCCATCCTGATCAGGTCAACCTAGCCTCAGCCCATTTCACTCTAGCCAAGGTCACCCTAGCCAAAGCCCACTTTAGCCTAGCCTAGAATCGCCCCACTCCAGGTCTCCTTAGCCTAGGCCCACTTCAGCGTAGGCCCACCCTAGCGTAGGTCACCCTAGCCTAGGCCCACTTTACCCTAGCCTAGGTCAAGGTAAGGGTGCGGGTGCTGGGGCGACATGGGCAAGGTCTACATGGCAAGGCAGGCGCCTGTTGAGGAGACCAAGGGGGCGTGCAGCTTACGTGCTGTTGGCTTGATCTGACCTAAACATTTCCTCCCCCTGTTGCATCCATTTGCCATCTGCATTGCTCAGGACTTCTTGGGCCAGCTGGTGGCGGGCGGGGGCGGCCTCCTGGGCAGCGAGAAGCCTGAGGTATGGGTCTGCTGGGCACCGTGGGCCCGCGGGTGTGGGTCGAGAGACGTTGCTTTAGGGCGAGTAGCTGTTTCAGGGGTGCAGGCCGCTTGACGCGCAACTGCTGATGGTGGCGTGGCCCTTCAACACCAGCAGCTGCTGACAGTGTGAACCCTTGGGGCTCGTGGAGCAGCCGCGGACGTGGGCCTAGTCCTAGTACGGCTGCCACAGGTACTGGCCCCATTGGCCATTTTTTGCTGAGCAGTGCTTTCTCTTTGGCCGTCCCCAAGCAGTGCTCGGCCAATGCCGAGCGGTCAGCGCGCAACTTTCCCTTCCCACTGTTCCTGCATCAGCGCCATGTATTGGGGTAGAGTGCAGCAGCCTTGCCGTCCCCCAAAGCCAGGCCCGCTACCGCTGCCCCTTGCTTCCTGCACAGCGTATCCTGCACAGCATGTCCTGCACAGCGTGCCCGCGTGCACATGTGCACACACGCATGCGTGCGCACGCGCACACACAAACATCTCCCAGGGTAATTGCTAGAGGTGCGTGTGCTTTGCCTCAGTCCCTCCACAATTCTCTATCACAATGGAATACACCTTTTGCGGCATGCATGCGCACACATTTACACACACCCAGGCTTGCACACACATGCAGACACACACACAGGCACATGCTCAGGCTGCTGCTCCAGAAAGGATTATCCCCCCCCCCCCTTTCCCCCTCAGGCTTCTTGGTGCTGGTGGATGTGCCCTTGCGCAAGATATTGAATGCGTGCCAAAAGCATGCGCGTGCGCTTTTAGCTGCCCCTACAGCGAGCCTCCCTGGGCTCCTGGGTGCTGTTGGGGTTGCCCTTTGGTGTACAAAGAAAAGCACAGTTGCTACTGAGGATGATCTAATCCCATAGGCGCCACCAAGCATAGAGCGTACACTTAAAGCCACATGCGCGCGTTTGGCCGCCCTTGCAGGAATCCTTCCAAGGCTTCTTGGTGCTGGTGGATGTGCCCAAGCCCAAAGCTCTTGCCCTCAAGGTTGCCTTGCGTGCCAGCCATTTTCTAGAGGCCACTGAGTTGCCGCCCTACAGCAAGGCCCTTGCAGCACAGGTGGGAAAAAGGCCCCCCTTCTTGCGTGCGTGAATGCAGGTGTGCATGTGTTTGTATGCTGATTAGGTTTTGCCAGTGGGAAGTGTATGTGCTGCTGCCCTACGGCAAGGCCCTTACTCCGTGGATGAGCACGGCACTCCTGCCTGTGTTTGTGTGCGTGTGTGTACATGTTTGACATCATGCAGTTCATTGTATATGCTAAGGTGCTCTGCATGTGTATGTGCATGTGCATGTGTACGTGCATGTGTACGGGCTGTGGTGCTGTGCAAGTGCAAGCTCCTGCACCTGTGCCTGTGCTGAGGTGCTGAGATGCTGTGCATGGGCATGTGCATGTGCCTCAACTGAAGCACTCTGTGAGAGCTTCCATTCAGCCCCACTGGGAGAAGAAGCCCTGAACTCAGCGCCAGCCGCCCCGCATAGCGGCAGAAGTAGTCAATGCATCCCACCCTGAATTAAGGGGAGCGGGGGGTAGGGGGGGCTGCAGTCCCGCATCTTTGCAACCTTCTGCCTCAGGGCATGTTTGCACATGCGCACCACACTCCTGGGAGTGCCTTGCACCACTTGGTCCTGCGTGCCTTCTGCTGGCTTGCCTGCGTGTGCAACTCAACACTGTGTGTGCAGGGTCGCGCTCGAAAGAGGTCCCCCCCCTCGGCTCTTGCACGCTGGCGTGCCACAATGTGTGGTCATCTGCGCTGCACTCGCTGCACTCACAATTGTGCAAGGCGCAGTGCGCCTGCATTGCATTGCTGCTTGTGCGCAGGGGAGCCTGGTGTGGCTGCCCCCCGGTAGCCCAGTGCCCAAGCCTGCAGTCCTAAATGGCTTCTTTGGCCCGGCAGGCGGCGGCAGGCAGGTGCGCTCTTGGTGCTGGTGCCATGCACCATCCCGGGTGCTAATCATTACCTGATGTGCCCCTGATCCTGAGCACCTATTCTTATCTGATGTGCCACTGATCCTGAGCACTTAGCGTTATCTGATGTGCCACTGATCCTGAGCACTTAGCGTTATCTGATGTGCCACTGATCCTGAGCACCTATTGTTATCTGATGTGCCACTGATCCTGAGCACTTATCGTTATCTGATGTGCCACTGATCCTGAGCACTCATTGTTATCTGACGTGTCACTGATCCTGAGCATTTATTGTTAATTAATGTGTCACTGATCCTGAGCACTTATTGTTACTTGATGTGCCACTGATCCTGAGCACTTATTGTTACCTGATGTGCCACTGATCCTGAGCACTTATTGTTATCTGATAAGTCACTTATATTTTGTTGGACAGCAGTGCAGCATGCCTGTTGCAGCACAGCAGCCGGGAAGCATGCATAGGGGGATGCAAGCGCATGCATGCCTGGCCTATGGGTTGTGTATGGGTGTGACTCAATCAGTGCTGCACATACCCCACTAGCCTGCCTGCTGTTCCTGGGCACACAGCTGCTAGCTGCCACATCTCAGCCCTGCTGCTGCCATGCGCCGCAGCAAACTTGAAGGATCCTGGAAGCACACAGGAGGTCGCCAAAAATTGTCGCGGTCCCCATTTGTGCAGCCTCTGCCCAGAACGGATCTTTGAGCATATGCATGCAGAGGTCATAGAACACACAAGTATTTTTTATTACACACTCCTTGCACACAAACAAACGAGCAAACACACATCTTCTGGCTTGCGTATGCGTGTGCACATGCAGGTGTTTGTGTACATGGAGCCCCTCAGCCCAGACCTTGAGAGCAGCAATGCGCCAGAGGCAAAGAAGGTGAAGGGGATGCGCACAGGCAAGCTGAGGGCGATGGAGGCTTTGTTCAAAGGTGAGTATGCCTTCTGCTTGCACTTGCTCTTCAAAGGTGAGTGCGCCTTCTGCTTGCACCTGGGCGGCCACACTTCCTGCATGCTGTCAGGTTGTCAGGTCTGCGCAGACTAGATGTTCCTCAACAACCACATCTGGAATATTGGTTGAGGGGGGGGTGAGATGGTGCCTCACACACTACGTGTGTGTTGCGTGTTTGTATTATAAGGGATCGGGCTAGGGTGTCAAACCTCGCAAAAATACATGATAGGATTGAATGCATTTATGTAAATTGCTGCACCTCAGGCAATCACACTCCGTGTAATGATTTGCAAGCATAAGTAAGCACACGGGTACCTGCCTAGGTCTGGGCATACCTGGGTGGCGCCTCCCTTGATTCCTAAGAATTGTCTCCCATTCTTGAGCATGGTTTACTTTTCAATCCTATGGTTCTGGAGTGTAACAAGCACCTGGTTTGCGCTCCTTCTTTTATCCTACTTTCCAGGCCCAAAGGAACAGCAGGGCGGAAGAGGCAAGAAGCAGCAGCAGCAGCAGCAGCAACAGCCCCAACAGGAGCAGCAGCAGCAGCAGCAGCAGCAGCAGCAACAGCAGCAGGCGGCAGAGCAGCAGCAGCATTGGCAGAACCGCGTGCTTTGCCCTTTGCAGGAGAAGTCGGTGGAGGATATTGCGCTGTGGGCGGGGCCTGGGGCACCTCTTCCTCCCGCAGATCCTGCCGCAATCATCTGCTTTGTCTCCATTCCAGGCAGGTGCTGCATGTTGGGCGCAATGAATCAAGGAGGGGAGGGGGTTTGGCGTCTGTTCCAGGCAGGCACCGTATCAAACTCACCTTGGCACTTGCGGGTAGCAGTGCCTGGCTATTTTGGCTCAGCACTCGCTTTCCTGGTAGGGCTTTCGTTGCTGCATGATTTGAAGGCACTCTTGTCCAGATCCCCAGGCCCAAGTTCCAAGATCTCACACGGTGATGAAGGGCACGGTGAGCGTGAAGCAGGGCATGTGATGCTTGGTGCACACGCACAGTTGTGTGAGCTATGCTTTTGGGGTGGAGAGCAAGAGGGGTGCAAAAGTGGCCTGTGGCTTGTGCTTGCAGCCACCGGCAAATCGGCCATCGCAAGCGCGCTGCAGCCCCCTCCAGGCCCTGACAACAAAACCGTGCAGCTGAAGGTGCTGAACAGCGACAGCATGAAGGTGAGCCACCAGAGGGTGCTGCATGGTGGGCCTGGCCCTTGTGGTGCTGCATGGTGGGCTGCATGGTGGGCCTGGCCCTTGTGGTGCTGCATGGTGCTGCATGGTGCTGCATGGTGCTGCATGGTGCTGCATGGTGCTGCATGGTGGGCCTGGCCTTGTGGTGCTGCATGGTGCTGCATGGTGGGCCTGGCCCTTGTGGTGCTGCATGGTGGGCCTGGCCTTGTGGTGCTGCATGGTGGTGCTGCATGGTGGGCTGCATGGTGGGCCTGGCCCTTGTGGTGCTGCATGGTGCTGCATGGTGCTGCATGGTGGGCCTGGCCTTGTGCGCGCCCTTGGCAGCGGCGTGGCCCAATGGTGGAGCCCCTGCATGGCTTGAATTGCTGTTTGGGAGCATGGCGTGAATTGCTGTTTGCATGGCTTGAATTGCTGTTTGCGTGGCTTGAATTGCTGTTTGGAAGCATGGTGGTGGGTGGGACCCCTGCAAATCCTGGCAAATGCCAGTACAATGGAGGGCCCTGGCCTCTTTCGTGGTGGGCCTTGCGCACGTCCTTGGCAGCTGTACGGCTTGGTGGCACTCACATGATGATTATCCCAAACCATGCCATGCTCAGTGTGACGTGGATTAGGCTTGAAAGAGCTCAGTGTGATGTTGGCCGGGTCATGCCATGCTCAGTGTGGTGTCTGTCAGGCCTGAAAGAGCCGGCTTGTGTCAAGTCTTGAGCTAGCTGGCATCCATGACTGGCACTCTGCCCCCCTCACCTCGCTTGCTCTCGCAAAATTTCAGCCTGCCCATGCACCGCCTGAGCCTAAGCTTGCCCCTTGAAGAGCTAGAGCTCATCCACAAACTGCACCTGCTCCACCACCTTCCTTCCTTGGTAAATCACAGCTCCCCCTCATACCACATGTGTCCCAACACCTGCCCTGCAGAGCTGAGGCTCTCCCTTCATCTGTTCCTGCTCCACCTCAGTCCTTGCTCAACACAAGCTCCCCCTCATACCACATGTGTCCCAACACCTGCCTTGCAGAGCTGAAGCTCTCCCTTCATCTGCTCCTGCTCCACCTCAGTCCTTGCTCAACACAAGCTCCCCCCAAAACCGCACCTGCCCCACCGCCCTTCCTCTCACTGAGCAAAGGCTTGCTCCAAAGCCGTTTCTGGCACAACCACCCACCCCTCCTTGTACACAGCAAAGGCTTGCCCAAAAACCGTTTCTGGCACAACCACCCTTCCTTGCTCGTACAGAGCAAAGTCGTGCCTGCAAACCATTTCTGGCACAACCACCCTTCCCACAGGGCAAAAGCCTGCCCACAAACCGCACCTGCCCCACCACCCTTTCTTCCTCACAGAGCAAAGGCTTGCCTGCAAACCGTTTCTGGCACGACGTGGCAGCTTCCGCCGACTCAACCATAGGGGGCGGCGCAAGCACTGCAGTCGTCGCGGACAAAAACCTGGTGCCCAGCCCACGCGACAACGTGGAGCGCAGCGCGAGTGTGCTGAAGGAATCAGGTGGAACTGCAGGCGCACGCACATGAGCCTTTCCATTCATGCAGCCCCAAACTGCTCAGGGTATTGTTTTGCACAGCGCCTGGTGCGAGGCTTAAATGCTACCTGTTCCCAGCACTTACGGGGAGGAACTCCAGGGCTGCAGCAGTGCAGCTGGAGCAGCGCGCCCAGGCTCCTGCATCTGCCACTGCCTGTGTGATGCGTTTTCTACAGCCTGTGTGATGCATTTGCCGCTGCCTGTGCGATACATTTGTCCAGCCTGTGCGGATGCAACCATTCCCAGGGCTCAGCCACAAGCGTGGCTGCAGGGTGTGTGACTGCCTCAAGTATGGTCCTGAACAGACAGGCAGGCAGCACAGCTGCAGGGCGTGATGCTGAAACAGCCCTTGCCGCACATCGTGGCCACTGGCACAGCGGTAGGGCGTGCGTGAGGCAGCCGAGGTTGCGGCGCTCACTGCAGGGCTGTCAATCACGCACACAACACTCCCCTTCCTATCAGTGCTGCCCTCATGTGCCCTGCCAATCACTGATGACGGCTGCCTTGGCGCAGTCGACGCCCCTCCCCCTGTCCTGCTGTGATTCCGTCTCCAGTTCTGGTGACCGCTGGTGGCCTTGCGCAGGGGCTGTCACTGCTGCCGTGCTGCCGGTGTGCGGCGGCACCAGCAGCGCCACCACGCGGCCAGAGCTGTACGCGGGCCTGCCGCCCCTGCCCTTCCCCCTGGAGCTGGTGGCGCTGTGCATGCTGCGCACGCTGACACGCGAGCGCCATACGGGCAAGCTGGACGCGGGTGAGTAGTTTTTGGCGTGCCCAGGTAGTGTTGAACTGTGGGGGCGAGAGTGGGCTGACCAGCGTGGCTGCTTATGCTTTGTGATCTTGTTGCCTGCACTGAGGCAAGAGCGCGCAGGTGGTGCTGCCGTGATCACCGCACCAAAGCAGAAGCTTGTGAATGGTGCTGCTGTTATTGCCGCCCTCCCCCTGTTGAGCGTCAGGGGCAGAGGTGCCTGCTGCCGTGCAGCAATGCTTCCCAGGTCCACACATTTTGGCATGCTCACACCCGAGGAGCACTTGCCGTGGCAATTTGCCTCTGACAAGCTGGCACAGACAAACATTTGCTCTGGCTCTGACAATTTGCTTCGGATAAGCTCACAGTACAAAACAGGTGCCTCTGCTGCGAGGCAGGCTGCTGGGCCATGCACTGTCCACTTACGACAGTGCATGGTTGTCAATTGTTTTTGAGCAGCGCGCCACCAGCTCAAACTGCTTGCACCGGAGCCAGAGCAGCACCCCAGATGCAGGATGCCGCCCTGCGTGTGTCTGGTGGGGCAAGCAAGGGGGGGCCTGTGGCTTTGCCCACACCGCGGGCACCACCCTGTAGGGGGGGTCTGTAGCTTGCCCACACTGCAGGCCCCACCCTGAAGGCGGGACCTGTGGCTTTGCCCACACCAAAGGCCCCCCACCCTACACGCAGGACCTGTGGCTTGCCCACACTGCGGGCCCCACCCTGTAGGGGGGTCTGTAGCTTTGCCCACACCAAAGGCCCTCCACTCTAAACGGGGGGCCTGTGGCTTGCCCATACCGCGCAGACCCCCATCCTGACCACCCTACCCTAAGCCCTGAGCCTAATCTACGCTCCTGTGCCCTGTACCCTGTACTCCGTACCTTGTACCCTGTACTCTGTACCTTGTACCCTGTACTCTGCACCTTGTACACTGTACTCTGCACTCTGTACCTTGTACACTGTACTCTGCACCTTGTACCCTGTACTCTGTACCTTGTACCCTGTACTCTGTACCTTGTACCCTGTACACTGCACCTTGTACCCTGACCCTGCTGGCAGTCGCACTTCTTGACTGAAGGCCTTGCTCTTGTAATCCTTGCTATCCCTATGCCCTTGATCCTGGAACTGCAGAGGCCCCCAACGCGCTGGTGGTCATGGCCGCGTTTGCGACGTACTTCAAGCACTTCACACACAAAGGTCTGGTGCAGCACCTGCGCGCCCACTTCCCTGTCGTGGCGGAACTGGCCATCATGGAGGTAGACGATAGGGACCCCCAGCGCCAGGTGCGAGCACATGCAGCCGGGTGAACACAAATGGCTGCCACACAAGCAGCTGGGAACACGAATGGCTGCGTCACAAGTAGCCGGGAACACGAATGGCTGCCACACAAGTAGCCTGGGACACGAATGGCTGCTACACAAGCAGCCGGGAACACGAATGGCTGCGTCACAAGTAGCCGGGAACACGAACGGCTGCCACACAAGTAGCCTGGGACACAAATGGACGCAACCTAAATGTCGTGGATGGTACCTTTGGCCCCCATTCATTGGCCATCTGCCAGGTGGCGTGCATGCTGCAGCTGTGCCCACACCTGCACCTACCATGAAGCTGCGCCGCGCGCCTGCAGGCGCCACTGGAGGTGCTGCAGCACATCGCGCGTGGCCTGGAGCTCGCCGCGGCCGAGCGGCTGGGCGGCGAGCCTAGCCCTGCCATGCTGGAGTGGCAAAGCACGGCGCGCAGCCTGCTGCTGCAGCCGGAGGCTGCGCACAGGCTGCAGGGCTTGGAGCGGCCGCTGGAGGCGTGCTGCAAGGATCTGCAGGTACGTGGCCTGGCGCAGCACCGCTCACCTTGCAGGCGCCAGTCAACAGCTGGTGGGAGCCGCTTGGTTTCAATTTGAACTGGGCGCAAGCGGCAGTGTTAGAGTGACTGGCGCACAGGGGCTTTTGGCAGGCGTTGGTGGCAGTGTGCGGGCGATGCTGCTGGGTGTGCGAGCTACCAGGGCTTGCAGGTGCTGGGCCCGGGTCCAATTTGCCCCACACCCAAACAGTGGTGTGACGCGGCGGGAAGGGTTCGATTTGGTGTGTGAGCCTCGACACACACCTTGGGTGCTGCCCAGACTGTCTAGCATGCATGTGGGTAGCTTGCAGCCGCTTGCTGCTGCTTCTGATGATGACGCGATGATGATAATGATGAGGATGGTGTTGAGGAGGAGGTGGAGGAGCGATGATGAGGATGATGAGGGTGATGAGGGTGATGGTGATGATGTGTTTGTTGATGGTGATCACGGCAACGACGATGCTTTGCAGGGCATCGTGGGCGCTGCATTGCAGCATGCGCGGCAGCCTGCAGACACTGAGGAGGCCCTCCAAGATGCAGCCTGGGTGGCGGTGACAGGGTTCAACACTGATGCGCTACATGAGGCTGCGCATCAGGTGCTGCCAGCCAACATGCACGCCCAGGTGCGCGCATGCCGACATGCATGTCCAAATGTGCGAACTTGGCATGGCGCTGGCCCTTCTGTAGCCCCTGTGCCTCTTGCATTGTGCTGCCCGGGCAGTGTTGGCTGAGCAACTGCTGCAGCAGGCCTAACAAGCGCGCCTGGGCTGTTGCGAGAGCATGGCACAGCAGCAGCGTGGCAGGGTTGCCTGCAAGCATAGGCAAGGGTGGTGAGCAATATGGAGAGCCCTTCCTCCATTTGTAACTGGACGTTCCCGCACAGCTTTTGCTGCCCTTGTTGATACCTGTTGACGCCCTAGTTCCAGATCATCCCCGTCAGTATCCCTTGCTCATCACGTCCATCTCGCCCCTGCCTCTCGTTACGCTTTTGGGGAAGCCCTTCCGCACTCAAACACAAAGTTAGCCTCCCAAGATTTGCCCTGAGGTCTTAGATCACAAAAGCCTGAGGGATGTGGATGTACAAGGCATGCATCAGTGATGACATGGCCCAGATTTGGTGCTCCCCTCATCGTACTGTGTCAAGGCGTACACAGGATAAGCTGCTTCCCCAGTGTTCCCCTGTCCCATGCTCATCGTGAGCGCAAGTAAAGGTTGTGCTGCATGTCACCTCGTTGCACTACGCTATGAGCGCAGATAAAGGATGAGCTGCATGTCACCTTGTGGCACTATGCCATGAGCGCAGATAAAGGATGAGCTGCATGTCACCTTGTGGCACAATGGAGACCCTGAGCTTGGGCCAGACGAGGAGCTGCGGCAGGGCCTGGTGGCTGCTGTGGGCAGCCAGGTGTCATTCGACATCACGCATATTGACTACGCGCCTCATGGCATGGCGGCCGCCAAGGTGCAGGTGCGGCTGAGAGCGGTATGGTTCCCTGCTGACGTTGCAGCGGATGTGGGGTGTGCACCCACACCAGAGCACCAGCTAGCCAAGATATCAGCTTGTGCCAGCCTCTGCAACAACAGGCCGCGCCCAGCGCTTTCCTGCTCACCCTAACACCAGCCTGCCCACAGATGTCCCACTGTTGCAACCTCAAGTCCTTGACGCACTCTCTGTTTCCCTTTGCTGCTTGCATCCGGACCTGAGCATTGTTCTTGCCACTGCCTCTGTGCCCCTGTGCAGCTCACATCTGGACCTGAATCTGCGTTGGCCAAGCTGTCCAATCGCTACATGCACATCACTCTGGTGGTTGGACCCAGTGGTCGGGCAAAGGAGGCGGGCCTGCTCGAAGCTGCTGTGATGGAGCAGGGTGGAAATGCAAACAGGCATCCCCTGACTGAGCCAATCCAGCTCGTCGGGCATATCCTAGCTGTACAAGAGTAGGAAATACCTCAAAGGACAGCAGTTGGGAACCTGCTTGTAGCTTGTATAGAACAGATAGGATCTTGGTTGATTGACATTAATTGAGGAAAGACAGCTTCAATAGGATAAATACAACTCGGATTAGTTGCATTTCGATTCACATTGGCTGTTACATCTAGTCTTGAGGGTTGTGAATGACATCCCCACATGGCCCGAGGGGCCAGGGCCTAGACGCCAAGAAGATACTCCAGCGTCTCAGATTCGATGAGACGCTACGGGACTCGGCACATGAGTACACGGTGAGTAGAGCCGAGTCAGCTGGTCTGCGTGAGCTGTCTGACCGATGACAACTGAGACTGGGATCATACATTCAACATCAACATACATAGTGTAAGTTATCAAAAGTAACACAGTGCGATGGTGTGAAGAAAGCCAATGGGCATGAAAAAGCATATGCAGCATCTGGGCGCGCGCGTGCACGCACGCGCGCACACACAAACACACACACACACACACACACACACACACACA
>LKMJ01003331.1_pt1 | contig 14933 bp, 12 predicted proteins | sample 643391 | NCBI WGS metagenome assembly LKMJ01 (sample SAMN04112250, study PRJNA286221) | soda lake metagenome | biome: soda lake; feature: Kulunda Steppe; material: water; isolation source: sample PL-Br10 brine of Picturesque Lake | place: Russia: Kulunda steppe | collected 2010-07
GAGAGAGAGAGAGAGAGAGAGAGAGAGAGAGAGAGAGAGAGAGAGATGCATATGCTGCATGGTATCTCACCACAAGCTTGTGTCTACCCATCCTTCTTCCTAGTGCGTGTGCTGTTTGGTAAGGATTGAGGTGCACTTTTTGTGTGTGACTCCAAAAGCCTTTATCCACACTTCATTATGCTGCATTATGCTGCCTCAAAGCCTTCCGGCAAATTTTGCATGGATTTGTGGCATTGCCTAAAAGCTCAAGGAACACTTGGGGGGAATCTTTCTGGCTCTGGAGCTTCAGGATCATTTAAAGGCAACGGCAGCGCTTGTGGGGACTCGTTGGCTTTGAAGCCCCACAGAGCATCATATGAGTGTGAGAGTGTCAGCTGTGCGTCCTTGGACTAAATTGGTTTCTGTGGACCTTGCCTAAAATTGCTATCTGACAATAGCGTTGGTGCTTCCAAAGAACTGCTACTTCCAAGGCCCTTCAGAGGGTGTGCTTCGATAGCACACACAGCCCCCCCACCAACCTGGATGAGTCTGGGTGCTGCTGCCTGAAGGAGTGATGCAGCACCGGGCCCATCATGATAAGGCATTAGGCTCCACCACAAAGGGAAGCGCCAGTGATTGCCAAAAATGGGGCGTAGAGTTCACAATCATTGGCATGATGCAGCAGCTGTATTATGATGCGGCGGCAGTGGTAAGATGCAGCCGCAGCCTGCGCCAACCTGGATGATTGTCTCCCCTGTACTTAAGTGCGCACATGCGCATTCAAGGGGTACCCTTGCTAAAGAGAGTGTGCGTGTGTGTGTGTGTGTGTGTGTGTGTGTGCGCACTTGTGCAGGTGGTGGCAGAGCTGCAAGCGGAGCTGAGCCGCCTGAGCGAGGAGCTGGGTCAAAGGGATGCACAATTGGTTGCCCTGAAGGCTGAGAAAGTGAAGCTGCGTATGGAGGTGCGTGGCCACCCGAAGAGCTGTGTGATGCATGGGGCAGAGCTCTTCACAAGTCACATTTGCCAATTTCCCCCCAAAAGGGCCCAGGGATGCACCTTTCTTGCTTTGCTCACCCCCACGTCGCTCTCTAGAGCAGGCAAGTGTAACTTCCAATAGGACCTCAATCCTCCCAAATGGAGACAGGCTGGCAGCTCTGCTGTGTGGTTGAGTATTTGAATGTTACCTTTACATCAAGTGGGTCGATTGTAGGTGGACCATCAGCTACCTCAAATACCAAAAGCAGGCTGTTCAAGTGTTGAGTGGGCTCAACATCAATTATGGTCTTCTGCACAAGAGATCAAGGACATATGACCCTGCCACTCCTCGCTCCTTGTATGCTGTCTTGCTGCCTTGCCTAGCTCTTTCTGAGCTGCTCGCCTCTAGAAGTGCTGCGTGCACTTTTTGGTGCTGATTCAGTGCTACAAAAGAGCGCGCCTTGCTCGATTAGTGCTTCCGATGCATGTTTCACTGCAGGATCGCCCTGCCCATTGCAAGTGCTTGAATGCACCTCTTAACGCAACGTGGCTTTTGCAGGTGCACAGTCTGCACACGGCTGTGAATCGCCCGCGGAAGGCTACACCAAAGGATGACAAGGATAGTGATGATGAGGATGGTGAGGGTGGTGGGAATGATTGTGGGGATGTAATGGTTGAAGGATGTGGTGATGGATGATGAGGCATAGGGGATGGTCGTGGATGGTGTGTCAACTGGTACGGCAAGGGCGATGACCATGATGCATAAGGATAAGACAAGGTTACTAATTTTGAAGTTGCTAAGAGGGTGAAAGTGCGATGATGTGACAAGGTCTCCTCTAGCCCTGACCCCTTGCATACCTGTTACCGATATGCGTTAGGAGTGGGAGGAGATAGCCAGGGTGATGAGGGTACCGGGGATTGCCAATAAATAGACAGCTTGGTGGGGATGGTGACTGAGAAGGTGTGTGAGTGGCAGGCGCAGCTGGTGATGGTAAATGTGATGGTGCTGGTGCTGGTACTGGTGCAGTTTGTTGCACCCAGGGCTCATTCCTTGACACATCAATGCGCGGTTGCTTCTTTCTCAGAGCCTGAAGCTTGTCCTGGTTCATCCCCAGAGCAAATTTGAGGGATGGGTGTGGGGCATCAGAGTTGAGGCCGGGTTGAGGAGTGGTACGTGCCTTCTGCAGCCCCAGATTGTAGCGAGGCTGCAGTCCTAGATTCTTGCCAGGCTGCAGCTCTTGCGTGTGGCTGGGCTGCAGCCCTAAATTGTGGCAGGCTGTAGTCCTAGCTTGTTGCAGGCTTTTTGCAGGCTGCAGTCCTAGCTTGTGGCAGGCTGTAGTCCTAGCTTGTTGCAGGCTTTTTGCAGGCTGCAGTCCTAGCTTGTGGCCAGGTTGCAGCCCTAGCTTATTGCAACTTTGCAAGCAAAAAAGCGGGTCATTGAATCTTGATTTATGCACCTATAGGTTGTACATTCATTCCCAGTGCATGCTCATGGCACTGGCCACTTGTGTCAGTGTCCAGGAAACCCCTGTGCAGGCCTTGCTAGCGCAGGCCGTGCAAGGGCAGCGGCGCCCTTTGATCCACATGCTTGCTGCACAAGGACTGCAGCTGAGGTTTGGACTTGGCACAGCCCTTGTCTTACTACAATTTCCTCTGTGCTGCTGCTGCTGCTGGCTGTCTGACCTGCAGGAAAGCGAATTATGCAGCTGAGCCAGAAGGTGAGGGACCTGGAGCAGCACCTGCAAGCCTCGCAGCACCAACTGCAGCAGCAGCAGCAGCAGCAGCAGCAGCAGCACGTTGTGAAGCGGAGCTCTGGCTGGGATGATGCGTGGAGCGAGGACGGCGAAAACGCTGTCGTTGAAGATGAAGAGGGTGCAGGAGAGCTGCAGGAGGGTGCAGAGAAGCAGGCGCAGCCTGCGGAGGGGCAGCATGGGTCGAGCCAGGCCACCAAGCCAAAGCTCCTGAAGTCTGCACGGAGCGCAGCAGCAGACGCGCGCTCGCCCATGCGGCAGCAGCAGCAGCAGAAGCAGCAGCAGCAGCAGGAAGGACCACATGGTGCACAGCAGGAGCGGGTCCAGCAGCAACAGCAGGTGGCGCGCTTGCAGGAGCTGCTTGCTCAGCAAGAGGAGCGCTTTGGGGTGCAGCAGGCAGCGCTCCAGCATCAGGTGCGGTGCTCCAGCATTAGGTGTGGCTCATGCACTAAGCATCAGGTGCAGTGCTTCAGCACCAGGTGCGACACGCCCAGCAGGGTCAGAAGCAGAGCTCTGGGGAAGCTGCGCAGCAAGGTGCGCACCCATAGTTGCCTGCTCACCTTTTTCCCGCCCTCAACCCTCCCTTCCCCTGTCTCTCTCACACACACACAAACTTTTTTGCAAATGTATACACACAAATACACACGTACACACGTGCGCACACACGCGCACACACACAAAAACACACATGGACATTCACTCATATGCATGTGTGTGGTTGCGCACACATGGACTCCCGCACTCCCACGCCCTCATTCTTATAGGTCTCCGACCTGCAAGCCGCCCTGGCTGCAGCGCGCTCCTCTGCCCAGCAGCAGCAGCAGCAGCAGCAGCAGGAGCAGCAGCTACGCCCAACGTCCTCCGCAGATGCCGGCTCAGCCAACCAGCAGTCACCCAGTAGCCATCCAGCAGGCGCTCAGGCCACCTCCACGCCACTGCCAGCCAAGCCGGCCAAGCAGAAGCTGGGCGCCACAAAGCTCACCAGCCCCACCGCGCCAAAGGCTTCAGCAGCGCCCGGCGTGCACGCAGCCGCGGGAGACCCCCTGGCAGATGGTGGCAGAAATGGCGATGAGGGCAAGCGCGTCGGTGTTGGCGCGGAGCATGCAGCGGCAGAGCAGAGGTCTGGGTCTGAGGAACAAGGGCTGGCGGGCATGCCCTTGAACGAGCTCCAAGAACAGGTATGTGCGTGTATCTCTGTGCGTGTTGGCGGCTGTCCTGAGGGTGGCATGGCATGGGCGTTGATGTGTGTGTGCGTGTTCTTGAGTTTGTGCGCATGCGTGTGCGTGTGTGTGTGTGTGTCTGCGCGCGCACACATGGAAGCGGAAGCTTACCCTGAGGCTACTTAGCATGTTCAGCACCAAGGGGGTTGAAAGGGTAGCAGGGAGGCTGAAAGAGATCTGGCCACAGAGCGGATTCCTGTGATGTGGAAGTGTGTACTGTAAGTATGTGAGTTATACGATACAACACGCCAACCCAGTGCTGCGGATTCATGTTCATGGGCTGAAGCGGGATGTAGTTGTGAAGCAGCCGCAGCCTTCTGTGATCTAAGTCTTGGGGCCTTGTGCCTGGGAGTTTGATTTGTGGAAGGTCAATGGTGGAAGGGTGTTGCTGAGAGAGCCGCAGGTGTGTTGGCTTCCAGTGTATGGACGGCACAGTGTGAGGGAAAGGATCAGGGCAGTTGTGTGTTAGATTCCACAGTGTTTGGACGATGCAGAGTGAGGGAAAGGGTCAGCGCCGGTTTGTGCACATGTGTGTTGCATGCATCGGGCGCTGCAGGTGGTCCAGCTGGTGGCCCAGCTGCAGGAACTGCAAGATGAGCTGGCGGGAGAGCTGAAGCGGCGACGACGCGTGGAGCAGCAGCTGGAGCTTCATCAGCGGAAAACACAGGCTGCAATGGACGAGCAGCAGCGCAGCCAAGCCGTGTTGGCGCAAGAGCAGGTGGGGCCAGCTGCCTGGGCGAGGGGCCTGGCAAGTTGTGTTTCTGTGCTCCATACGCCGTCAGTGTGATTGTGTTCGCACGGCAGCGATCAAAGCTGCAGGTGGAGGCTTGATAGAGAGGGGAAGGCTGTGATTCTTTCGAATGAGAAGGAGCAGCGGGTGCGTTGTAAGGCTCTGTGGAAGACTTGAGGGCCTTCCTTGAAGAGGTGGCAGTGTAGCACGTAACATTTATGTTTGTCAGAGTGCATTTGCTTGCTTGATGCATTCACTGACAGCTCCTGTTAGGTTGGTTGGAGCCTCTTGAAGTGGAGGTGGGCCTGGAGCCTGGCAGTGTGTGATTACAGCGCACTGACTGTGTGATGGCAGTGTGTGCTTACAGTGCACTGGCAGTGTGTGATGGCAGCGCACTGGCAGTGTGGTATGGCAGTGTGTGATTACAGTGCACTGGCAGTGTGTGATGCAGCGCACTGGCAGTACGTGATTACAGTGCACTAGCAGTATGTGATAACTGCGCACTGGCAGTACGTGATTACAGCGCACTGGCCTGAGAATGGAAGGCACTGGGGGCCTGCTTGGCAGGCATGACTTGGGAATGGGAAGCCACAGAGCCCAATTCAGCCGCACGCCTGTGATTCTCCCTCCATCCCAAGCATCCCTCTTCTGCCTATACGCAGACAGACGATCATGCACTGAGTTCCGTTATGCTTGCAGGCCGAGGCAATTAAACGGCACTACACACAGCAGCTGGAAGATGCAGCTGGCGCACTGGCTGCACAGGAGAAGGTGGTTCAGGACATGCAGGTGGGCTGCAAGCCGGAGCTGTCGCCCTGGTCTTGGCTTCATGAGGAGCATGCGCACCCGTGCATAGCAGCAAGCATGACCCCGCCTTGTGCTGTATACATGTGCATCAGTGTCCGCTGCAAAACTGTGCGCTGCTGGCGCTTGCTAGCCCGTCACTCGGGCATGGTGTCATCTTGGGCTGCGCTTGCCCGTCACTTGGGCGCTTGCCCGTCACTTGGGCACTGTGATATCTTGGGCCCTTGGCCCCGTGTCATCTTGGGCACTTCGTTATTGTGGGCCTGTCACTTGAGCGCTGTGTCATCTTGGGCTGCGCTTGTCTGTCACTTGAGCGCTTGGCCGTCAATTGGGCACTGTGACATCATATGGGCACTGTGACATCATGGGCCAGTCGCTTGGGCTCTTGAGTCACTTGGGGCTGTGCTTGTCAGCCTCGCACTTGGGCACTGCACCAACTTCCCCCTCTGGTGCCTGCCATACACTAACACACACACACATCAACCCTGTGCCACGCAGGCTGCGCTGCGGCACGCCTCCCTCTCGTTGCTCCCTGACGCTCCCCCTTGATGCTCTTTGATGCTTCCCCTGGATGCTTTTTGATGCTCCCCCTTAATGCTTTTTGATGCTCCCCCTTACTGCTCCTAAATGCTCCCACTTAATGCTCCTGAATGCTCCCCCTAAATGCTCCTTGATGCTCCCCCTTGATGCTCCTTGATGATCTCCCTGAATGCTCCTTGATGCCCCCCCTGAATGCTCCTTGATGCTCCCCCTTGATGCTCCTTGATGCTCCCCCTTGATACTCCTCGATCCTTCTCGATGCCTTCTCTCAATACTGCCTCTTGCTCCCTGACTCCTCCAGGCGCAGCTCACACTCCACCCTTCCAGCACAGCCCAGCTCGCACTGCAGATGGCACTGCTGATGCCCTATTCATTTGCACCATGGCTGCAGGCGCGCGTTGCCACCCTGTTCATTTGCACGCATTGCCAACCTTTTCATTTGCCAACCTATTCATTTGCCAACCTATTCATTTGCACCGTGGCTGCAGGCGCGCATTGCCACCCTGCAAGCTGACGCCGACACAGCCCGCGCCGCAGCCGCTGTAAATACACAGAAGCTAGACCAAGCGCGGGCCGTGCTGAAAAACGCCAAAGCGCAAGTTGCGGCAGCAGAGAAGAGGGCAGAGCTGGTGGAACAGGTGTGTTTGTGTGTTTGTGTGGCTGGTGGAACAGGTGTGTTTGTGGGAGGGCAGAGCTGGTGGAACAGGTGTGTTTGTGGGGGCAGAGCTGGTGGAACAGGTGTGTTTGTGGGGGGATGTACAGGTTTGGGTTTTGGTGAGGCTGCGCGCTGCTGTGGTATTGGTGATGTGTGCTGGTAGTTTGTGCCCTTTAAAGGTAGTAGCCCCACTGTATTATCATACTCATTACTGAGAGGGGTGAAGTAATTTGCTGCACCTAGCATGTAGTGAAACTTGAGCCTCCTCAGCGTGCATGTGCACAGATCTCTTGTTGCATACTTTCGGCGCTTCTGATGAGACGCAGGGATCACACTGTGCAGAAGCGCAATGAAATGCATGCGCATGCTGCGCAAACGCATGCTGCGCATGAGCGCATGAGCAGCATGCGCTAAAGAGGCAGGGGGATCACAATGCAAGACGCAGCCTCCTTAAAGCCTCCTCCAAGTGTGCACCAGCGCTTCTAAAGATGCACGGGGATCACACTGTGCAGGAGCGCAATGAAATGGCAGCAGAAGCCAAAGTCACCAGCAGGAAGCTGCAGAGTGCCACAGAGCGCATCGTGGCAATAACAGGTGTGCAGCGTGTGTGCCCATGCAAGTGTATGCACATGCGTTACCTTTTGTGCGCATGCCTGTGCGCGCTTGTGTGCATGTCTTCATGCGTACGCGTGAGAACAAGACTGAGTGTGCATGCGCTCATCCTCCTATGTTGACTCTTTTTGTGACGAGCCTCTTCTGGTTTCTTCTAGCAGCCTTGGTCACTTTGTGCTGTCCATACAATCGCTCTGGGTACCCTGCTTGTCAAAATGCCCTTTTGGCGACAAACAGGTACCTCCTTATCATCCTCTGCTCATAAAGCACACTAAGCCCTTTTGGCGACAAACAAGTAACCCTTAGCCTGCTCATAAAGCACACCAAGTCCTTTTGGCGTTAAACAAATACCCCTTAGTCTGCTCAAAAAGCACACAAGGCCCTTATGATGTCAAACAAAATCACCTTTTTGTCTGCTTCTAAAGCACACGAGGCAGTGCTCCTCTTCAAATGGCTGCCTGACACGCCAGATTTTCCCCCAATCTTGGGTTTCAGCCATCTGCAACATGCCACCTGCTTCCTTGTCTCACACAAAAAGAAGGCCTAGGAAAAGGCTGGTGCACACATTGACCAAGAGTCAAGATAGCAAGCTCTGTGCTGAGTATGGAACTTGCTTCTGATCTTATACACGCGACGTGTGTGTATGTGTGTGTGTGCGCGTGAGGGTGCTGCCTAGCATGCATGCAAACTTGTCTGTGATCAGCAAGTGACGTGCTTAACATGGGGCTCTTGTATTTGCCGTGCTCCCCCTTTCTCCCAGAGGCGGAGTACCAAGCAGACCAAGTGCTGCGCCGCTTTGCTGAACTGGAGGCAGAGATGGGGCTGAACCGGGAGCTGGCTGCCTCAGCTGATGCGCGCATAGCATCAGCAGAGGAACAGGCGCGGCAGGCGCAGGAGGAGGCAGCAGAGGCCAAACGTCTGCTTGCTGAAGTGCAGGAGCAGCTGGAGCAGGAGCAGGCACCCAAAACAGCCATTGATGGCGCTCACGTGGCCACAGCAGAGGCACAGGTGCAGCAGGCGCGGCGAGAGGCGGACGAGGCTAAAGCGCAGGTTGAGTGCTTGCGGCAGGAGCTAGGGCAAGCCCAGCAGCGAGCCGCCGAGTCGCAGCAGATGCTGGCTCGGGCGCAGAGCGAGCAGCAGCTCCAGCACCATCGGGCATGCTCAGACCACCACCATCAACATCCCCAGCAGCAGCAGCAGCAGCAGCAGCAGCAGCAGCAGCAGCAGGAGCAATGCGTAGCAGTGCAAGATGCAGGTAGGCTGCAGCAGCAGCTGGCTGCCTGCCAGGAGCATGCACAGGACAGGGTGGCGGGGCTCGAGCGGCGTGTGGCGGAACTGCAGGTGCAGCTGAGCCAGGTACTCCAGCAAGCCGACGAACAAGCGCAAGCCATGCAGCAGCGGGGGGCACAGCTGCACCAGCAGCTGGATGACAGCTTGCAGCGCGGCGAGGAGCAGGCGCGCGCGCTGCAGCAGTGCGAGGCAGAGGCGTTGCAGCAGCTGGGCGTGCTGCAGCAGCAGGTGCAGGATGCAGAGGCGCAGAGGGCGGCTGCGCAGCAGCATGCGCAGCTGTGTGTAGGTGCTGCTGAGGAGGCAGTGCACGAGGCCAACCGGGTGGCGCAGGAAGGAGTGCAGGATGCTCAGGCATGGGCTGGTGGGGGCAGCACCGCAGCAGGGGATCTACAGGCAGCTAGGCTGCAGCCGCAGCCTGTAGCGACTGAAAAAAAGCCTACAGACGTGCAGCAGCAGCTGGTAGAGGTGCAGCAGCAGCTGGCAAATGTGCAGCAGCAGCTGGTAGACGCCAATGCGCAGTATGAAGCGTCAGTAGCAGCCCTGCAGCAGCAGCTGGCAGACGCCAAGGCGCAGCATGAAGTGTCAGAAGCAGCCCTGCAGCAGCAGCTGGCAGACGCCAAGGCACAGCGTGAAGTGTCAGAAGCAGCCCTGCAGCAGCAGCTGGCAGACGCCAAGGCACAGCAGGAAGTGTCAGAAGCAGCCTTGCAGCAGCAGATAGCAGACGCCAAGGCGCAGCAGGAAGGGATAGAGGGGCAGGCTGCTGCGCTTCAGCAGCAGCTGGCAGATGGTAAGGCACGGTATGAGGAGTTGGAGGCTCAGGCAGCTGCGCTGCAACAGCAGCTGGAAAAAGAGGGGGCGCATGCGCGCACATGCACAGATGCTGCCGAGGCAAAAGCCAAAGCAGCTGAGGAGGAGCTGGAGCGCTTCCAAAGCGCGGCTGCGTCCGCGCAACAGCGCGCAGCTGAGGCGCAGGCACAGCTGGAGGAACAGCTTGGGGCGCTGCAGGCGCGCCAAACGCAAGGCACGGACATGGCTGCGCAAGCGGGCCAGGATGCAGCGCGTGCGGTGGAGGGCGCGGAGGCAAGGGTTAGGGAAGCGGAGGCAGAAGCCATGGAGCTTCGACAGCGGGTGGCGCACGCAGAGGAGCAGGCGAATTCTGCGCGTGCGCAAGCAGTTGTGGCTGCGCAAAGGCTGGCAACTGCCGAGGCCCAGCAGGCAGATTTGTCTGCCAGGCTGGCAGAAGCAGAGGCCCAGCTTGCAGATATGGCTGCCAGGCTGGCAGAAGCAGAGGCCCAGCTACGATTGGCGCCTGCTGAGCTGGCAGAGGCGAGGTGCGCAAGGGGCCAGGCTTTCCCGGGTGCTGGTCAGAGGGCAGCAGGATCGGAAGCGGAGAAGGAACCGAGGGTGGCCGAAGCCCATCAGGCTGTGCAACCGCATGCGGCGGGAGAGGGTGTGGAGACCCCGCTGCGCGCGGAGCTGGCGACCTTGGAGGCGACTGTGCAGGTGCTGGCACAGCGCCTGGCCAGCCAGCTACCGGCGTCTTGCAACCAGCGTACACGCTGGCAGCAGCAGCAGCAGCAGCAGCAGCAGCAGCCAAACGGCACACACACTCCAGACACCCAGCAGCAGCAGCAGCAGCAGCAGCAGCAGCCGCAGCAGCCTGCGCCTCGCGCGCAGGAGGGCGCCGCCTGTGCTGCATACCAGGGTGAGGTGCGCACGCTGGAGGTGACTGTGGTGCACCTCACAGCGCTACTCCAAAGCCTAGGGAGGCAGCAGGCAGCGGCAGCGCAGCAGGCGGCGCAGCAGGCGCACGCGCTGCAGGAGTCGAGCGCGCTGTGTGCGCACTACAAGGCCAGCATGGCAGGCATGGCAGCGTCTTTCCAGCAGCAGCTTGAAAAGTGAGCGAGCGCGGGCGCAGTGCGTGTGTTCACCCGTGTGCATGCGGCTGGGGCTACCAGCTGCATAGAGCAATACAATAATCAATACAATGATAACAATAATCGATACAATTATAACAATACCAGTGTGCATGCGGCTGGGGCTACCAGCTGCATAGAACAATACAATGATGAGCTGCTGGTTGAGATTCAGAGCAATATAATGAGCAAGTCTCAGCAGCAAGGGAAACATGCCATGCACGACGTCCTTTGCAGCAAGCACAAGGCAGTAGATGCAGCATGTAGTTTGCCATGCACCAAGAACTGTGCAGCATTTGGCTCAGCCTCATCCAGAATACCACAGGTAGGCCATGCAGATGAGTGCTGAGGGGTGCTTGCGTAATCTCAGACGCTCACAGCAGGACCAGGGGGCGGGCAGCGTGTGCCCTGTCATGCAGAAAGTGTAGCGTGTATGCTTTCCGTGCTTTCGGCACGCCAGCGCTCATTGCTGCTGCGTCAATGTCGATGCGCTTGCCTGTGTGCTTGCTTGTGGAGATGCAGGGGGGGGGTGTGTGTGCAGACACGGCCACTCCGCATGTTTGAATCAAACACCCTTTCTAAGCACCACACGTGTGTGTGTGTGTGTTTGTGGAGACGCAGGGTGGATGCGGACACGGCTGCCCTGCGCGAAGAGCATGCGTCCAGCCTTAACGCGATGAGGGCGGCGCTGACGGAGGCGGAGGCCATTGCCCAGGCAAGCGAAGCAAGACTCTGTAGCTGACTCAAGCAAAGCAAGGAAAAAGCAGGACTCAAGCAAAGCAAGCAAGGCAGGACTCAAGCGGAGGCAGAGACGTAAGCAGGACTCAAAGCAAAGCACGCAGAGCAGGACTCTTTAGCCTAGGTCCAGCTGGCAGGGAAGCTGATTGTGCAAGCAGGTATGCTGACTGTGTGAGGCATGCTGACTGTGCGAGGCATGCTGAGCTGACTGTGCGAGGCATGCTGACTGTGAGAGGCAGGGCCATGGCTCCCTCAGGCCATGCAGCACCATAGGCCCCTTGACTGCGTGCGATGGGAATTTGGCAATCAAAGCAGCACTCTGGCAGTGTCGGGCTCATCTCAAAAGGCAGGACAGGACAGCAGCTTGCCAGAGCAGACGAGGGGCATGCGCCATGAGGAGCATGGCCAAATCAGCAGCTCGCCCGGGTGTGTGCATGAGGAGCACATGCGTCCATGCATGTACGGCCTGGCAGCATGCACAGCCTGACAGCATGCACAGCCCAACAGCATGTGCTATATAGGTAAAGCCCACCAGCCACGCCAACAAGGCCAATGTGGTGCCAATCGGCTGAGTGTGAGCCGCCCAGCGCTGCAGCAAGCGGTCAAGGCGCTTGGGCGTGCAGGCAGCAGAGCGCCAGCCACCCAGCGCTGCAGCAGGCATATGGGCATCAAGCGGGGTCTGGAGTGTGTCGCAAATGAACAGGCAGCTCTTGCTGCTGTGCGCATGCGCCCTGAGCCCCACTATCCTTTCTATGATCAGACATGTTTTCCACTGATGCGCCCATGGTGAAGGATAGTGGTGATTGAGCATGGATGTGCTTTGGTTCATGACTCAGGGACTCATGCACACAGCATTAAGCCTTTCTTCCACATGCACACAGCATTAAGCGTTTCTTCCACATGCACACGCCAGGCCCTGCTCGATGCCTGCTTGTCCTCTTTGCGCGCGGCGGAATCAGATTATATGTTCTATCCAATGTATAGGCCCCATTGGTAAAGCCACAAGGCAACCTCCACATGGCCTGGATTCATGTGCTGCTTTGCTGGACAGTCACAGCAGCTGAGTCTGCACTCTATTGGCCTCAGATGGGATGTCCTTTTTGTTTGAAATAGCCTCACGGCTGGCCCAAGTTGCTGTGGCCACCATTTTGTCCTTGCGTGTGCTTTTGCAGGAGGCACGTGCTGCTGCGGCCGAGGCGCAGCGCAAGAATGATGCTGCAGGATATGAAGTTCAGGCTTTGCGGGAACAGTGCACAGGCGTAGAGGCGTCTGCAAATGAGCGTGTGGAACGGTGAGAGGAAGAATGAAAGTCGTGTGCAGTTGCTTCTGTTGGAGTGCAAGGAAAGGAAACGCCCCTCCTCTATCTATGCCTAGGGCATGCCGTGAAAGACTACAAGCGGGTGAACAGACAGTGCAGGAGTATGACATAAAAGTGGAAATTCCAGCTGGAGCAAAGGGAGCCCCTTTTGCTGAACTCCTCCCTTCACAATGCAACCCATTGCATGTGGCTGTTCTTTTCAACCATCATCAGCACATTTTGATGCGCAATGGCCATGTTTCCGGTTCATTGAGCGGCGCTTCCAGGCACGGCTCCTTGCTGCTGCGCTTGAGCATGGCCCCCCAAACGTGCCTTCTTCGGCTTCACAAGCACATCCCCAGAGGTTGCCTTGGGTATTTCTGCCATTTGCCCTGGAGCATTCCTAAAGGCACTCCCTGGAGCATCAACGGAATTCCTTTCTCTCCCATCTTCACAAAAGAGTGCCTTGCCTGCATCATCACAAGGATCCTTGTGCATTCTCACACAAACAATGCTTTTTGCACGCTCGCAAGCACGAGTGGAGAGCACAGCTGTTGCTGGTGTGATTGTGCGCGCAGCCTCCAGAAGATCAACAAAAAGCGCAGTGCCGAGGTGGACGAGCTGCGCGCGCAGCTGGCCGGAGTGCAATCGCGCTTGGGCTCTGCAGAAGCGGATCGACGCGAGAAGCTGGCTGCTGCAGAGGCGCAAGTGGCTGAGCTTGAGGAGCGCAACAGGTGACGAGAGCAGCAGCAGGGCTGGGCGCTCGATACTCTGCCGGCAGCAGAACGCCACTCCACCTCATGCACTGCCCATGGGAGGGTGCAAAGCCTCACTGTGCCCTGTCTGTCGCTCATGTATGTCTCATATAGTCGCACCAGCTAAGGCGGACGGCACAAGGTATGTGACTCTGCCCTCATCGAGGGACATATGCAGCATGTGTGTGCCCTTCCATGAGAGATGCGGATCGCTTGCACAGAAACAAATGGACACGACGGATCAATGGTACTGTTGAAAGTGCTTGCCTTTGTACCAAATGCAGTGCAGGCGTCTGTGTCCATGTTGTCATGTCATGAACAATCTGAAGCACCCTGAGCACTTGTGTGTGTTTGTGTGTTGTATTGTGTGTTCTGTGGGTCAGGGGGAAAAAAAAGAACAAGAAAAATCACGAGGCGGTGTAAACACTTACTACATGAATTTAGGAAAAGGTGTGATCAGTGCATTTGGGTACCCGTGCTGTGCAATCTGCATGATCTGCACCTGTGTGATAAGATCCTGCTAGACGAGGCTTTTGTACACAATGCGCATCTCCTGCGTCAGGGTTGTGCACGCACCATGCGCTTGTTTACGCACGCCTGCAGGCTGCTGGCTCGAGAAGCGGCAGAGCTTGGTGGCCAACTGGCCATGGCTGAGGAGAACTTCCACAAGATGTCTGAACAGGTGCAGGCATTGGTACCTCTGAACCTCTCTGGAGTGCACTTGGGATATGTCCAAGGCCACATGATCACCATAACTTTTCTGTCTCCAACTCACCTTCTCGTGCACACACCCAGGCATGCACGCGTACACATGCGCGTGCAGACACAGGACACATGAATGCACAACATACAAAGTTGGAAGCACCCTTGATAGCTTCCCTGCACAGGAAAATCACACTGTTTTGAGGACTGCCGTCACTGCTTTGCCCCTTCCCCCCCAAACTGGGAAACCACCTGTACGCAAGCTGTTACAAAGGCGGCTGCTCCTGAGCCACTGTGCTCCTGGCCGTGCGTTTTACTCAGGCAATCCATGCTCGCCAACTTGGGGAAGAGAGATCGGCTGCGCTGAGTTTGGTTGAAGGCCTAAAGGTCAAGGTGGGCAATGGGAGGCTGAGGCTGCAGCATGATGCATCTGGTACCCAGGAGTCTTGCTTGCGCATTTCAGCGGCATGCTTGCCGCTTTTACCTGTATGATGCATCCACAGCCTGTCACAAAGTCAAATGCGGCTCCGCAACAAGCTTGCTGGCTCCTTTCCCATCGCGATCTCTGATCTGTTATGCATATGCATGCTGCTATTTTGAGTCTTCTGGGAGTAGAGGCCTATGTCCTGTTTGGCACTCACAACCAGGGTCTACATAAGTCTACCTTAGGTCTGCGCCCGTTCAAGGCAGGCAAGTCCTTGCTGTAATCATCCAGGGTCTGCGCCTGTTCAAGGCAGGCAAGTCCTTACTGTAATCATCCAGGTTCTGCGCCTGTTCAAGGCAGGCAAGTCCTTACTGTAATCATCCAGGGTCTGCGCCTGTTCAAGGCAGGCAAGTCTTTACTGTAATCATCCAGGGTCTGCGCCTGTTCAAGGCAGGCAAGTCCTTACTGTAATCATCCAGGGTCTGCGCCTGTTCAAGGCAGGCAAGTCCTTACTGTAATCATCCAGGGTCTGCGCCTGTTAGGCA